>Ga0209414_1000294_pt1 | contig 23555 bp, 20 predicted proteins | sample LakVidmifraction_4_FD_181154 | JGI IMG/M metagenome (GOLD analysis project Ga0209414, IMG submission 181154) | Hypersaline microbial communities from Lake Vida, Antarctica - Brine Hole Two &gt;0.2 micron (SPAdes) (version 2) | ecosystem: Environmental > Aquatic > Non-marine Saline and Alkaline >...
AGTTGATGCAGATTTACTTGCGGCAGAGCTACAACCCGTTGGCCTCCGCGTGACCCGCTTTTTCGATGTAACAGACTTTAGCCGTGGCGAGCTTGACCCCGACCTGCACTCGCGCCAAGACGCTGATTTCTACAAGTCGGCAGCGGTGCGGCTATCCAACTTCTACCCCGACCGGGTAGGTGGGGTGTACAAGCGCCCGCCGTTGCGCCCCGTGCTCCGCGAGGACCGAGTGTTGAGCCAGCCCTTCGACGAGCCAACGTCGGCGGAGTTCTGGTCAACGGGCATCTTCGGGGTTAAAAAGTCCGGCATCGGTCTCGACCTCGGCTCCCCCGTTCGCCGGGCTATATTTGCCGACTCTGAACCTGAGTCTCACGGTGTTGTTGACGTCGAGGGCAACGTAATCCCTTACACTACGGTTGATTACCACACGGAAATTATAGTGCTCAACGAGCTATACTTTCTGGCCGTGTTCGAGCATGGGGTATCGCCGGGCGCCGATGCCGCCACCTTTTCGCAGCCTGATATTCTTATTATGTCGGTACTGGCTATTGACCGGGATACGCACGAGGTAAAAGTAGAGGGTGGCGTTCATCGCGTGTTGCTTTCCGCCCCGTTCGGCTACGAGAGCACGGAACTGACGATATACTCCGACATAAACGACCCGTTGGCAAAGATTGGCCGGTTGTCCGACATCATACACATCGCCGCCGCGGGGCCTGCCGCCTTTATTGCAACGGGCGTTTTTAGTGTCAAGCGCCTGTTCTTGAAGGAGGACGGTACGCTGGGCTTTGAAAACGTCCTGTTCTTTGAAGAACTGGCGGGAAAAATGACCTACGAACCCCCCGTGTTCGCCTTCGACTCGGGTGAATACAGCCGGATAGAGGGCGAGGGCACTTTGTTCGAGTTGCAGATAGGCAGGGTAGGGACCGGCGAACCCCCACGCCCCTTTATCCGCGTAGGTAACAAGTTTTTCAAAGTGCTGGAAGTGGAGAGCGACACCGTCCTCAAAGTGGAGGCTGAAAGCTCCCCTGGCGAGCGGGTGGAGGGCAAAGAGATTCCCTCGTTCGGCGGCTCCGGCACCGTCACGGTATACACCCACGACCCCATTCTTACCCAGACTCGCGGCGCAGTCGGCGCGTTCAAGAAAACTTTTGGGAACGGCCAGTACCCGGCACTGGTGTCCTTCTACCAGAATCGGCTGGTGTTGGCCGTGACTCCCGACAAGCCCACTGGCATCTGGCTTTCTAAGTCCAGCGACCCGTTTGTGATACTGCCCGCCAATACAGACGACAGCTCCCCCATTGCGGAGGAGATATTCCTGCCAAACGTGACCAAGTTCGTGTGGCTGGTGTCCAAAGACCGTTTGTTCCTCGGCAGCTACGGGGCCGAAGTCGCCATAGGCGACGGGTCAGGCATAATGACCCCCCAAACTTTCTCGGCGTCCCTTATAGGCAACACGGGGTCTGCACCAACGGGTGTGGTTTCGGTCGGTGGGGCGTCTTTTGTACACGTTGACTCAACGCGCCAAAGGCTTTTCCTTGTGCAGTTTGAGTTCCAAAGCCAATCCTTTGCCTCGCAGGACATCACGTTGTTGGCGACGCACTTGTTCCAGCAGCCCGTATACCAGTTAGTGTACCGGCCAGCGACGGGCCGAGACTCCACGGCGCGGATATACGCCCTGCTGGACGATGGCACTGTGCGCGTGTGTGCGTTTGCCCCCGGCCAGAACGTATTGGCGTGGTCGCGGGTTGAGTTTTCTTTCGGCGCGGGCCTGAAAGTGGTCTCCCTGACCGCCAGCCCCGACACCGTGTATTTTCTGTTTTATGACCCGGTTGGGGGCCGCTATATCCTGACTTTCGAGGGGGAAGATACGGGCCTTTCCGACATTATGGATATGCCTTTCCAAGCCCTGATGAACGGGCAGTCCTTCCTCGTGCCGCCAATGTTTGCTGGGGCGCAAGTGGGCGTATTCTTGCGCACGCCTCCGTTCTCTGAGGATAATTATGAGTGGCTTGGCACCTTCCCCGTGGTAGCAGGAACCCCGCCGCGGGTGATACTGCCCGCCGAAGTGCCCGCCGATAGCGCCGTCCGGTTTGGCGCAGTCTACGATGCGGAGGCCGAGCTGCTGCCGCCCGTTGATGCTGACAAGCGAGGAACCATGCTGAACCGCAAGACTCGCATTGTGCGCGTGCTCGTTGACCTGCTCGACTCTTCACAGCTTTACATCGAAGGCAGCCCAATCCAGGCGGAAATCCCGGCCAGGGCAGGGCAACGGGTGACTGGCGTGTATAGTAAACGCTTACTGGGCTGGAAAACCCGGAGGACCACGGAGCTGTCCGTGCCAAGCATTTACAGCGCACGGGTGCGGTCCGTAACCAGAGAGGTGTCGGCATGAGCGCGTCGTGGGTATTACAATCAGCCAACCTTGGCGGGAGCTTTCTAACCTCGACATTCGGGGCGGTAGCCAACGCCAAGATTGCTGGCGCGCAGGGGAAAATCGAGCGCAATCAAATAAAGTTTGCCGCTGAGGCGCAGGCCAATGCCCGGACGGACGCTTATTTGCGCCTCCGTGGCTCCCAGCAGGCCGCAATAGGTGCCAGTGGCAGGGGAGGGCGCACAAGCCGCCTTTTGCTCGCACAGAGCGCCAAAGACCTGTCCTATGCAAACCAGTACGCAAGCGTTAGCAAGCAGAATGCCCTTACCCAGAGCCGCTTTACCGAGGGCGCGGGCAAGTTGTCTGCCTTGGCAGGCGGTCTGGGCGGGGCGCTTGACCTATTCAGCGGGGTGGGCAGCATTGTGGAAAGTAAACGCGAGCAGGAAGCCGCTGCGGCTCTGAAAGCTAAGAAACCCGTCGTCGGCCGAGGGGGTGGCTAATGCCTACAGTACCTTTAGGTAAGGGAACCCCGGCCCCCGGCAATCTTGGCCGCGTGAATGTGAGCGCCCCGTTACCCGTTGTGCAGATACCGCTGACGGAAAAACTCTTGCAGGCCGAGACTGTGCGCCAAGCCGAGAAAGAAGAAGCCGCAGCCGTGCGCAACGTACAGAACGTAGCGATAGACGACCAACGGGCGCAAGAAGAGGGTTTGGCGGGTTCGCCCGAGGGCTTGGCGGCGCGATATGACCAAGCCTACAAGGCCCAAGCCGAAACGGTGTACGTTGGGCAGCTCGGGACGGAGGCACTGACCGCCGCCGGTGCGTTGGCGAAAGAGAACCCCAATGACCCAGAGGCGTTCGCTTCCGGGTGGAAAGCCTATACCGAGGGCCAGAAGAACAAGACGAAAGAACTGCCGCCCAAGCTGCGGCTACGGACGGACATTGATCTGGAAGCAACGGGCGACTCTTACTTCAAGAAAATCACCGAGAACGCCGCGGCCCAGATCAAACAGGAAACCGAACTCAAAGCCCGTGCGTTTGTGGCTGACCTAACCCGCGAGGCCAGCGACCAGTTTTTGAACGCCCCCGACGAGGAGCAGTTTCTCGAAGTCTCCGCCGCCGGTACAGCGTACATTGATGAGGCCATTGCCAGAGGCGTTTTTTCACCAGTCAACGGACAGAACCAGAAAGAGGCCCTGAACTCCGACCTTGCGCACAGCTTTGCCCGGGGTAAGTTCCGCAGCGCCTTGCGTAGGGGCGACCTTGCCGGAGCACGCGCCGTTATAAACCAGCTAGAGAACGGGCGCTGGTTTGACGACAACAAGCAGGCGGCAACGCTCGCAAGCTCGTTGGCCTCCGACCTTAAATCCCAACTGACGGCGGGCAAGAAAGCAGCCAAGACACAGTTTAACCGCACGGTAGACCGGCTGAAACGCCTCCGCGCTACCGTGGGGCTTGGCGGCATATCCGTTCCTCCGGGCGTAACCGACACTTTGGCGCTCGAAGGCTTTAAGTTTGCCAGCGACGGGGACGACCAACGCGAAATTGCGGAGCTGCGCAACGACATAGGGGCGCTGGAAGTCACAATGGAGGCCCGCACCTCCTCCCCCGTGGCTGACCTACAAAAAAGCAATGCCTCGCTCATAGTGCAGATGAACACGGCCAACGACCCGGTTTCAGTCCAAACTGCGACTACCTTGGTCAAGGCCAACAGGGAACGCATCGAGGAAATCCAGAAGGCACAGGAAGAAAACGACGTTGCCAGTCTGGTGCCGTTACCCGTTGGGGCCACGGTGGAGCAGCGGGAGGCCCGCGCCGTGCAGGCTGCCCACGTTGCGCAGTGGCCACCGAGCATGGTGAACCTGTACGCGGAAGATGAGCGCGAGACCCTCGAAGCTAATTTGTCCGATCCTACGGCAGATGACGAGTTTGTGTCCGGGGAGCTGGCCGGGTATCTGGCGCAGGGTGGGGGTGATTTTGTAAAAACCCAAGCCCTGATTTCCGACCTTTCCGACCCCGAAGTAAAAGGCATGGCGGCTTTGGCCGTTTCCATGACCCCTGACACCGCTGCACTTGTCCACGGTTACGCCGAACAGGGCAGGAAAGGACGGGCAGAACAGGGTATGCGGGCGCTCAACTCGGACGAACTATTGTCCTTGGGTGTGGCGCGCAAAGCCAACGCAGCGGCCAACGGCGACGGCGACGTGCGCGTAGCCGTTGGCAGCGAGATTGTGGACTCGGTGTATGGCTACGCTCTTGAGTATCTGGCCCGCGACGAGAGCGAAGGTGGCGGCGATGTTGAACTGGCAATCAAACGGGGCATTGAACGGAGCAACAAGGAAACCGCGCCGTTGTCCCAGACCACCACCCTTGCGAATGGCGCGGTCGTACTGGACCAATACTTCAATATCGAGTCGGGCGCGCTGCAGGAAGGTTTTGACGACCTGTTATTGAACCACCCCGGCCTTGCGGGAATACGCGCAGATGCTACGTCGTGGGGGGGCTTGCGCCCGTTCTCGATGAAAGGCGGGATATTGGGCGTGCAGATGGGCAACGCCCCTGGCGTCCCACTGGTTGACTCCGGCGGCGAGCTGATAGTTATGGACGCCGAACGGGTGCAGCAAGAGTTCGCCCTTGCGCGCGACATAGAGAACCGGGAAAACCCGGAGGAAAGTTACACCTCCCGTGGCCTGGATGCAGTAAGCCGCTTGGCGACCCGTTGGATGGGTACTGACCCCTACTTGAGCAGTTTGTCGCAGGCAGACGCCACGGCGAGAGCCGCCAACGGCAGTAGTAGCGACCTGCAAGCTGTGCTGCAAGCATCGCACGCGACTCCCGCGGAACAAAAAGGCGATCGCAACGCCCTGACCTCGCTGGACACGGGCTGGTCTGACTTATACGCCTACACTTCGGCGTACCGCGCTGCGTATAAACGCGCATTAACCTCGGCCATAAAAGAGTCTCCTAACCGCGTTGGTGGGACGAACCGCCCGTTAAGCCCCTTGGTGGATGCTTCGGGGGACGCCCCCCTACCGGCAACGGACGGGCTTGGTGCGCAGGTCGCCGCCACGATGGCGCTGGACGAGCTTGCCAAAATGTACCCCGGTGACAAAAAACGGATGTACGTTGGCTATTTCCTTGGGCCAGAAGGCGACATGGAGTTAGCCGAGCAGGAAAAAGCAACGGGCAAGTCCTGGGAGGCTCTGGCCCCGAACGACGCGGCAGCGTTTGCCGAACGGGCCACCAATGGCCGATGAAGAATACCAACCCGACGAGTACCCGGCCGACTTACCGGAAACAGTCCCGCGCACGTTCGCAGGCCAGCCAGTAAGTGCGGCCCGACAGGAAGGCGTTGGCCCGATTGAACGTGGGTTCTGGGCTACCTCGGGGGGGTTTTTTGGCGTAGGTTTGAGCCGTGCCGGCACGGAGTGGGCAGCCTTGTTGGAGGGCGGCTCCGTTGGTGCGCGCCCCAACACCAGCTTCGCCCGTCACAAAGAGATTGTGGGCGAGCGCGGCATTAAATTCCGGCTTGACGCTTCCGAAAGCGAGATCAAGCGCCAAGTGTATATGTACGATCAGGACGAGTATCAAACGCAGTATGAATCACGGCCTATAGCGCAGTTCGTTGGCACTATGGCTGGTGAATTACCGGCCCCGGTGAACGCGCTGACTGCTTTTGTGGGGGGGCCTAACCTCGTCCGTGCGGCGGTAGCTAAAACTCTGGGCACGTTCCTCAAACAGTCCTACATAGGCTCGGGCAAAATCGCCCTAGCGAGCATACCCGTGGACGCAGCGGTGCAGGAAGCCGCAACGGGTGAAGTAGACGCAGGCCAAGTGCTGATGAACGCCGCGGGCGTGTTCGCGCTCGGCCCGGTGTTGGCAGTGCCGGGAAAGATACTGAACAAAATGACGGGTGGCCGGACCGATGTAGACGTGAACGACGTAGTGAGGCTGTCAGATGATTTTGACTCTAACCCCGTGGCGGCTGCGCGCGCCTTGCAGGACGACCCCAACATACCAGCCCCGCCGGACCCCGGCACAGTGGAGCTGCCCGCCGTGGCGCGCAGAACCTTAGAGAAAGGATTCGAGGAATATGAGGGCGGAGTACGGCAGTGGTTCCGTGACTTGGCCGCGCAGTCGCCACGCGCTGCCGCGCAAGCAGAGAAGCTAGGTATTGACCCGGAGAACGCTGCGGTACAAAAAGCCTTGCGGGAGATAGGTGATGCTTCCGACGTACAGAGCAAAACGCCGACGGACTACAACGTGCAGCTTATCGACGACATCAAGACACCAACGCCCGAGGGCAACGCACGCTTGCAGCAGAACGGGATTCTTAATACAAAGGGCAAGCCCGCCCCGCTGTTCAAAAACTTAGTGGATGTGGCAAAGAAACCCGAAGGGGAGTTGACCGTTGCCGAGCGAGCGACGTTGTACGACTTCGTGGACGAAGGGCCAGCCCCCTCGCGCTTAAAAGCTAAGGAAGTTGCGGGCAAGGAAGTTAAGCGGCTGGAAAAACAGCTCGTCGAGGATGAAGTGGCGCTGGCGAGAGCTAAAGTGGACACCCCAACGCACCGCAAGCGCAACAACCGTGCGCGTCAAAGCAGGCGACAACTGGCCCAAGCCCGCCGGGAGAGTACAGCCAACGTGTCCGGCCCGCGGGTGATCGACGACAGCATCCCTGACAATCGCTTGTTTGAGGTACTGACCCACGCGCGCGCTGAACGGGCGCGTACCAACCCCCCGGCGGCTAAGGGCAACTCCCCGGAGGACATCGCCTCGCAGGAAGCCTACCTAGCTGGGCGTCCCTCCGAAGTGGCTGACAGCGAGGACGCTGTAGTGGAGTTCGCACTACGCACGTTGCAGGAGAAAAGCGGCAACGCCGAAGGTGCCGCAGCGAGAATCGAGGACATCCACGCCATGCTCAAGGACTTGGACGGAAGATTTAGGAGCTGTAAAACGTGAGTGAGAAAGTAACAAAATGTTTGCTCAACGCACTGGATGTAATAAACCAGTCGTCGGCACTCGACCCCGCTTCCAAGCGGTTCATAGTGGACGACCTAGAGCAGCTTATAAACAACCAGTCCCGCAGTGATCGCACGGTTCTCGCAAAGACCGCGTACCTTATGCGTGCAGCCAAGCAACGGACGTTCATACAAATCGCTGCGAAGGCAGGCGACGAAGTGGCGAACAAGGGGCTTGCCGCGAACGGGGGCAACGGGTGGTCGTTTACCCAGATGTTCCGCAACCTAATCGGCAACCGCGGCAACGTGAATTTTCAGTCCGTTGCGTCCCAAGCCGCGTTCCATTTCAGGGACATGGGCAATAAGCTAAACCCGGTGTGGGACGTGATTAGCGACTACCGGCTGACCCAGGGCATAAAGGACTCCGAGTGGGCACAGGCGTTCGTTATACGCGCAGAAGGGGGCGAGGTGGCCGACCCTGCTTTGCGTGCAGCCGTTGACTTGTACCACGCCGAGCTGACCCCGTGGCTTAAACGGCTGCGCAACGCGGGCGTATGGGTGGAGGGGCTTAACAATTACTTCCCCCACTCGTGGAAAATGAGCCGCATCGACTCTGACCCGGAGTTTTTTAACACCGAGTTTGCTGGTGTCCTCGACCCCGCGTATCACCCTGACCCACAGGCGACAACGGACGCCGTGAAAATGACCCTGCAACGGGCGGAGTACGAGAGCGCAAGCGGGCAGACGATCACGATGGCCCGTAAGCTGCACTTCAAGACTCCCGAGGACGCCGCCCGTATGTTCGCCCTGTTTGGTAACGGTAGTGTGTCTGAAAACGTGCTGCGCTCGATGGAAAACATAATCTTCAAGACGCTGATGGCCGAGCGGTTTGGCCCCAACGCTTTAGATAACATAAAGCTGCAACAGGGGCGGCTCGGCACCAAGCTCGCTAACCAGAAAAACATGGCCCGCTCGGTATTGGTTCGAGGCTCTGCAACGGCTGCCGAACGTGCGGCCCTGCTCAAGACAGTAGTGGAAGCCGAGGGCGGCGGGCGCGTGAGCTTTGCAACCGGCACGGCGGAAGAACGTGCGATCAAGTGGGGCAAGGCAACGGATGAGAAACTTGCCAAGCAGGTAGAGAAAATTACCAAAGAGTCCGACCGGCTGATAAAAGACTCCGTGGGCTACGCAGAGTTTTCCCTTGGCGGGGGTAACGCACAGCCTGTCAACATGGACGTTGCCAACTATTTCAGCACGGCCCGCAACTTCTTGTCCGGCACGTTCTTGGGCAAGGTTATCCTCGCGCAGAACCAGGACTTAATTAACTCAATCGTCCAGTCGCGCTTCCACACCGGGGGGTATGGCTCGGCCTTTTCCGGCCAGCTTCGGGCGTTAAAAGAAGTAGTGACGGACGCCGACCTGATAGAACTGGCGACGAATTACGGCCTGTTCCAGCATGTTTATATGGCGAACGCCCGCGGGCGCATGGCCTCCACGAACGACCTCAATATACCGCAGGCGCGGGGGCGTGACTCGTCGGGGCTTACCCGTTCCGAAAAGGCCGCCGGGCGTGCCGCGCGCTACGCCACGTTTATGCAACGGTTCACAGTACAGCAGCAGGCAGAGCAAGGTATGCGTGCGGCCCACGGCATGTTGGTGTCTCGGGCGATGATGAAAATGCAGCGCAAGTCCTGGGACCAGCTACCCGCCCGTTACCGCAAAGTGGTGTTGGAGAATAATGGCATTGGTAAACGCGAGTGGGCCGGGTTTCAGGCCCAAGGCAAAGCGTTCAAAGGCACCGAAGCCATTGACCTGAACAGCCTCCCCACATTATTGCGGGAACGGTTCGGCACTGCGATTGTGCGGGAGGCCGAGCTGGCCGTTACTTTCCCGACAACGTACGACCGCTACCTAATCAACTTCGGCCAGAAAGGCACCTATAGTGGCGAGGTCGCGCAGACCTTGGGGCAGTTCATGTCGTGGGGGACCAGCTTCACGCAGAACTCGGTGGCCCGTGAGATACAAGCGGGCGGTTCCGGTGCAATAGGGGCTGCCGGTGCAATGGTAGGCTCGGGCGTACTGACCACGCAGCTTTACGCAATGGTAGGCCTTGAGCCAACGTACGAGCTGGACAGCCCCGAGCTGTGGATGCGGGCAATGGGCCGCTCTGGCTTGTTGACCCCTATAGGGGAAGTTGCTTTGCGTACGTTGGGGTCTGGGCGCTCCCAAGGCCCGTTGGCCTCGCCCGTTGTTGACGTGGGCGTAGACCTCGCACGCAGCTTCACTAAGGCCGGGATGGATGCAATGGACGGCGAGTATGGCAAAGCTGCCGCATCGCTTGGCCGTTCCGTATACCGCAACTTGGCACCCAATTATGCTTTTACTGTAGGATTGACAAATAAAGCGATGGACTACGCAATGGAACCCTTCGACCCCGGCTACGCCAAGCGCCGCGACAAACGCCGGGAAGAAGCCCGCACAGGTGGAGATTAAACAATGGCGACAATAAGCTATGCGTTGAACGGACCTAATGAGTTCGTTTTCCCTTTCCCGGTGCGCCTCGACAGCCAAATAACGCTGGAAGTAAGCCCCGGCGGGGTTGTGCCGACCAGCGAGTACGAGGTTATTGGCTCTGGCCCGGCGGCGACGCAGGTGACTATCCGTTGGCTTGACGCCCCAACGGGCGACAGTAGCTCTCTGCTTATATCCCGGTATATCCAGCCTGATCGCTTGTCTGACTTCGAGAGCGCCGGCGTGCGCGCCCGTGCGTTGGACTCCGAGTTCGACAACGTTTATGAAATTCTGTCCACCCTCCAAACCCTGCTGGGCCTCGGCCTCCAAGTAAGCGACCAACTGGCCGTTTTCTATGAGTTCTCGGGCGACGGCAGCACGTTGGAGTACACCCTTGGGAGTTCTTCCCTGACATCGGCCAGCCCGGCGGAGCTGTTGGTAACGTACGACGGGTTAATGCAAACCCCCTCAAATTATTCTATTGATAACAGCGGCCCCGCGCCGTTGCTAGTGCTGGACAGCGCGCCGCCCTCGGGCACGTTCATTCTTGTGCAGGACTTGGGCATACGCAAACTTGCGGGCTTCGTCCTTTTGGCACAGGCCGCAGCCGAGGCCGCCCAAGCTGCCGCAGACGCCCTGGTGACGGTTTATCACATTGGGTTTAGCTTTTCCTCGGAGATTGGCAGTGGCCTGGACATCGGCGCGTGGGTGTGCCCGGCCGAGTTCAACGTGGACTTCCCTGTAGGCATCAGCGGCGCAGTGGGTTACGCGGCAGTGCCCCCCGTCAGCGAGGCCCTCTTTTCCATCCAGCGCAACGACGTGGAAGTAGGAACGGTCACTTTTGCGTCCGGCGCGAACTACGCAACAATCGGAGCGACCAACACAAACTTCGATGTAACCAGCGCCGACCGCATCCGGGTCGTGTCCCCCAATCCCCAAGACCCCAACTTAGCCGACGTGTCGATCACGCTGGCAGGAGAACGTATACCATGGCTATTGTAGCTCTCGAAGGATTTGACCATTACGCGTCCAACGCAGATGTCCGTGGGCGGTTTGTGGGAAGCAGGGCTGTCCTCGGGCCAGGGCGCACTGGGGGACAGGCGCTCTACGCCGAACAAGAGTTCGTTACGTTCGCCGATATAACCGACTCCACGACCGCCCCGCAACTTGATTTTGCGGCAAGTGGTAACGTGACATTCGGATGTGGTTTCCTCTCTTCTGTGCGCAACGGTGATCCTGACCCGGCGGGGGTGGCCTTGCGCCGCAACGGGGTTGTGCAAATCTGGGTGCGGTTCAACCCATTGTCACGGCGGATAGAGGTCTACGACTTCCAAAACGCGGCCATACTAGGTACGTCGGACTTCCGTTGGTTCCCTAACCGTTGGTATTTTCTGGAAGCCCAGGTTGTAGGGGGCGCGTCGGGCAGCTTCGAGGTGCGGGTTAATAACGTCACGATTTTGGCCGCGGGCGGGGTTAATACGAACAGTTCTGATGGGAAGTTCGACCAGATAGTTTGGGGCGTGGATGGTTCAGGCGGAAACTGTGCCGTGGATGATCTATACATTCTCGACAACGAGAAGGCGGGCGCGCAAGGCTTCCTTGGCGACCTTGTTGTTACAAGCCTAAGCCCTGATGCCGATCGCACGGTAACGTGGGATGCTGCACCAAACACCAACGACAACTTTGCTAACGTGGACGATACAGCCGTGCTCAATGATGCGGACTTTAACGAGTCCGGCGTCGTGGGGGACCAAGACGTATACGAGCTTGAGCAACTGCCCACCAACCCCTCTGTTATTGCTGGCATAGAGGTGCTGGCCCGAGCGCGCAAAGACTTGGCCGGCACACGGGAAATCAAAGTGGGCGGGGCGGCTTCCAATAACGCGCAGGACATAGGGAGCGCGCAGGCGTTGTCTACCGAGTGGGTGTATCACTCGCACCTCTTAGAGAATTCCCCCGCAGGCGTGGTGTGGACAGCCTCACGCGTGAACGGTGCCGCCATTGTGGTTGAGGTAGCCTGATGGCAGCCCATCGCTACTGGCGGTTGCTTATAACCGCGAACAACGGCGATACCGCGTTCACGGTGGTAGGCGAGCTGGGTTTGTTGGACGCGGACTACCTCCCCCTGACTGGCCTCGGCACTGCTTCGGCCTCCACAACGCAGGGGTCTCAAACAGCGGCCTTGGGGTTCGACGGCGACCCCAATACTTATTGGGAGAGTTTGATAAACGAGCCGCCTCCGCATTGGTTGGCGTACGACTTCGGGACGGGCAACGCAGAGGAAGTGGCTGTTGCCACCATTACTGCCGACCGCGACGACGAGCGGATGCCCAAGGACTTCGAGGTCCAGTTCTCGGACGACGGCTTGGCTTGGACAACGGACACCAGTTTTACAGGTGAGACTGAGTGGGACGCCGACAATAACGAGCTGCGGGGCTACGGACTAGCCGCCGCGCCGCCGGGAGACACGCGGGTAAGCAAGGCCGTTGCCCAAGTCTCGACCCAATTTTTTGCCCAAGCACAGGTAGCGAAAGTTTTTGCGCAGGTGACAGCGCAGCACGCCTCAAAAGCGCGAGCAAGCAAACTGACTGCGCAAGTTGCCGGGGCGTACCCCGTGCTTAACTACTTGGCAGCGACCCTGCAGGAGACTTTGCGGGACGGTACGTACGACTACACCAACCTGACTGCCGATACCCTTCAGGTCCACCGACTGGGGGCTGTTCACAAGGGCAGGGCGCTGTACGTTAGGGCACGCCCGCGCATCGGGGAGAGTTACCCCACAGCGCGGTTCCGCGCCCTGCTGTACGCAGCCAAGAGTGATGGTACTCCGGGCGCTTTGCTACAACTATCCAACGAGGCTACGGGGCTTGTTGACGGGGGGTTTCTGGACTTGGTATTTCCGGGGCAGCCCAAAATTGGCTTTGGCAATTACTATGTGGGCATCTGGTCTGACAGCAACGTACAGTTGCGGGGAGAATCTGTCTCCTTGGCTGAGGAGCAGTCCACGGTGTTTGGGGGAGACCCCGGCACAGTGTTCAGCGGTGCCCCACCCGCATCGTCGGACGCCCCGTACTTAGAGCTATTCATTAGCCAGACCGCGCAGACCCGGCAAGTGGGAGGCCCCTCGGGGCAACAGGCAGCGGATGAGGCCTTGCTGGCAGCCGACACTATGCGCCTGGGGTTGTTCTACAACTTGCAGCAAACAACGTACGAGGCGGCGGCCTTTGAGACTAGAGAAAGCAGCGCCAACGGGCAGTACCGCGTGGTGGTGTACTCCGAGGCAGGGGTGTTGATGGCCGAGTCGCAGACCTGTACGGGTGCCGTTAGTGCCGGCCCCAACGTAACGACGTTTGCCTCCCCGTTGCCGTTGAGCGCGGGGCTGTATTACGTTGGGGTGGTGTCTGACATCGGGTGGGATGTAGCCCTTGTGCCAGGGGGCACTGATGGCACTGCTCCGCAGGAGGTTGCCGCGACGTTCGGCAGCCCCCCCAGTGACTTGACGGGTGCAACAAGCGCAACGGACGCGCCCGTGGTATCGTTACTTCAACAAGCCTCTTTGCCCATAGTCCCCGCCCTCAAGTCACCTTTGTTGCAGGTCTGGGCAGGGATTTGAAGAAAGCGCGTAAAACATGTTTAATTGAACAGGAGTAGACCATGCCAGATAGAAGCAAATGGAAATTCGGTACGTTCGGCGGAGACGGCTCCGCAACGGACGGTGTGGATATCACACCCAACGATGGAGCTGATTTAGTGCACAGTGTCCGTGGCCTGTACGTTGGTGGCCAAGGCGACGTGCGGATCACCACCCTGACAGGCACAGAACTCACGTTCGTAGCCGTTCAGGGCATCTTGCCCGTTGGCGCTGACCGCGTACACGCAACTGGCACCACGGCAACAAGCATCATAGGGCTTATCTAATGCTTGGGTTAGGCATTGGTTTTTGGGAGCGGGCAGGGCAGGGGGGTGAGGAGCTAGCTAGGTCTCCTTCTGCCACATTTGCGTTTACAAATGACACATCAGATGTGGATATTGCGGCCCCCTCAGAGGCGATGTCTGGGGATACGTTATATCTTTTACTGGTATTTGAGAACGGCACCTCCCCCCCAACCCCAAGTGGGTTTACCTCTGTGCGCACCCACAACAACCTCCAAGCCAATCTGGACACGACTGCTGGCTCTCCGAGTAATGCTACTGCCTCCGGTGGGATATACACCCGCGAGCATGACGGCAGCGCCGTATACACAATAACAAATACCTCAAGCACTGGTGGTGTTGTGGCGTGCCTAGCTTCAATACCCGGCGAAACTTATCTAGGGGGTGGAGTAGACCTTATCCACGTCGAAAATAGCTATGACTACGTAACGACTAACGCCGAGGGTGAAACAACAATAGTTATGGTGGGTCTAGATGGCTTCCCCGGCGCCACATCAAATCTGTCTATGTCTGGGGGAACGTTTAACGAGGCTTACACGCCCGCATCAAGCGGTCGTGCCAGCGGGGTCGCGGTTGACCCGACACCCGGTGAGGTAACTCTAACATCAGATGAAACTGTTATAGGAGGCACCTTCTTTTTCGGATTTAAGATACATAGTGGGAGTCCCCCTCCGACTGAGACACGAGTAACATTTGCGACAACGGAGTGGATTACAGAAGCCCCTCCGCCTGAGACACGAGTAACATTAGCGACAACGGAGTGGGTTGTACAAACACCTTTCCCTGGGACACGAGCAACACTAGCAACAGTAGAAATAATTAGGCAGGTAGCATAATGACGATTAAAATTATTGAGAGCTTCGCAGGCTATGCAGACGTAGCAAACCTCCCCCACGCTCCAAGGGATTTAACCGATTTGGTCTTTGGTACTAACGGTCTAGGTGGTCGTAGGTCTGTGGATAGTGACGGGAGGGACGGACGAATAACTTTTGACTTAGGGGAGCATAGCGCGGCGGACACCGTATATGTGAGCATGGACTTGAGTGCAATTACGGATAATCTTTTCAATAGTTATAGATTCCTTGCCTTTTTCGGTGATGACGGTGGTGATGTTAGAGAAGTAAAGGATGATGGGAAATATGGCCAGAAGTCGGGGTTGGTGTCTCTGCGATACACCTCTTCCACTACAATTGCCATTGATGCCCACACCGCTCCTCTAGTTGGCGATAGACAAGTCAACATAGCCAATATAGCCATCTCTTCTGGCGTTGCCAATCGATGGGAATTTGCTGTCAAGCCCTCCAGTAGCTCTACTGCTACCGACGGGAGGCTCATCGTATATGTAGACGGTGTATTGGAAGTAGACTATACGGGCACTCTATGGCCAGAGGACTCAGGCGCTTCCGCCGGCCGCACAATACATTACGTGAGATTTGGTAACGCAACTGGCTCTTCTTCTAATGGTGATGCCACTTCAATCGCGGCTGTATTATGCTACGACGATGTTGCTGGTAGTGTGGCATTCCCCCTGGGCAACATACTCATAGAGCAGGTTGGAGCCGCAGATACAGAGCTTAATAGTGATGATGGGGACACCTCCTACTTAGATGCTGTTGGGACGTTCCAATTCGACACCCCCGTAGAGACGGGCACTGCTATAGCAGCACAAGTGGTGTTCAAGGGCAGAGCCGAGGGAGCTGGTAACGCTGCACTGGACATCGCTTTGGATGCTGGTGGCACTTTGGCCCCCGTGAATACAGCTACTTTCTTAGCTATACCAGACTATCGAGTGGGCAAGAGCGCCCCTGTTGAATTACTTGGTACAGAGGATGAGACAGCAATCTCTGTGACCGTTAGCGAACCCTCCGTATAACAATGGATAACGATACCCACATCCCACTGCGGGACTACATAGACACCAGGTTCCGCGAGCTGGAAAAACGTCTCGACCTAGCGTGTAAGTCTACATCGGGGGCCGTGGAGAATGCGGCCTCTGCGCACAAAAACGTTGAGAACGGACTTAAAAGACTGGAAGATCGTATGCTTGCTGCCGAGAAACGCAGCGCGGCCCACACAGGCGTCGGCCAGGGCATGAGCCAGCTATGGGGTTTGGTTGTATCCGGCGTAAGTGCTATGGCTGCGGTCATTGCCTCACTCACATATTTTTACCGGTAGGAGGGGCCATGATTAACCGCGAACGCCTACGAGGGGGCTTGGTCGACGACGAGCGCGAAGTGCTGCACGCCTACCAAGATCACCTTGGCTTCTGGACCATTGGCGTCGGCAGGCTTATCGACAAGCGCCGCGGCGGGGGTATCACGCACGACGAGTCTATGTTCCTGCTGGACAACGACATTGACGAGGTGCTGACCGCGCTGGAGCATTTGCCTTACTGGTGCGACCTCGACGCTACCCGGCAAGAGGCGCTGTGCAACATGGCCTTCCAGCTCGGCGTTGCTGGCCTGCTGAACTTCAAGAACACACTGGCCGCTGTTGCGCGGCAAGACTGGGATGCGGCCTACGCTGGGGCGCTTAACTCCAAGTGGGCACAGCAGACGCCCGCCCGTGCGTTGCGCGTTGCAACGGCTTTACGCGACGGGGATTCATTATGGGACTGATGTAATGGGCTTCTTAAACACGCTGCGCGCAGAACACCTGCCAGGCGAGGGCCGTTGGAGATTACTATCCCCCCTCGTCTACATAACCCGGAAAGGCGACCAGATTATAATCCCTGCGGGGTATGTGACCGACCTATACACCACACCTAGATGGTTGTGGTCGGTGTTCCCTCGCGATGGCGACGGGCTGCGCGCTCCGGTCTTGCATGACTATCTAGTTACTAACGGACCGCCCAAATACCCACGGGCAGCAGCAGACCGTATATTCCGCGAGGCCCTTGAGGAGCTAGGCCGCGGCTGGCTCCCCCGTTGGACTATGTGGGCTGGTGTGCGCGTCGGTGGGTGGTTTTAACCTTCCCCCAACGTGTCAGACTCCAAGCCCAATGGCTCCATTTTGACCACTAGCGTGTAAACGGGCGGGGTTCCGGGGGCCAGCCGCACCATGCTCCGTCGTACTAGAATCCCGTCCAACGCACGGTTCAATGCCGCCATTGGTACGCCTTGTTCGTGCAACGCGCCGGTAAGCCGTTTGTAGTGCAGCGCCAGCTTTCCTTCGCCAAGCACGCGGGCTATCGCGTCGTCCGTTGGAGTCCCGAGGTCGCCGTTGTGTGCGTCCCAATAGCAGATGTGCCGGGAGTTCTCGGTAAGCCACTCACACAGCCCGTCTACCGCCCGTTCCTCGTTTGTTTTTGTCTCGGTCGCGGCCTCGAACACTTCCCCGCCTGCGGCCAGCACTATTTTCTCTACGTCCCAGTCGATCAGGCCAAGGGACTTGGCGATCATGCCGCCAACGTATGCCGCGGTGAGTGTCCACAAAGCGAAGCGGTTTACCGCCGGGAGTCTCAACCGTGCGGCCAACCGGGCCTCGGCTTTCTCAAACATTTTTGGCAGTCCGTCGCGCATGGCGGCTACCCGTTGCAGGTACAGGTCGGCAGGTGCGCCCGCGTGCTGCAAAACAGCCTGCACTGCTTGTGCGGCGTCGTCCTTGGATATTGGCGTTGAGAAGTAAAGCTCCAACAGCCTGCGGCGGTGGGCTTCCTGAATCTGGTCTTGAGCAAACTCAAGTATCGGCTGGTTACTCGTAATGTAGGTCACAAGCCGCCAGGTGCCCGCTACGCGCGTTTCGCGCCCTCGGGTACTGGATGCCTTGCCTTGCCCGTTCGCGGCCAGATACAGCAGTCCTGCGAGCCTTTTGGGGTGGTACTGCGTGACTTCATCGAGTAAGTACGGCACATGCTGGTTGCCAGTAAGCTGCAATTCAATAGCGGCATCGGTGGAGGTGCTGCCCTGGGATAAATACTTGGGGTCGCCATAGATGGACAAAGCGAGTTGGGCGGCAAGGGTCTTGCCTGCGCCTGACGGGCCAACGAGTGACACCACGGCGGATTGTTTTTCGGCCAGTTCGAGCAACGGGCTACCGAATCCGGCAAGGACAGCGAACGCGTGCCGCCAGTAGCCTTCTTCCCCCAGAACGGAGGCGGCAGAGGTCCAGCCTGCGACCGTTCCGTTCGCTTTAATCTTGCTGACCGGGTTGGAGGACTGCACCAGCGTTTCCTTGGCCCCGTCCTTTGAGATAATCCGACTGCCGAGCACGAAGCCCTCTGGTGCCCAGCCTAAAACGGTGTGGTACTGGCGTGCGCCCTGCTTGCGCAGAATGGACGCGGTGTATTGTGATATGTAAACCATTAGTAATTTAGCCTCCTGCGTTCCTACGCCTAACGTGTGGTCGTGCAGCCACGCCATAAGCGCACGGGGTTCCCCTAGCTCGGACAGTTTCAGCAGGCCGGACTTGTGCCGTCCGTCGATGCTTACCCACTGCAAAACTAGGTGGGCGGCATCGCGTTCCTCACCGAACCGTGCTCGCTCGCGTACTTCCGACACCCACATGGGGAATTGAGTCACGCCAACGGGCGGCTCCGGCGCGGCATCCTCCGCGGCGGGAGGGGCAAAGTAAATCCCATTGGCGGTACAGGTGAACCGCCCGACCTTGTTCATTTTCCACGCCGGGGCGTCTTTTTCCAGCGCAACGGGCGCGGCGGGCGCGATGTTTATTGGCGAGGTCACTTTGCCCGCGAACGCGCAGCCCTTGCAGCCGCCGGGGTTCAGGTCGTCGAACGTGCGGCACAAATAGGGTCCGGTAGTAGAAGCCGCCTTGGCTTGCGTTTGCTGCGCGTCGTAACGCTCGTCGCCTTGGCTCCACTCGTGGACCAGCTCGGCACCACCAACGCAGCGGGACACGACGGATAGCGCAGCCCGCCATAGCGGCTCGTCTACTGCACCTTGCTTGTCTCGCACGTTGCGCATCTGTGCGCAGCCCTTGGTTATGGCCTCGGCGTCGCCTTCTGGTAATTCTGGTCGCGTGCTCCACTCGGGGTCAGTCTCGCTCGGCTGCACAACGCCCTGTGGGCCTACGGGCGGGAGGGCAGTCTGCAACGCATCCAACGCGTGCCGTTGCCCCGTGCTCCGCAAGACTTTTACCTCGCGCTTGCCGCCGTGCTTGCGGTTAAAAGTTCCCGGCATCCGCATGATGCTGGCCGCGTCGGCGGTGCGCGTTGGGTCTGCGTGCAGCCCCGCGAGTTTGTGGGCCTGCTTAAAGTGACGGGCAACGGGCAGCCACTCGTCGTGTGGGTATTGCCCATCCAATAGCCAGTAGAAGTGCAGGCCGTAACCCGAATCGACAATCAGACTTGGTGGGGGGAAGCTCGTCTGTTTCAGCCATGCGACAACGGCGCGTAGCCCTTCGGCCTTGTCGGCATAGGGTTTACCGTCGCCGCAGTCTAAGTCGAACCACAAGCTGCCGACCGTGGTGCAGCCGGCCTGGGTCCGTTGCCCGTCGAACGAGGCGGGGGAGAAGTAAGTGTCGAAGCCCTGCTCATCTAGTACCGTGGCTTGCCGTCTCGCCTCGTCTGCGTCGGGCACGCCAACGGACTTGACAAATTTATCTTTAATCCCTACTATAAATCCCGATTGCTGGCTTTTCTCCCAAAGTAAATCTAGCATTTGCCTATGTCTCCGTTGAAGTAAGCCGCCAGTGATTGCCCCACTGGCGGTTTTTTATTGTGCGCCTATTCCTCGGGAGGGACAATCCCCAGCCAATCGGCAAAGGCTGCCTGTGGCTTTCCTTGGATAGACGAGACTGGCAGCACCCCCTCATCGAAAGCCCCTTGGAGGCATTTGACCGCTTTGTTGAGAGACAAAAAGGTTTCCACATTGAGGGTAGGGTGCTCCGCCTTATATATTTGGCTCCAACGGCTGCGAGAGATACCCATTGCAGCCGCCAAGGTGCCTTTCGACACCTTACCACGTTCCCCCAACTCGGCGTATTTGGACAGCAGGCCGGTTGTCAACCGGCCTGCCTCCTCTTTAGTTACTAAACCATCCATATTAAAAACCTCCTGCGAGCAGTTTTTCTACCTCGGCCATGGCGTCGTCCTCGTCGCCAGCGGCCTCTTCCTTGACTGGCCCAGGTTCCATGGCCACGGGTACCGGCTCCGCCGCTGCATACTTTTGCTCTTGCTTGGGTTCCGGCACAGGTTCCGCAGCTTTTTGCTCCTGCTCGGGTTCCGGCGTATGTGCCGGCTTGGGTTCTGGCTCGGCCGGCGCGGCCTGGGTTATGGGCGCTTTAGGCTCCACACCTTCGGCAGACAGCACGGACTGCACATCTTCAGACTCGCGGTCTTCCTGCACCGCAGCGTGCTCTGCTTCCTCGGCGTAACGGACGAAGCCGAACACTAATTGTGGGTACTCCGCATCGGTGAAGTATACCTTGCTAACCGCGCCCGTTGGCGGGACACCGTGACGGTTCAGTGCCGCCATGTACTCACGCAAGAACAGGTCGTCGCCTTGGTAGCCCTTGGGCGATTTCAGGCTCGCTGCCGGTACGTCCAGCACAACGGATTGCTTGGTCATTTTGCCGTTGATAAATGGCTTAACCACCACCCGCTTGTAGTCGGCACAAGCCTTGCCCAACTTGCCGCTCGGCGTGACCTTACTGCCCCATTGGTTATGCGGGCACGTACCGCAACGGTCAGACTGCTTGTTCTCGCCGCCATCCGGGGCGATGCCCGTGGTGGAGGAGCAATCAGGTGGCGCAGTTTCACCGGGGGAATAGCCCTCGGCATAAAAACGCTTGGACACGGCAGGGCGCGACGCCACGAAGATTACTTCGATCTCCCGCAAACGGGTGGACTGTTCCTCGCCGTTGAACCGAAAGCGGAACTCTTTGCCGCGAATGGACAACGTAGGCAGCGCCATGCCGCCCGCAATGCCCGCGTCAAACTCGGCAGCTTGGTCGTTGTTGACCTCGGCCAGCCACGTTGGTTTGGTGCTCAGTAGTGCTAAATCTTTGCTCATTTTAGTCTCCTATTTGCGAATGTTGCATTTCAAAAAAGATACCATCTCGACGCCTGGTACTTGCTCGGTCTGCTCTTGCAGCCAAACTTTACTCACCCGACGCTCGAAGGCATCCCACTCCTGGTGCTCGACGATGTGCGTCTGCGCCGCTTCCCAGTCCGTTACCTGCGCGCGCGTCTGCTCGGCAAGGTACGGAGTACCAAACTCGGTCTTGAGGCTTTTGACGCCCTGATCGAGCATGACCTTTTGTAGAGCATTTTCTATTTGCTCCAAATCTTGTTTCAACGGGGCCAGCACCTCTTTGTGCCGTGCCTCCATCTTGCGCATGGTCTCCCGAAGGGAAACATAATGTTGTACGATTTTGCCTATGTTCATTGCCCTGCTCCTAGTCCGATGTAATGTAAGACGGCATCTTGCAACCGTGCTTTAGATTCTAACCTGTTAAACATCTCTTTTGCAAGTGTACTTGTAATAATATGTCCGATAACCACCTTTTTCTTTTGTCCACTGCGAACCAAACGCCCGATTGTCTGGTGATAGGCCTCAGCAGATGTGGGCGGCGCGGCCCATAGAATAAAGCGGCTGGCGTTTTGAAGCCCATCCACGCCGTGGCTCATGGTTCCCGGCACGGCTACCAGTACGCGAGTGCGGCCCTCGGAAAAGTCGCGCAGAATTGGCCCGCGATCGCGCTTTTTCACGTCGCCGTAAATGAGCGCAGTGGAGTAGCCCGCCTTGTTCATCTTTGCTTCGATGGCCTTTGCGGTGATGCGGTACGGGGCCACTATCAGCACCGGCGTATCCGCCTGGTCTACGAAATCATGGATGGCCTGAAAGTAGCCCGTGGCTGCAACCTCGTGCTCTGCCCGTTGCTCGTTCTCGTCCGTTCCGTAAACGCCTCCGCACTGGACCTGAATTAGTTTGCTCATTACAACGGCCGCGTTGGGGGCGGAAATCTCGCCGTCCTCAACCATTGCGCGAGCCTCGTTGGTCAGCAGCGTGCATAGTTCTTGCTGCTCCTTGGTCATAATCGCCGGGATGCTCAACGGGGCGGGCATCTCCGGCATGTCGGGGCAGTCCTCGATCTTGAACCAGATCGCAGGTCGCAGCCAGCCGGAAATCGTTTTGTCGGCGTCGTTCTTCGGCACCCAGCGGAATCGACCGACCTGAATCATCGTCATGTTCTGCCAAGCGCGCTTGCTAATGTACTTCTTGCGCACTAAGCGGAGCAGGCCGTAGGCATCCATCGGTGACTGCGGGGCCGGGGTGCCAGTCATAAGCCACAGGTACGGCACGCCCTCGGTCAATTTCTGCAAGGTTTTCCATCGTTTTGTGCTGGCGTTCTTGAAGTACGTCGCCTCGTCTACGAGAATTAAATCGACTTTGCCCATCAGTTCATCGGACACAATGTGCAGCGACTCGGGGTTCACAATAACCACTTGGGTCTGTCGGCGTGCGGCCTGCGCTTTCTTCTTCGCGGCACCGCCTTCGAGAACCTGCGCGGAAAGGTGTGGGGTAGTCTTGAACAGTTCTGGCTCCCAAACTCCCGTGCAGACAGCTAACGGCGCAATGATAAGAACGCGGCGCACCACCTTTTGTTGCATCAGGTAGTCCATTGCCCACAGCGCGGATAAAGTCTTGCCCGTTCCAAGCCCGTTGAAAACGAATGACTTGGGGTGTGAGATTAAAAACTCGCTCGTCGTCCGTTGGTGGGCGAACGGGTCAAAACGTCCGGGCCATTTATAGTGCGCTATCGGACTGGGCAGTATCATGCCACGGGCGCGCATCTGCACCCACGTTGGATAGTCGTGTTTGACCACGACGGCTTTTTCGCCGCGTTGGTGCGGGATGCCCGTCAGGACGGACGGCGGTATCTGCGCACGGGTGTACGCGGCATCTTGGCCGGGTAGCACTTGCCATGTCATACGTCGATGTCCAACCAGCGGGCAAGCTCGCGCGTGTTGGCCTCGTTGATAACCAAGGCCGCGCCGGCTGCTCGCTCCACCTTGTCTAATTGCAGACGTTGGTGGGCCGTTGGCTTGTTGCTACCAAACTTGGCCTCCACGCCTGCGAAGCGTCCACGGTGGCAGATTAAAAAGTCCGGCACGCCTGCAACGCCGAACCCTGCCTGGTGTGGCATCGCGTAGTACGCGCCAGCCTGTTTGCAAAGGTGCTGGATTTGCAGCTTAACGTCCTTCTCATTTTTGGGGGCTTTGCGGCTCATGCTTGCCCCACGCGTGCGTTAATGCTCCCAACGGGTACCGCCAAGGTTGGGCCTGCCTTACCCTTGCGGCCTTCTTGCCGGTCATGGAATTTAGGCAGATCGTGGTATTTATACGCTCGAACGTAGTTATCTGCAGCGGGGGAGCCGAGGCGGATTGCGTCGGGCCATCTGTTTTCATTGATTTTCATTTCATTCTCCGCGTTTATGTGCCCTCAATTAGGGCGTCCGAATAGTTTTCAACGAAAACATCGTCTTTAACCGGATAATAGGTGCCAATATCTCTGTCCCGAACAATCCAGTCACCAATGCGAATGATAGCTGTTTCGCCATGAACGGTTTTGACTTTGATAATCGGCTGGCCCTGTTCAAACCCCGACGCATGCTGCCCAGTTAGTTCGTTAAACACCATGTCTTTGTTTTCTTCTGTGAGCCTGGCCGCTGATACCCGTTTCGGCATTGAGTCATACTCTCTGAACATAGTCATTTCATTCTCCGCGTTTAGGCTTCGGGCTGATTCCCTTATTCCTCACCCATGATTTCGTCGGCTATCCGGTCTATTTGTTTCGAGTGCTCGCATACCCGGTC
>Ga0209414_1000295_pt1 | contig 23476 bp, 19 predicted proteins | sample LakVidmifraction_4_FD_181154 | JGI IMG/M metagenome (GOLD analysis project Ga0209414, IMG submission 181154) | Hypersaline microbial communities from Lake Vida, Antarctica - Brine Hole Two &gt;0.2 micron (SPAdes) (version 2) | ecosystem: Environmental > Aquatic > Non-marine Saline and Alkaline >...
TTCTCTTTTTTTTACTTTTTTTCACAACTATTATAGATTATCAATAATTGTTTGCGCCGTCAAGAACTTTTTTAAAATAGTGCTTAAAATCGTTTTTTCCAATCACTTGCGACATTGAATATTTTATCAATTCAACTAGTCATTGTCAAGGATTTTCTAAGCTCTTTTTTTAAGAAGCATTTAATTGCTTTGTTTTTGCGACATCTATAATATTATCTTTTTGTAAGTTCAATGTCAACAATTTTTTCGAAGTTTTTTGGAGTGATTCTAAATTCTTTATTTTGCGACTTTTTTATAATAGCATTAGTAAAATATGAAGTCAACACTTTTGAAGAAATAAAACTTTTCTGAAAATTCTTTTTATTCTCATTAAATAGTCCTTTCTTTATAAAGTATTTATTAATAAATATTTGCAATAAAAATACCTCAATGTTCATCACTTAGATTAATTAAAAATCTAAGTGATGAACATTGAGGTTTAGGATGAATAAGTAAAGACGCCTTTGTTCAAGAGGAATCCTCACATGAAAATATGGACTAATTTAATTTGAATCTTTAATAACCTCTCTAATAATATCGTATCGTTTATCATTACTTAAAACAAAACCACCAATATCAGAGCTCTCCGGAATACAATTTACAAAAGCATCTTTCAATTTATTTTTTAATTCGTCACTTAATCCTTCACTTGCTGCAATAGCATCCTTTGGAATATCATCAGATTTAGCAATTACTTCTATTTTTTCCATAGGAAAACCGTCTTTTTTCATTCGTTCAAAAGCTTCATCATAAGTTGCCCCTGCATCTATTTCTCCTGATAATACACTTTGTATAACATTATCATGACTCCCAAGAAAAGAATGTTTAGAAAAATCTCTTTCTGGATTAATCCCATTTGTTTGTAGGACGTGATTGGCATATAAATAACCCGACGCACTATTAACATCTACATATCCAAAATGTTTATTCTTTAGATCACTTATTGTACTAAAATTACTACTTTTTAGTGCAATAATATAGCCATTGTAATAGTCTTTCCCATTAACTTTAGGAGAAACTAAGGGCTCAATATTTGATTTCTTCTTAGCATTAATATATGCAAAAGGCGAAAACCATCCAATATCTATAATTCCCGATGCAATTGAATCAATTAATGCATCATAGTCTTTTAAAATAATAGTTCTTGCTTTTAAATTTAACTTTTTACAAACTTCTTCTAAAATGGGAACATATGTCTTTTTAATAATATCAGGTTTGGTAAATGGATTGACACCAAATATAATTTCATTATCGTCTTTTAATTTGGCAGTAATTTTTTGCAACTCATCTGCAATTTCATTTAATTCTTCACCTGAGGCAATGATTTCGTTATTTTTACTTTCCTGATTATTGACTTGTTGCATTAATTCCACAACCATGGCGTATGTATCCTCAACGGATAAAGCCACAGAGTTTGATGCAGATTCTATTTCTCTTGAACTCTCTAATTCTCTATTAGATATTTCTTCAAGAGAAGTAATTGAATGACCCATGCCTTCAATAATATTTTGTATCTCCTCAACGGCTGTTGTAGATTCACGACTAATTTCCTCTGCTCTAGTTATTTTATTCATGCACAAATCCATCGATTCATTAGAGTTATCAATTTCACTAACAATGGTCGTTACAATTTTTTCTATTTCAAAAATTGCTTGATCTGTTTCCTTTGAAAGTTTAGAAATTTCATTAGCAACAACAGAAAAACCTTTACCAGCGTCACCTGCTCTTGCGGCTTCTATTGAAGCATTTAACGATAATAGATTCGTCTCTTTAGAAATGTTTTTAATATAATCTACTATCTTGTTAATTTCACTAGAAGAATCTTTTAAATTTTGGTTATTCGTTGAAGCGTCTTTTATGACTTTTGACAATTCATTCATGAAAGTTTCAACATTTTTAATCTTTTCTTTATTATCATCTAGTAAATTAATGGATTTTTCTGATTCTTCATCAATCATAGAAATATTTTCATTTAGTTTTTCAGTATTTGCTATAAGTTCATTTATAGAAGCCGTAATTTCCTCTACACTTGCAGAATTAGATTGACTATTGGCTTCAATCCCATGAAAACTCTCGGCGATTTTATTAAACATTTGAATATTCCCCTTAGATAACCAAAGCAATTGCTGAATATCAAAACCCAAAGTCTCAGATACTTTAGAAAGTTCATGGTTAATCCTTTTATCAATAACTTGAACATCCTTTTTTTCTTTTTTAAGATCAGAACTATTATTGTTAGTTATAATCTTGTATGTAAATAAGATAAACCCTAGAAAAATTATAAAATTTACAGAAAACAATAAATTCCTGGATTCTATACTAAAATACATGACAATTTGTGCCAATACAATAAATATGGATATTACTAAGTAGTAATTTTTCTTCTTCATGAATTTCCCCCTTGTAGAATAAACTGGATTAATCAAAAATAATCCCTACTTATTAATATATGCAATTGCTATGCCAGAATTCACCGTGATTTCAAGGATAAATCCAGGTAAAATTGGTCTTTTTTACCAATTGCTCCTTTATTTTTATGATTAGCTGGTAATAAATACCAGATAAATTTAAAACAAAAAAATCTTATTTATATAACGTTTAAATTATATAAATAAGACTAATTATTACATATGAATTAAACTTTATTTGACTTGAGCCATACCTAATTTAAAGGCTTTTATATTGACCTCTACAAAGCGCTCTTTGATCACTTTACCAATAATCATCTCCCAATCAACTATTTCATCTAGTCCCAAGGCTTTCACAAGGGAACCAATGATTGCTATATTCATGGTTTTCATATTCCCAGCTTCTTTCGCTAGTGCTGGTCCATCAACAACAGATACATCATTGATTTTTGATTTTATTTCTTCAATTATACCTTCAGGATAAGCAATACTGCCTGTTAATATTGGAGCGGATGGTATTTTATAGTCATTTATTATCATAATTCCTTCAGGATTTAAGTGTCCTAACCATTTACCACCTTCCATTTTTTCAAAGGCTACGAGTATATCCGCTTGACCCAATCCAATAATTGGAGAGTAAACTTTGTCACCAAATCTTACTTGCGTTGTTACAGATCCACCTCTTTGAGCCATACCATGAACTTCTGACATTTTCACATCATAGCCAGCTTCTAACAGGCCTGCTGATAATACTTTACTTGCTAATATTATACCTTGTCCACCAACTCCAGATAATAATACATTCTTAACTTTTGACATATTATTCACCTACCTTTGCTATTGCATCGAAGGGACAAGATTGTGCGCACACACTACAGCCAACACACATGTCTTCATTAATAATCGCTTTTTTACTCTTCATATCAAATTCTAATGCTGGACAGCCTGTTTTTATACAAACTTTGCATCCACGACACGCTTCTGGATCTACTCTATAAGTCTTTCTTGCTAAATCAAATTCATTTTTATCAAGATCTGTGAATTTCTTTAAAGCACATGGCCAACGTGTAACGATTACTGAAGGTCCATCATAGGCCAGTGAAACTTTCAATGCTTTATCTACTGCATCCAAATCTAGTGGATTTACGCTAATGACTTGTTTAATGCCAATGGCTTTAACTAAATTTGGAATATCTATTGCTTCAGTCGTATCACCTTGTAACGAATAACCAGTACCCGGATTTTCCTGATGTCCAGTCATACCCGTTGTTCTATTATCTAGAATAATACTTACGATATTGCTTTTATTAAAAGCAACTGTGATTAATGAATTAATACCTGTGTGAAAAAATGTTGAATCACCAATAACACTTACAACTTGCTTATCAACACCATTTCTTTCAAATGCTTTATAAGCACCATGACCCATTGATATACTAGCACCCATACAAATAACTGTATCAATTGTATTTAATGGTGCAGCAACACCTAATGTGTAACACCCAATATCTCCAGTCACCATAATGTCTTTTCGTTTTGCTAATTCGAAGAAAAGTCCTCTATGTGGACAACCGGCACATAATGCTGGTGGTCTTTTAACTTTTTTATCTTCACTTATTGAAACGGTTGGACGTTCTTCACCTAATATTGCTTTGGCAATAATATCAGGGTTTAATTCACCGGTTCTAGGAATAATTTCCTTGCCAATACAGTCAATTCCAGCGGCCTTCATTTGTTCCTCTATAAAAGGTTCTAATTCTTCTATTACATATAATGTTTCAACTGCATCCGCAAATTTTTTGATTTTTTCCATTGGTAGTGGATAAGTAAAACCTAATTTCAAATAAGATACTGTATCACCAAAAACTTCTTTAGAATAAACATATGAAACACCAGAAGTAATAATCCCTATTTTTTTATCGTTCCATTCAAAACGATTTAAATCTGTTTTATTACTAAACTTTTCTAATGCCACAGCTCTTTCTTCTACCTTAGGATGCATTAACCTTGCATTTGAAGGTGCTGCAACAAATTTGCTTGTATCCTTTTTATACTCTTTAGCACCAACTTCTTTTCTTTCACCAAACTCAACTAATGATTTTGAGTGACATGTTCGTGTTGTCATTCTAAAAAGTACAGGTAAGTTGAACTTTTCGCTTATATCATAAGCATCTAAGATAAAATCTTTTGCTTCTTGGGAATCACTCGGTTCAATACAAGCAATTTTAGCGAATTTAGCATAATATCTGTTGTCTTGTTCATTTTGTGAACTATGAGCACCTGGATCATCTGCTGATACCAACACTAATCCACCATTGACACCAGTATAAGCATAGGTAAATAATGGATCAGCTGCTACATTTACCCCTACATGCTTCATTGCTGCAAAACTTCTCGCACCTGCAATAGATGCGCCAATAGCTGTTTCTAATGCTACTTTTTCATTTGTTGCCCATTCTGCTGTAATGTGTTCTTTATAAGGTCCTACATTTTCTAAAATTTCTGTACTTGGTGTCCCTGGATAAGCTGATGCGTACGTTACACCCGCTTCAAAAACACCTCTTGCAACGGCTTCGTTACCAGTCATTAAATGTTTCATTAAAACCTCCTTATTTGTTTGCTGCAATTACACTCCCCAGTGCAATTGAATTTAATTTTGATTCAAATGAATCTGCTCTTGACACGAGAACCACTGGCGCCTTAGCGCCCATGATAATACCTGCCGAATCTGCTCCAGCTAAATATGTTAACGTTTTCCCTATACCATTACCCACTTCAATCGTTGGTACGAGTAATACATCTGTTTCGCCAGCTATTTTAGATTCAAATCCTTTTACTTCTGCAGCACTTTTTGAAATTGCCAAATCTAGTGCCAATGGTCCTTCAAATATTACATTTTCTCCAAATTCACCCTTTTGACACGCCTCTTGAAGTGCTCTTGCCTCAACAGTTGCTATCATTTTTTTACTAACTTTTTCCTTTGCTGCAATGCCCGCAATATTTACTTGTGTATTACCCATTGCTTTAACAACTTTAATGGCATTTTTAGTTATTTTTTTCTTTTGTTCTAACGTTGGAGCAATGTTCATGCCACCATCTGTCAAATAAAGTAATTTATGATAACGCTCAAGCTCATAAACCATTACGTGGCTTAGTTGACTATCTGTTCTAAGGCCATATTCTTTATTTAGTACAGCTTTTAGTAAAACACCCGTATCGATTAACCCCTTCATTAAGAAATCGGCTTCTCCAGAGTTGACTAATTTAACAGTTTTTTCTGCGATTTCTTCTAAAGATGAACAATCAATAATTTGATCATATTCAATTTCAACGCCTATGGCTTCAGCTACTTCAATAATTTTATCTTTCTCTCCTATAAGAAGTGGTTGAATTAGCCCCGCGTCTCTAGCAGAACAAACTGCTTTTAAAATATTTTCATCATTTGCAGCTGCCACTGCTAAAATCATAGACTTTTGTTCTTTTGCCTTTGAAAATAACATCTTGAAATCTTTTATCATTTTAGCCTCCTTTAATTTATAAAATTTAAAAATAATTTTTAACACTTACAAAAAAAATTGAATCTCTCAATATTATTTTAACACAATATTGTAAAGATTCAACTCATTTATTTTAAAAACTTCAAATTTTATTTTAAGGCTTCCAATTTATTTAGCCATGACAAGACAATTTCATCATCAGGTTTTTGTTTTTTCGCTTCTAAAAAATGTTTTTCTGCCTTTTCAAAATTATTTTCATTAAGATAAACTATGCCTAGATTACATAAAAGCTCATGATTATTAGGTTTTAATCTTAAAGCTTCCTCATAAGCTTTTTTAGCATTACTGATCTGACCAGTCGTCAAATATATAATACCTAATTCATTTAACGTCTCCGTATGTCCACTATTGTACTCTAAAGTTCTTTTGAAATAGTCAACGGCTTTATCATACTCTTCTAGATGTCTATAAGCCAAGCCTATGAAAAACAATAAATTCCACCAATCATTGTGAAATTCTTCCAAAGGAACCAAATGTTCTAAACCTTCTTGAAACCTTTCATTTAAGATCATTTGACTGCCTGTTTCAAATGTAGCCTTATCATCAATATCTTTAATTAATTCGATGATTTTTGTTCTTTTATTATCGTCTATGCCATTATTTATTGAAATCTTAAAATATTCTTTTGCTTGGTTGTAATGATTATCCATTGCAAAATAAAAACCTAAGAAATAATATGAATCAGGAAAAGATGGAAATTTTTCTGTCAAATACATAAATATTTCTTTCCCTTCTTTTAAAAACAAAGCTTTCTTATCGTCTTCCGAATCATACCCTTCAATGAGTTCATCACAAATTTTACCATAATTATAAAGAACATTTAAATCATCACCTAAAAACTCATATGCAGTTCTTAAATGAATTAATCCCTCCATATATCTTTCCTGGGAAGCAAAATATAACCCATTTTTTAGCACTTTATTACCAATGTCTGGATCAAAATCCTTCAAAAAAGTTTTATATTCTTCAACATGACTAAAATCTGGATCCAGTCCAATAATTTTAATCATCCCTTTAACCATAGACTCTACATTAATATCAAGTTCTTCTTCTCCCTTTACTTTATTAACAAGATCCTTCGTTAACATAGGGATTTTGAAGTTATGATCAATTACAATATTTCCTATTTTAATTGTTTTGCCTTCTTTTAACTGAGTAAAAACAATATCTTTTGTTTTCTCAGTAAAATATTTTGATAAATTGATAAACATATTTCCTCCTACAAAGTTTTTACTGATTTCTTATCTATAATTTTGTCCCGATACAAATCAAAATAATCTAATGTATCTGTTTTTAAAATAGTAACTTTATGATGCAAGGATTTCGAAACTTCTATTTTTTCAATGTATTCATGGGTAGCGTTTCTACCATCACATGCGACGATTACTTTTCTCTTTTTAGCTTTTACAATATCAATTGTTAATCTCGTGTTTAAAGGTACAATCATTGACGTTTTTAATGGTCTATTCACGCTATTATCATTGGGATTTAATGGTATTATTTGATAGAGCTCCAAATCAGGATGTGTCGCAACCCCGCCGGCCCATATAGCATAGCCAGTTGATCCAATTGCCGTGGATACTATAAAGCCATCACCAGTAAAGTAATTAAAAGGCTTATCATTAAAAAATATCTTAGCCTCCATTAACTTCGGTTGTAAGTGTTTAATGAGTATTTCATTAAAGGCATAATGATCTGTTCTAACCCCATTGATACAAGTACTCGTAAGTTTTAATAATGGATAATCTATTTTTTTATATTTTTTATTAATAATCATATCTACAAATCGATCAACTTCCTTAGGTAAAACACTTGGTAAAAAACCTAATGTACCCGTATTAATGCCTACAAAGGGTTTCATTTTAGATTTATATTTCCTTATAGCACTTAACATTGTACCATCGCCGCCAATAACAATAATTAAATCAAAATCCTTTTCAACCAATTCTAATGGTGAATCTTTTATTAATTCAATCAATTGCTTCTTAACCTTTTGACTAGAATCCTTATGGTTACTATGAATAAATATTTTCATACCTCACCCCTACATATGTCTTTTGAATAGTCTTTTTCGCCGCGTTGAATTTTCAAGAATATTAAATAAGTAGCCTCTATATACTAATGAAAAACCAATAGCAACTTGTAACAGTAAAGCCACGACTACAACTACAATTCCTAAACTAATTGTATAACTTAAGGAAACAGTTACAATACTTACCAAGTTAAACACCACTCTATAAACAGCATAAGTTCCTACGGCTAAAAATATATTTGGCACAATCCAATCAACAGAATTTTTTTTCATAAAATGAAATGAGTAGTTGAGTGAATCTAATTCATCATATTTTTTTTGATAAAATACTTCTGGTAAAGGATTCATCAGTAATACAATCGCTAATTGAAGCAACCACATTAATAATCCTCCAAAGGGTAGGATTCTAAAAATAGGTTGTATAAATAACTCTATACCATAATTTACCAAGTATAAAACAAAAATTGTTCCAAATATATTTCTAAAATATACTTTATAGCCTATTTTAAAAGCATCCCAACTAAAGCGTTCATGCTTTAAAATGAATTCGATCACATAGAGGTAATCTGAAATAACAGCACTGATACAAGCAAATATTACCATCCCTGCTAAAAAACTTAAAGCCTCAGCCATACTGAAAACAATCATTGGTATTAACAAATACGGTATACCAATAATAAATAATTCTTGCGTTTTAAAAACAGTTTTTATTGTTTTAAGCAACACTTTCTTATTTGTATAAAATAAATCTTGTAAAATATCCACATTAAACACCTTTCTCTAAAGAGACTTTATAATTAAGGGATCTTTCATTTAATGAGCTTTCGGAATAATCAAACAAAATAGTTGTTTCCTCTTTTATGAAAACTTCATAGTTGCTTTCAATATACCCTTTAATATCAAATTCAAATATTTCAAAATGCACCCGCTTAATAATATACTTGGCATTTTTATTTTTAAATTGGGGCAAAAAATTCATTAAATGTTCCTGAGTTTGTAAAAATTCATGGCACTTATTTCTAAAACCCTTGGGTTCAATTCTTTTAAATAATTTATCAATTTTTTTATTTCTATTTAAAATATAATCATACTTCAGTAATGCATTAAATTTATCATCGGTTTCAAAATATTCATTATAAAAATCTAATAAAATTCTATACTTTTTAAGCTTTGAATGTTGGGTCTTAAACAACTTATTTTTACACCAATAGGAATAAAAAGCTTCATAAAATCTAGAAGGTTTCATGAATTTTTTCTTTATTAGGTACTCTAGTGAATGTTTAAAATAATTTGAATTATAATATATATCTAATAATTCTTCAATACCCATTAGAATAATTATTTCATCAAAAGTAATGTATTTATTAAAATAAATTTGATAGGGTGGAGAATCCTCATAAACTAAACCATACTGTTCTTGATTCTCTTTCATCGCTGAACCTTTTAATACTTTAAGAAACCCTAATTGTAATTTGTTCCCATTTAAAGCATAAACATCATCAAAACTATTTAAAAAGCTCTTATAATCTTCATTTGGTAACCCTGCAATTAAGTCTAAGTGACTATGAATATTTTCAAGGCTTACTATTTTCTCTAAAGTCTCTTCTATTTTAGAAAAATTCATGCCTCTATTAATTGTTGCCAAAGTATTTGTATTCGTTGTTTGGACCCCTACTTCTAATTGAAACAAACCTGCTCTAACAGTTTTTAAATAATCTAATACTTCCTGATCTAATAAAGAGGCCGTTATTTCAAAATGAAAATTTGTAACCCCATTATCCTTTTGATTTAAGTATTTAATAATTTCAAAATAATGCTCTTTTTTAACATTAAATGTTCTATCAACAAATTTTACTTGCTTCACTTGTTTTTCTAAGAAAAAATCCATATCCTTTTTTACACGAGACAAAGAAAAATATCTTACGCCTTTAATTGTAGAAGACAAACAATAACTACAATTAAAGGGACAGCCGCGATTACTTTCATAATAAATAATACGATGATCTAAATCTTTTAAATCATCCCTATATGGAAAAGGTATTTTGTCTAGCGTCTCTATTAATGCTCTTTCACCATTTTTAATGATTAATCCATTGTCTCTATAAACTAATCCTTTTAAGCCTTTATAGGCGTTATTCGTTGAAAACCTTTGAATAAATTCTTTAAAGGTTTCTTCTCCTTCGCCAAAAATAATAAAATCAATGCTAGGATTTTTTTCCATTTCTTTTTCTGGCAGAAATGAAACTTCTGGGCCACCGAGTAAAATTTTTGTCTTCGGCGCAACCTTTTTAATTGCTTTGGTTAAATCAGTTATTTCGTTAAAATTCCATATATACGTACTAAAAACAATTAAGTCATAATTTCCTTTATATAAATCAATTAAAATATCTTTCTGATGCATATTGATTGTATATTCTTTTAATTCAATATCAACTTTCTTCATAGGCTCAACTACTGCTTTCAAATACCGGATCGCTAATGAAGAATGAATAAATTTAGAATTTAGTGTTGTCAATAATATTTTCATAATCTCATCCTTTCCTAATGAAGTATATCACAAATAGTCATTTAATTAAATTCAAAATATGTTATAATTAAGAAAAGAAATCCTTTAAAGGAGGAATAAAATGGCCATTATGTCATCGCGACTCATAAGACATGAAGTATGTAAAGAAGCTCTAGAAGAAGCAGGCGCAAAAGTGATAGATGTACAGGGTATTATGTTTCATGTTTCTTTTCAATTAAAAGACCATGAAATAGCATATATATATCACCTCAATCCTGATAATACGTTTTTACTCGAACGGGTAAAACCATACTTTGTTCAAATAGGCACTTATAATAAAGAAGAAAATATCGTTAATGCAATTAAAATTGATATTGAACAATTTAGAAATGCAATGCGTAGTTCAAATTTTAAAGATTTTATAAAAGTTGATGATCACTTATCAAAACTTGTACGAATTTTTGAAGATTTATATTTATATTACAATGTAAATAAGGAACATATTGATGAATTAGACACTATTCTCAATGATGTTTTAGATCGAATCCGAACGATGACGAAGGAATGCGACAGAATTTATTACAAAAAAGATCCAGATATTTTGAAAAATGATATCAAATTTGATAATTAATTAAAAAAACGTAATGCCTTTATAATAAAGTCATTACGTTTTTTAATTCACTACATTTTTTCTGGTGCTTCAATAGCAATTAGAGATAATCCATTCTTAACAACATATTTATATGCTTTTACTAATGCCACTCTTGCTTTTTTTAATTCTACATCCGAAACTAAAATTGGTGTTTCATGATAGAATCGATTAAACAATTGGGCTAAATGAGTAATATATCTTGTGATTAAAGACGGCTCATATTTTACTGCAGCTTTTTCAATAATTTCATTGAATTTTGAAATTTCTCTAATCAAATCAAAAGAAGTTTTATCATTCAACAAACTGTAATCAACATTATCTAAACTTACATCTGCATTTCTTAATACACTACACGCTCTTGCATGAGAGTATTGTACATAAGGGCCTGTTTCACCTTCAAAGGATAATGTATGCTCCCAAGAAAATGTATAATCCTTTATTCTATTATTGGATAGTTCTTGAAATACTACTGAACCAACACCTACTTGTTTTGCAACTTCTGCTTTATTCTCTAAATCCGGATTTTTTTCTTCAATGATCTTCTGAGTAGTTTCTACTGCTTTATTTAATACATCTTCTAAAAAAACAACTCGACCATTTCTAGTTGATAGTGATCCCTCTTCTAAACCTACCATGCCGAAAGGTACATGTACGCAATCATTTGCCCACTCATAGCCCATTAATTCAATAATTTTAATCCATTGTTTAAAGTGTAAATTTTGCTGTGAACCAACAACATATATATTTTTATAGAAATCAAATTCCTTTTTTCTATATTTTGCTGCTGTTAAATCTCGTGTTATATAAAGTGAAGATCCATCTGACTTAGTAATAAGAGCATTCGGCATATCATATGCCTCTAAATTAACTAATTCTGCCCCATCATCCTTTGTCATAACATTCTTCTCACGCATTTCATCTAACAAGCCTGGAATCATATCGGAGTAAAAACTTTCACCAGTATAAAAATCAAATTCAACACCTAATAAATTATAAACTCTTTCAAATTCCTTTAAGCTCACCTTTCTAAACCAAGTCCATAAATGAATGGCTTCTTCATCCTCATTTTCTAACTTTGTAAACCAAGCTCTTGCTTCATCGTCTAAAGAAGGATCTTTTTCAGCTTCTTCATGAAATTTAACGTAAATTTTTAACAGTTCTGGTATTGGATCAGCCTCTATTTCTGCTTTGACGCCCCATTTTTTATAAGCAACAATCAATTTACCAAATTGTGTACCATAATCTCCTAAATGATTGATCCCTATAGTGTTATACCCAAGAAACGTATATATTTTATAAAGAGAATAACCAATCATCGTACTTCTTATATGGCCCATATGAAATGGCTTTGCAATATTAACGGAAGAATATTCTACTACGACATTCTTTCCTTCCCCTGTTTTTGATGCACCATATTGGTCTTGCTTTTCTAAAACGTCTTCAATGATCATTTTTGACAAAATGCTTTTCTCAATTTTAAAATTTATATAGGGCCCAATGGCTGTAATGCTTTCAAAATTTTCATCCCTCTCAATTGATTCACTTATTGACTCTGCAATCATTTGAGGACTTTTTCTAAATATAGGTGCCAATTTAAAACATGGAAATGCATAATCACCCATTTCAGTGTCTTTAGGTACTTCAATTGTTTCAATTATTTCATCGTAATTTAAATTTTCTATCGCTTCATTTAATATCTTTGCCACTTTACTTTTAAAATCAATCATTTTTCCTCCTTACAAAAAATAAAAATACCCCTCCTATTAAGAGACGTATTATACGCGTTGCCACTCTTGTTAACATAATAAAACATGCTCACTTAAACCTTCTAATGGTAGGTACCATCCAATCTACTCATTTCAATTGGAATTTATTAGTACGTTTCAATAGTATCAAGTACCAAGCTTCCACCATTCTTGGCTCTCTATAAAATAAATACTACCTACTCTCTAAATACAATGTTTTCAATTTTAATTAAATATATCATATAATTTTTAATATTTCAAGATGAAATATTTTTATTTAATATCATCGGGTATAAAACCTTTAAACTGTGCTTTATAAAGTTTCGAATAAATACCTTCCTGTTGGATGAGCTCTTCATGATTCCCTTGCTCTAAAATACCCTCTTCAGAAATCACAATAATTTCATCTGCATCACGAATAGTCGATAATCTATGCGCAATTACAATGGTTGTTCGTCCCTTTGATAATTTTTCTAGGGAACGCTGTATTTTAATTTCAGTTTCATTGTCAAGAGCAGAAGTTGCCTCATCTAAAATAAGTATCGGTGGATTCTTCAGAAATACTCTTGCGATTGATATTCTTTGTTTTTGTCCACCGGATAACTTAATACCTTTCTCACCAACATCAGTATTGTATTGATCTGGAAGGCTCATGATAAACTCATGAATATTTGCATTTTTCGCTGCTTCTACAAGATCATCATAGGAAGCTTCTATATTACCATAAAGAATATTGTCTTTTAATGTGCCTGAAAAAATAAATATATTTTGTTGGACAAAACCAATCTTTTCTCTTAAAGACTTAATTTTAAAATCTTTAATATTGACACCATCAATATTTATTTCCCCTTGGTTTATATCATAAAATCTTGGCAATAAATTTGAAATCGTTGTTTTTCCGCCACCAGACGGTCCAACTAAAGCCAATGTACTCCCCTTTTTTATCGTAAGATTTATATTATCTAATACACATTCTCCATCTTCTGTATAAGAAAAGGCAACATCTTTATATTGAATTTTTTCATCTAAAGACTCAAAAGAAATTGCATCTGGTTTATCATTGATCTCTGGTTGAATCTCTAATAATTCGCAATAGCGTTCAAAACCACTCATGCCTTGCTCAAATTGTTGAGTAAATTGAGTTAACCGTTTAACAGGTTCCATAAATAAATTTATGTACATTAAAAAAGCTACAAAATCTCCATAGTTTATGGATTCAATGATGATGAAATAACCCCCAAAACCAAGAATGATTAAGTTAAGAAACTTCATTAAAAAATCAATTCCTGTTGAAAATTCAGCCATTGATTTAAAGGCAAATTCTCTAGATTCTTTAAATTTTGTGTTCCCTATAAGAAATTTTTCGTATTCCATTTCTTCATTAGTATATGTCTTAGATTCTCTTACACCTGATAAACTGCTCTCAATACTTGTATTCACATTCGCGATTTCTTTTCTTACAGTACGAAAAGCTTTTCTCATTTTCTTTCTTCTCGTAATGGCATAAAATATGATTACTACAACAAATGAAAATAAAATTAACGTTAGTGTTGGTTCAATTTGAATCAGAATAATAAAAGAACCAGTAAACATAATAACTGATAAAAATAAATCTTCCGGCCCATGGTGGGCTAATTCTGAGATATCTCTTAAATCATTTACGATTCGAGACATTAAATGTCCTACTTTTGTATTATCAAAAAACTGAATATCTTGTGTTTGAATATGAGAAAACAGTTTATTTCGCATATCTGCTTCCATACGTACCCCAACAACATGTCCCCAATAATGAATAATATATCTCAAGATGGCTCTTATTATAAATAAAACAAATAAGAAAAGCACCATTTTTATTAACATATTGAAATCTTTATTTGGTAAAATTTCATTTATGATATTTCTAGAAACTGATGGAAATATTAAATCCACCATGGCTACAAAAAATGCAGAAACGATATCTAAAATAAATAATTTTTTATGTGGTTTATAATATTTTACGAACTTTTTAATTAAATCCAATTGTTCCTCCTCTAATTTACTTCGGGACTAGAAGTATTATAACAAATTTTCAAATAAAAATATACTATTGTTTAAATTTTATCACATTTTCAAGTCAATAATTTACTCGGTTTCTCTTTCATTAAACAAAAAAATCTTATATAATTAAATGATATGAACGGGGGGGGAAATATGAATTATAGTAAAGACGAACTGATATTAGAACAAAACAAAAGAATATTGGATCTTGAAAAAGAAAACAGTGAAAAAAGTAGCTTTCTTTGGGTTATTGGTGAAATCATAAAATATTCAAGCAAATTAAAATCTGAAAAGGAATTAGCATCATTGGTCTTAGATATGCTTATTGGTATATTTGGTTTACAATCTTGTTCAATTTCTATAAAACAAGAAAACGAGAAATATAATACCTACACTATTAATAATAAGTATGGCAATAAATTTACAAAATCATACAATAAGACAATACATCAGAAATATCAAAGCATTGATAAAGTTAAATTATGTAACAATTCTGATCACTCTATTGTTTATTTGCCTATATACAATTATGTCAATGATGAACAAATTGGTTTTTTAACTGCTAAAAATCATAAAGATTTCTTTAACAAAACAAAAATTAATTTTTTTGAAACACTTGCAATTCAATTAAATAATATTTTTATTAATTCTAAATTGCATAAAAAAATCATGGAATTATCTAACAAAGATATCTTAACAAATTGTTATAACAGAAGATATCTTGACGACCTTAAAGATTATAATAATGCTCAAAGCATTACATACATACTAGTGGATTTAGATAATTTTAAAATGGTTAATGACACATTAGGCCACGAAAAAGGAGACGAACTTCTCATTAATATTGCAGCACTTGCATTAGATTTTTTCGAAAAACACAATGGTCGCGTAATTCGCTACGGGGGAGATGAATTTATAATTATTCTAGAAAAAAACTATAAAGATTCACTAGAATTATTAAAGACATTTAGATTACTTCTATTAAAGGATTCCTATTTAAGTGCCTTTGATATTGATGTGACGGCTAGTTTTGGAATTGCTAATTATCCGAAACATGCAGATTCCTTAGACTCTTTATTGAACAAAGCGGACAAAGCCTTGTATTTAGCAAAAGAATCTGGCAGAAACCAAATTCGAAATTTTAGCGAAATATCAGAAGTGAAAGAACTTAAATATTTAGTTTAAGTTCTTTTTTAATGCATAAATCACTGTGAAGATTGGAAATAAAAAGCATAAAACAGAATATCTAATATAGCCTAAACTTGAAAGACTTAGCACCTTAGAAAATATTATAACGTTAACATTCCAAGGCATCAATGGCGCAATAACAATTCCAGTATCTGAGAGTATCCTTGCTAATTTTTCCTTTGTCATATTGAATTCTTCGTACTTTTTAGGAAAAAGTTTAGAAGGTACGACTACACCAACAGTTTGATCACAAGTCATGATAGTAAAAAGCGAAGAAATTAGACCAGTTTTTATAATTAACCCGCGTTTACTATTAATACTACTAAGGACCTTATGAGATATTTTACTGATAATACCCGTTCGACTGAACAATCCAACTAATCCTAAAGCCCCCATAACAATCAAAATAACCTCTATCATCCCAATCATCCCACCACTGGTCAATATTCTCGTTAAAGAATTACTTGAATTTTCAATATTAAAACCAAAAAATACAATGGTTAATGTTGTTATAAATGATTTGCCTTGAAATATAATCGTTATTACAGCCCCTACTATTGCACCAATAAACAAAGCAAATTTTGCCTTCACCTTAAAAAAAGGCAAAACTATTATAATCAGCGGCACCAATAATAGCATTTTAGAAGTTAAAAAGTTAGATGAAATCATATTTTTGTATAGACCAACCGTTTCAAGAGTACTCGATGAAATCTCCATTTGAAAATCCATAAAAATGAAAAACATTAAAGATAAAAAGTAAACTGGAATAAAAGTTTTCATCATTTCTTGAAAAACTTTTTTATAGCTTGTTTTAGTAACAACTAAAAGTAAATTATGTAACCCAGAAATTGGAGAAACTTTATCAGCAATAAAAGCTCCAGAAACAATGGCACCTAATAAAATATTTAAATCTACGCCATAACCTGTGCCTATTCCCATTAATGCGATACCAACAGTGGATATTGTTCCAAGTGCCGTCCCCATAAAAATTGATACAATTGAAGTAAAAAGAAAACTTAGAGTAAAAATATATTTGATGTTAATAAATTCAAAACCATAGTAAATTAAACTTGGAACGATCCCAGAAGAAATCCATACTGAAACAATGGCACCAATCAGTAAAATAATAACATAAATAACACGATGTTCTAATATCCCCTGTATATAATAAGACAGTAATTCATCTAAACTATACTCTTCAAAGATATAATAATATAACATATTTACGACTGCACTTACTAAAAACCCTAAATACAATGGTATATTTAGCAAAATACATACAGCAATTATTATAATTGAACTTGCAGCGATTAAATATTTCATTTCATGCCTCCACTAAAAACTTATTTATCTATTCCATCCCTTGAATCAATTCCTTTGTTATAATAATGTTTGATTTCTCTCATTTCCGTTACTAAATCAGCCTTTTCAATAAGTTCTTTTGGACAATAACGTCCAGTAATTACGATTTCTGCATCAAATTTCTGGTTGAAAAAATAATCAAGCACTTCTTTAACAGTAAAGAATTTAAAATAAAGTGCAATACATAATTCATCTAAAATAATGACATCATAGGCATTATTCTTATATAGTTCATAACATTTTTTTAGAGCTTTCTTTGCAACACTCACATCAATTGCAGTTGGTTTTTTATTTATAAAACAACCCTTTCCTAATTGTTCAATCGTTATATTTTCATAGTCATTCGCAATTTTAGTTTCATTGTACGCCATATCCTTTACAAACTGTCCAACATATACTTTTTTACCACTCATTAAAGCACGAATGGCCAATCCAAAAGCCGCCGTTGTTTTTCCTTTACCATTGCCTGTATATATATGTATATATCCCATATATTCCCCCTTTTAACTACTATTATACAGTTCATCTATTATTGTTACAATAAGAATATTTATGAATATTTTACCATATTTCGGGTATATCTATATTAAGGTTTGTACTTTAGAGGGTGATGACAATGAGAATAAGTCAAATAACTAAGAATCAACAAGTAAATTATCCTATTTATAAAGAAAAAGACAATGCACTTAATAATAAGATTAAAGCCCTTTTATCTCAACTGCCAGGGAAACTCCGCAGCGTTAATTTTAAGTATAATAATAACCACTCTATTACTAAAGCCGAAGTTACCGTCGTTGTCTCTTCTAAAGAAGAAGCAATTAAAGTTCAGCAAAATGCTAGTGATGGGATCGATATTAATATAATTATTATTGACGACCTTAAAAATAATAAAGCCAACATAAATAATAAAACTCAAAAAAATGATTTAAATAAAGGAAATAAAATAATAAAAGAAGAAAATAACTTTTTTGAAGATAATACATATACTTATAATAGAGGACCAGATGGGAAAATATATGGACTCATCAGAACTGAAAAAAATGAAATTAATTTAAGAAATGCTAATACTAGAAAAAATGATTCAATAAATGATAGACTTAAAAGACAATATATCAACATTTATAAACGTTATGGTTTCAAAAACATTAAAATCAAAGAAAATCCTCAAGACAATAATTTTTCAATTGATGTATAACTTTATCAAGAAAGGAAAAACTAAATGGATCTTTACTTAGGACATATAATGAGTCCAAATCACTTAATAGCGCTAAGCATTACACTAATAATTAAATTTATCATAATGATTTACATCTATAATGATTCTAAATCAAAAGAAATGATAACGTCCTTCTGGATTTTGTTAATTCTCTTAATCCCCAGTTATATTGGGCTAATTATTTATTTGATTTTTCGTAAAAGAAATGAATATACGAGTTGTCCTAATTGTCATTTTAAAATTAAAAGAAAAACAACAATTTGTCCAAAGTGTAATCAAGTATTGATTCATAAATGTCCCCGTTGTAATCAAATCATAAAAGAAGAATGGGAGATATGTCCCTACTGTACTGAAATTTTAAAACGTGATTCTTAAGGAGGAAAAAATGATAGTTGTAAACATTAATTATGTCCCTGGTTATGAAGTTGTCAAAGTATTAGGTTTAGTAGAAGCCAATATGATTCAAGCAAAAAATATAGGAAAGGATATTCTCAGTGGATTTAAACACATTGTCGGTGGTCATTTAGGAGAGTATGAAAAAATGATGACAGAATCACGGGCAAGTGCTAAGCAAGAAGTAATTGATAAAGCTGAAAAAATGGGTGCAGATGCTATTATTAATATCAGATATTCAAGTTCTGCAATCATGCAAGGTGCTGCAGAAGTTCTTTGTTATGGTACGGCTGTTCAATTAAAAAAAGTAGAATAAAACTAAAAAGCCGGATGATCCGGCTTTTTTGCTATAAAACAATAAATTCTGTTGTACTACCAATGTTTGTAGTAAAAACTTCTAACCTTGCTTCTATTCTTTCTTTCAATTCAGGCACATGTGATATAATACCAACAAGTCTTCCTGAATCCTGTAAATCAATTAAACAATTTATTGCAGCATCTAAAGCGTCCGGGTCTAATGTGCCAAAACCTTCATCTATAAACATAGTATCTAATCTAACACTACCAGCATAACTCTGGACAACATCAGACAATCCTAAAGCCATGGCTAAGGAGGCCATAAAACTCTCACCACCAGAAAGAGTTTTTACATGTCTTTCCTTTCCAGTATAATTATCAAAAACTTCTATTTCCAAGCCACTTTGCTTATTAGCTCTTTCCTTTTTTGCTGTTCTTGACATTTCATATCTTCCACTGGTCATTTTTGTTAACCGAGTATTTGCTGCATGAATAATGTTTTCTAAAAAAGCAGCCAATACATATCGTTCAAAAGTCATTCGATGTTCATTCTTCCCATTAGCCACTTCTGAAAGATCCCCTAATACTTTATATTCCTCTTCAATAAGTTTAAGTTCTTCCTTTAAGTTACTAATAACAGTTAACTCATTCTCATTTGTTTTTACCCTTGAACTATGAATTTCTTTATTTTCTAAAATGCCTTCTTTTTTCTTTGTAATTTCAATTATTCTTTCATTAATAAATTCGATATTTACAGGTGATGATTCACCAACATCTTTCTCGAGACGTTTAAAATCATGCTCTAATTTATTCTTTTCTTTGTCATATTCTTTTATCTCTTTTTCATAAAAATCGATCTTTTCAATCTTTTTTAAATATTTATTAAATTCATCTTCAGTCATATCCTTTAAAGTTAATACCTTATTAAACTTTTCTTCTTCAATCACTTTTTCTTCTTTTAGTGCCTTCAAATCCTTATTCGTTATTTCAATAATACTGTTAAGCTTCTCAATTTTAACTTTCTCTTCATTATATTCTTTTATACTTTTATCAAAAGCTTCCTTTTTTATTTTCTTCTTATTTTCAAGTTTCTTAATTGTTTTTTTAAGTGCCTCTAGAGACTGCATATCCCTGGGTATATCCGATTCAATTGATTCTTCCTTTGATTTGAATCCAACAAGTTCTCTTTCTTTTAAGTGTATAGCTTCCTCTAGAATCTTTTTTCCTTTGATCATTGTCTCTAAATCTTCTTTGTTCTTCGTTATTAATTCTTTTAATTTCAAAATTTCTTTTTTATTCTTATTTACTTGAACTTTTTTACCTTCTAATGCATCTATTGTATTCATTACAACATCAAGAATTTTACTTCTTTGATCTAAATTGAACTCTTGATTATAACTTTTTAACGCGTGGATCCCTTCTTCCATCTTATTATCAATGATTTTTATTTTATCAGGTAGTTGTAGATAATCCTTTTTAATGGTTTCGTACCTTATCTTTTCTATAGAATTTGCTTTTTCTAAGGACTCTAATGTATTCTGATCAATTACACCACTAATGAATTCTGCTTTCTTCGGATGTTTATAGGAACCGCAAACAGGACAAGGGGCATCCTCTTTTAAATCCTTTGCTAAAATAGCCGCTTGATTTTGATGAAATAATAGTTTCCCTTTTTTATAGTCTTCTTCCTTTTTAAGCATAATTTTTTCTTGGTTATCAAGTGACTTTTTTAAGGTATTCTTTTTATCATCCAATGCATCAATTTCTTTTTTAAGATCGATAACCTGCTTTAAAATTATCTTTTGAGAATTCATTGCTTGTAACTTTTCACTGATTTCTCCAATGTCTAAGGCATTTTCAAGGGATTCAATTTTTTCTTCAGATTTAAGTATTTCACCTTCAATTTTTTCAATTGAATTATTTGTTTCTTCATTAGCTTCTAAATTCTTTTTTAGTTGCGCTTTAATTAAAGCTATTTTTTCTTTAATAGATCCTAAATCTTTAACTTTTTCTAGAGAACTTCTATAATGAATCAACTCTTCATTTAATTTCTCTCTAAGTTTTTCTTGTTTACTGGAATTTTGTAAGTCATAAACTTCCATAATTTTAGTGAATTTCTTAGTACTTTTTTCTAGCGCTTCTTTATTTTCCGCCCTTACCAAACTTTTCTTTTGAATCCCATTGGTTACATTATCTAACATATTTTTAAAAGGTTTAATATCCTTCACAGCTAATATCTTCTCTAACTCAATTTTATACGCTAATGTCTTCTCTTTTTTTAACTCTAATAATTTCATTTCTTTTTTTATGTTTTTTAAATAATCTATTTGTTTATTTAACTCAATACCTCTTGTCTTTTTTTCGATTAATATTGTACTTTCTTCTTCATAAGTCTTAATCTCTTTTTTTATTTCATCAACAGTTTCTTTATCCTTCTTATTTAATACTTTTAAACGGAGAATCAATTCATCAATATTGATATTATCTCGATTTAAAATATCATTTAGTTTCTCATCTAATAGATCGTTATTTATACGATTCATCGCTTCTTTTTGAGACGTTTTCAGTTTTTCCCAAACATCTCTGCTTTCTTTTTCCTTTAACTTTAAAGCCTCTTGTATTTCTTTATATATACGCGTATCAAATAATTTTTGAAGTATTTTTTCGCGCTCTTGACTATCCGAAACCAATAACTTTCTAAACTCTCCCTGGGGAATCATCATAATTTGTTTGAATTGTTGTGAATCCAATCCAATAATTTCAATTATTTTATTCGTAACCTCCTGTATACCAGTAATTACTTCAGCGGGTTCTTTATTATAGATCTTCAATTCAGCGTAGGCGCTATGCGTCGTTAATCCTTCTCCTACTTTCTTTTCTCTCAACTGAGAAGGTTCACGTAAAATTTTATAAGCCATACCTTTTACTGAAAATTCTAAACTAACTCTTGTAAGGGTATCTGGCCCTGCAAACTGACTTCTTAAGTCATCTGTACTTCTTTGTTCACCATTCGCTTCTCCATATAATGCATAACTCATGGCATCAAATATTGTTGTTTTTCCAGAACCTGTTGGTCCAGAAATCAAAAATAATTTATTGTTTTTTAACTCCAGAAAATTAATGGTTTCTTCCCCTGCATAAGGTCCAAATGCATTCATTTTTAATTTGAGTGGTTGCATTATTTATGTCTCCTTTCCTTAATCAGCTCTTCTATTATTTTAGCTGTTAGCTCCTTTTTGCTAGTACTAAAAGATTTTTCCGTCATACCTTCATAGAACGTTTCAAAAAGGTCTAAATTACTCTTTTTCTCAAAATTCTCATCTGCCGACGTATTACTATTTTTGTCATTTCTTAAGATTCTTTTAAATTCTAATTTCAAAACATTATTGTAAACTTGACGCAATTTAGCCATTGGTTCCATTAATTGTCCCTCATCTGTCAGAATGATTTTGTAATAATGATCTATATCTATTGTTTTGCTCTTGCCTAAATTTACTATTTCATCTAATGTACCTTCTAATACTTTCATGTCTCTTCTAATGGGTAAACTGATCTCATTGACACTTAATTCTTTATCATCTGAAAATTCAACTAAGGTCACTGTTTTCTTCTGATTCACTTCAGAAAAAGAATATTTTAAAAGAGAACCGGAATATCGAATATAGTCATGTTTCACTTTTTGTGGCCGATGAAGATGACCTAAAGCAACATAATCAAATTTTTCAAAATAATCTGCACTAACATACTCACTGCCACCGATTGATAAAGGTCTTACAGAATCACTGGTTTCAATGGTGTCGCTGTTTGTAATAAACCCATGTGCAATGCAGATATTTATAGCTTTAGGATCTAATTTGATAGAGTCTAGTATAAATTTCATCCCATCGTCATGAGATTTTATATTTTTTTGTCCAAAATTTTCTTTAATAACTGCTGGTTCAACGTAAGGTATTAAATAAAAATTAGCCTTTCCTATAGTAATTGGTTCAACAAAATCAAGTAACTCTCCTTTTAAATAAAGCCCCTGTTCATTAAAAATCTCAC
>Ga0209414_1000296_pt1 | contig 23474 bp, 25 predicted proteins | sample LakVidmifraction_4_FD_181154 | JGI IMG/M metagenome (GOLD analysis project Ga0209414, IMG submission 181154) | Hypersaline microbial communities from Lake Vida, Antarctica - Brine Hole Two &gt;0.2 micron (SPAdes) (version 2) | ecosystem: Environmental > Aquatic > Non-marine Saline and Alkaline >...
TGGCCGGCAGTATTATGAGAATGCCGGGCTTACCAAAGGTACCATCAGCAATGCAGATGGACATCAAAGAAGATGGAGAAATTGTTGGATTATTCTAAAAATATATAAAAATAAGAAAATCTAGAGAAATCTAGATTTTTTTATTTGTAAAAAAAGTCAAGAATGTCTATAATGGATAAAAAGGTATAATATTGAATAAGAGAAAAATATTAAAAGAGATAAAAGAAATTGCAATTGCAGTAGGAGAGATTCAATTAGAACATTTTAGAAAAAGTAGTATTGGTATTCAGAAGAAAAGTTCTTCTATAGATCTTGTAACAAAAGTTGATAAAGCATGTGAGTACTATATTCTAAAAAGGTTAAAAGAAAATTATGATTTCACAATTCTTTCAGAAGAAAAAGGCATCATTTTGGGCAATTCAGATTATCAATTCCTAGTGGATCCCCTGGATGGCACAACAAATTATGCAAATGGGTATTCAATTTTTTATGTATCAATTGCACTAATGAAAGGTGATGAATCAATTATTGGTTGCGTGTATGTACCAATCTTTGATGAGATGTACACTGCTATTAAGGGAGAAGGTGCCTTTCTAAATGATAAGCCGATGCATGTGTTGCAAAGGGTATTCTTGATGGATTTTGGGAAATAAATTTATCATTATGGGATATAGCAGCAGCACAGTTAATGATCACAGAAGCCGGTGGCATTGTTAAAAGGCTACCGAATAAAAGAGGTATTTCAATTATAGCTGGAAATGAATCAATAGTAAAAATTCTTAAGGATGGTATAGAAAGGGTGAGTAACACATGATAGATTTACACGTGCATTCTCAGTTTTCATCGGATTGTGATGAACTAATGGAAGACACAATTAAAGAGGCAATTAATAAAAAAATAGATGTCATTGCGATAACAGATCATATTGATTATGACTATAAAGATCCGAGTATAAGTTTTGATTTTGATTTAGATGTTTTTTTAAAAGAAATAAAGTCATTAAAGAATAAATATAAGGATAAGATAAAAATATTAATCGGTTTAGAGCTAGGATTACAAGAACATATCACAGAGAAATTAATAAATCTAACAAATCAATACGCCTTTGATTTTATCATTGGTTCATTTCATACGGTGGATAGTAAAGATCTTTATAGAGGGGAGTTTTATGAAGGAAAAACACCTTATGACGCCTGGGATATTTATCTAGAAGAGGTATATTCAACTTTATTGATCTTTGATAACATTTCAGTTCTTGGACATTTAGATTTAATAAAGAGATATAATGAAGCCGTTAGAACAGTGAAGTTGTCTTCCTATAAAGAAAAATTAGAAAAAATATTTAAATTGATAATTGAGAAAAATATTGGACTTGAAGTAAATACTTCAGGTTTAAGAAAAACGTATGACTTAAATGAAACACTTCCTTCTAAGGAAATACTAGAATTGTATTATAAGTGTGGTGGGAAAATCATAACAATTGGGTCGGATTCTCATACAAAAGAAACCTTAGTAAAGGATTATAAAAAAGTCAAAAGCATGCTTAAATCAATAGGTTTTGAAGATTTGTATATTTTTGAAAAAATGAAAGGGATAAAATTTGAAAAGATATAATAAAAAAGACTTAGAAATTTTTAAAATTTCTAAGCCTTTTTTTTATTGAAAAGCTTCTTTTTTTAAGCGTTCAGCTTTGTCTGTTTTTTCCCATGGTAAATCAAGATCGTTTCTACCAAAATGGCCATAAGTAGCCGTTTGTTTATAAATAGGACGTCTTAACTTAAGATCATTAATAATAGCCGATGGTCTTAAATCAAAATGTTTATGCACTAAAGCTTCAATTGTATCAATTGAAACTTTCTCTGTATCAAATGTTTCGATGAAAATTGAAATGGGATGTGATACACCAATGGCGTATGCTAATTCAATTTCACATTTGTCTGCTAGACCGGCGGCTACAATATTTTTAGCAACATAACGGGCTGCATAAGTTCCGGAACGATCTACTTTTGTTGGATCTTTTCCACTAAAGGCACCACCACCGTGACGTGAGAAACCACCATAAGTATCAACAATAATTTTTCTGCCAGTTAAACCAGCATCACCATTGGGCCCGCCGATAACAAATTTTCCAGTAGGGTTAACATAGAACTTAGTGTTTTCATCTAATAAAGCCTCAGGAATGATTTCCTTGGCTACATATTTAATTAAATCTTCTCTGATTTGTTCTTGATTGATATCAGGGGCGTGTTGGGAAGACATAACAACCGTATCAACGCGTATGGGTTGATCATCATGATACTCTACAGTAACCTGAGTTTTACCATCAGGTCTTAAGTATTCTAACGTACCGTCTTTTCTAACGTCGGCCATTTTTTTAGCGAGTTTATGTGCTAATACAATAGGTAAAGGCATCAATTCTTTTGTTTCATTACAAGCAAAACCAAACATAATACCTTGATCACCTGCACCTAGATCTTCTATGAATTCACCGTCATTTTTTTTCTTTTCAAAAGAGATATTAACACCTTGAGCGATATCAGCTGATTGTGGATCTATAGCGGTTAAAACAGCACAAGTATCTCCATCAAAACCATATTTTGCTCTTGTATAGCCAATTTCTTTTATGGTTTCCCTAACGATACTTTGCATGTCAATATAACATTCACATGTGATTTCGCCAGATAATAAAACAAGTCCAGTTGTTATACTCGTTTCACAAGCCACTCTTGCATGTGGGTCTTTTTTAAATATTTCATCTAAAATTGCATCCGATATTTGATCACACATTTTATCCGGATGGCCTTCTGTTACAGATTCAGAAGTAAAAAATCTTTTTCTCATAATAACCTCCTTGTATAATTAAAATTTTCTTAATCAAAATAAAAAACCCTCATTAAAATGAAGGTTAAGTAAGCCTCATTTTTCAGATTTAACTGTAGGATTTGGCACCTGCTATGCGGTTGCCGGACTTCATAGGGCCTATTCCCTCCATCGCTCTTAATAAGGTAGTATTCGATTTGATAAAAAGAGTATATCATATAAAAAAGGTTTAATCAAATCTATTAAACAGTTCCTTTTTTATTTCACTTAAGGAGATACCACGGGCAGTTAATAGTACGATTAAATGGTAAAGTAAGTCTGCTGTTTCATAGATCACTTCTGATTTGTCTGGATTTTTAGAGGCAATGACAACTTCGATTGCCTCTTCACCAACTTTTTGAGCAATTTTATCTATACCTTCTTTAAATAAGCTCGTTGTATAAGAGTCTTCAGGCATATTCTTCTTTCGTTCTTGAACAATTCTTTCTAGTTTTTCTAATATCTGTTGGCAATCTTTTTCATCAGAGGTATAAACTTTATTAAAAAAGCAAGAAATATTACCTGTATGACAAGTGGGTCCTTCTGGTTTTGCACCAATTAAAATAGTGTCTTTATCGCAATCATAGGCGAAATCTTTTAGGTGAAGGAAATTTCCGCTGGTTTCACCTTTAGTCCAGAGGGTATCTCTAGAGCGAGAATAGAAGGTTACCTTTTTAGTTTTAAGGGTTTCATTAATGGAAAACTCACTCATATAGCCTAACATTAAGACTTCTTTTGTATCAATATCTTGAACAATTGCTGGTATCAAACCATTATTATTATATTTTAGCGTCATATTATAACCTCACTTCAACATTATTTTCTTTTAAATAAATTTTCAAATCTTTTATAAATATTTCTTTTTTGTGAAAAACACTAGCGGCTAGCGCAGCATCAACATCTGTATTTTTAAAAACTGTTAAAAAATCTTCTTTACTACCGGCACCACCTGAAGCGATAATTGGAATGGATAGATGATTATTCAATTCTTTCAATATATCTTCACTAAACCCTTTTTTTTCACCATCAGCATTAATTGAATTGAAAACTATTTCTCCAGCACCTAATTTTTCCCCTGTGATGGCCCATTCTAATGCATTCATGTTTTCCTTTTGACTCCCGCCTTTAGAGTAGACTTCCCATATACCATTTTCACATTTGGCATCTATACTTAAAACAACACATTGGGCCCCAAATTTTTTACTTGCTTCTGTAATTAAATTAGGATTATAAATGGCAGCAGAGTTAATAGAAACTTTATCAGCACCGGATTTTAAAGCTTTATCAAAGCCTTCTATTGATTTGATTCCTCCACCAATTGTGAAAGGAATTTGTATTTCTTTAGCAACTTTTTTAGCTAAATCAAAAATAGTTTCTTTATTTTCTTTTGAAGCTGAAATATCATAAAGTACTAATTCATCAGCCAAACTATTCCCATAATATTTGGCTAAAGTTACTGGATCCTCAATGACTTGAAGATCCTTAAATTGAACACCCTTTACAACTTTGTTATCCTTAATATCTAAGCAAGGAATAATTCTTTTAGTAATCATTCAATCAACTCCTTCATTTCAACTTTGTTTTCATAAAGTGCTTTACCAACAATGGCATTTTTAATATTAATATTTTTTAGATTGATTAAATCTTTCTTGGAACCAACACCACCAGAGGCGATTAAATCAATAGTGTATTGAGAATTTATTTTCTCATAAAGTTCTAAATTTGGACCTTCTAAGGTACCATCTTTTGAGATATCTGTTATGAGAAAACTTTTGATACCAATTGAAATTAGATCATCAATTGCATCAAATATATTAATTTTTGAATCCTTCTTCCAACCATTGATTGCTACGTTTTCATTATTAACATCTAAGCTAACGATAATTTGTCCAGGATACTCATTTGAAATTTTTTCTAAGATTTTCGGGGATTTAATAGCCATGGTTCCAATAATTATATAATCAATTTCTAAGTCTAAAACTTGTTTTGCTTTTTCATAGCTACGAATACCGCCGCCGTACTGAATAATAAAATTGGTGTTTTCTTTGATATTTTTTAAAGTGCGAAAATTTTCCAAACGCCCTATAATTGCTCCATCTAGGTCAACAATATGTAAACGAGAAAAACCACTTTTTTCAAAATTCTTTGCTGCCTCTAATGGATTTTCAAAGTAAACCGTTTCTTTTTCCATTTGACCTTTATAGAGTCGAACACACTTATTATTTTTTATATCAATGGCTGGGATAATTTTCATGATTAAGCTCCTTCTTTAAAATTTTCAACAATATTCTTAAGTATTTTTAAACCAATTTTATTGCTTTTTTCTGGATGAAACTGTAGACCAATGAGATGATCTTTTGTTATGATTGCGGGTACGTCAACCGCATACTCTGCATAGGAAATTAAATCATCTGAGTTGAAAGCTGTTAGATAATAAGAGTGTACAAAGTAAACAAAACTATTTTCTGGCAAATCTTTTGTCATAAAAGATTTTTTACTTTCTTCTAATTTATTCCAACCCATATGGGGAATTTTTAAATCAATTTCGAATTTTTTAAAAGTACCGTTCAAATAGCCAAGACCTTTGCAATAACCATCTTCATAGCTGTCATCAAAGAGCACTTGCATCCCTAGACAAATACCAATGATTGGTTTTTTCTCTTCATTTCTTTGATTAAGTGTTTCTATTAAGTTATTATTCTCTAAGTTTGCCATTGCGGACTTAAAGGCCCCAACACCTGGTAAAAAGAGTATAGATGCTTTTAGAATGTCCTCTGAATCTCTACTGATTTTTGAATCGTAGCCAAGTTTGGCGAGTGCATTTTTCAAGTTGTAGACATTTCCTAAACCATAATCTAATATAATGATCATTTTAACCTCCAATAGTGCCTTTAGTTGATAGAATAGCTTCGTTTTCTTCTAGGGCGTCTTTAAGACATAAACCAAGCGCCTTAAATATATTTTCAATAATATGGTGACTATTTTCCCCAGCCAATTTTTGAATGTGCAAATTCATCATTGCATTATTCGTCAGTTTCATAAAAAATTCTTTATAATTTTCTGTTGGGATGTCACCGATTGATGAAGAATCAATGGATACATCGTAATTGAGAAAACTTCTGCCACTCAAATCTAAAGATAAAAGTATTAGAGAGTCATCCATGGGTAAAATAGTATAGCCAAAGCGTTTAATTTTTGAGTTTTGATCAATGCGTTCTCTAATGGCTTTGCCTAAAACAATTGCGATATCCTCTATTAAATGATGGGTATCCACATAAAGGTCTCCTGAAGCAACTAATTTCATATTAATGTTACAATATTTTGCAAAAGTATTTAACATATGATTTAAAAAACCCAATTCCGTATCAAAACTTCCAGCATAAGGTGCATCAAAGTCAAGTGTTAGCTTTATATCAGTTTCACTGGTTTTTCTATTTATTTCAATTGTTTTCATTTTGAACCACATCCTCTACAATTTTAATAAATTGAGCATTTTCTTTTTTTGTCCCAATAGAAAATCTAAGATAGTTTTCTAATAGTTTTTCTTTGAATTTTCTAATATAAACACCCTGGTCAACTAATCCTTCATAGAGTGGATTGACATCTTTTAATTTAAATAAAATAAAATTTGAGGAACTGTCTAAGTGTTCTATTTTTAGTGATTTAAAACGCTTTAAAATAGCTGTTTTTTCATGCATCAATAAAGCCTTATATTTTTCAATATCAATGGCATTTAAAGCATTTGTAGCAATATAAGCACTAATACCACTGATATTGTAGGGCATTCGACAATTGTTTAATGCTTTAATGAGCTCTTCAGAAGCTAGACCATAACCAATGCGTAAAGCTGCTAAACCATAGGCTTTAGAGAGGGTTCGCATAATCACTAAATTATTATATTCATCAAGAAATCTTAAGTTATTATCTGAAGAAAATTCAATATAAGCTTCATCTAGAGCAATAATAGCATTGGTGCTTTCAAGAATGCCTTTAATAAAGTCTTTACTTAAAAGTTCCCCTGTTGGATTATTAGGTGTACATAGGAAGATTATTTTTGGATCCTCTTTTTTAATAGCTTTTAACAATTCTTCCGTGTTTAAAGATAAATCTTTATTAGGCTTCAAACCGATGTAATTGCGTTGTAAATAAGAAGCAATTTTTCTGTACTCAGAAAACGTAGGTTCAAGGGCTAAAATGTTTTCTGAAGGATTGGAAAATGCCAATATTAAAAGTTGAATGAGTTCATCAGAACCATTCGTTGTAATAATTTTTTCTGACGAAACATGACTGATGTTACTTATTGCATTTCTTAACCTTTGGTAATTTGCATCTGGATAACGATTGAATTCAAAGGAATCAATGCTTTCAGCTAAGCTTTTTTTATCTATAGTATTATAAGGATTTTCATTGGCGCTTAAGCGTATGTTATTCATAACCTTCTCTCCTTAATGCTATTGGCATGTTCCCAAAGCTTTTCTTTTTCGGCAAATGTCTCAATGAAGTGGGCATTTTCATCAAAATCTTTTTTTGAATATTGAATATAACTGCTGCGTTTAACAAAGTCGTAAACACCAAGGGGGGATGAAAAACGCGCTGTCTGGCTTGTTGGTAATGTATGGTTTGGTCCCGCCCAATAGTCACCAACAGGCTCTGGAGAATACTCACCGATAAATATACTTCCTGCATTTTTAATAGCCCCTAAGACCTTCATTGGCTCATGAATGAGTAGTTCTAAATGCTCCGGTGCAATAATATTTGAGACCTTGATCATTTCTTTTAAATTTTTCGCTTTAATGATGAGTAAGTTATTGTCAATACTTGATTCTAAGATAGTCTTTCGTTTTGATTCATTAATAAACTGTTTTAAATATATTTTTGTTTTACTTATAATATCATCACTATCCGTCACTAAGTAGGGAATCGCTTTTTCATCGTGTTCACTTTGACTGAGGAGATCCCTTGCAATATATTTAGGATTTGCATTTTTATCTGCAAGAACTAAAATTTCTGAAGGTCCAGCAATCATATCAATTGCCACTTCCCCGAAGACTTGCCGTTTGGCTTCAGTTACGTATTGGTTACCAGGGCCTACAATTTTATCCACTTTTTTAATCGATTCAGTGCCATAAGCTAAAGCTGCTATAGCCTGGGCGCCACCTATTTTGTAGATTTCCTTAATACCAAGTAAATCTGCTGCAACGGAAACGCTGCTGTCTATTTTTTTATTATTATTTGGTGGGGTGACTAAAACAATTTCTTTTACGCCGGCAATTTGTGCTGGGATAACATTCATTAAAACACTTGAAGGATAGGCCGCTTTACCCCCTGGAATATAAAGGGCAACTCTTTCAATAGGGGTTACCTTTTGACCAATGATAGAATCCTTTAAAGTTTTATATTCAAAAGCATTCACCCTTTGTTTTTTATGAAACCTTCGAATATTCTGATCAGCTTTTTTAAGAATACTAATAAATTCTTTGTCCACATCTTTATAAGCCATAGTGCATTCTTCTTGTGAAACATTGAAAGTATTTAAAGAAACATTATCAAACTTTTTTGTATAGTTTTTAAGGCTTTTATCCCCATTAGTTTTTATATTACTGATGATCTCTTCTACGATTCTGGTAACGTTTTTGCTTGAAGGCGCCTTAGCCTTAAAGTACTTCTGAAGGCAACCCGTCTCATATTCAATGGTTTTCATTATTCGCCTCCTATGTTTTTAGAAATGTTCTCAATAAAGGTATCAATAATATCAAATTTAGTTTTATAAAAAACTTTGTTAGAAATGAGTTTAGAAGTAATTTTTTTATATTTTTCTTTTACGACTAAACCATTTTCTCTAAGGGTATTACCTGTTTCAACAATATCTAAGATGCAATCGCTAATGTCTAATACAGGTCCTAATTCGACGGAGCCATTTAATTTAATAATCTCCCCTTTTATGCCTTTTTTTTCAAGATAATTCTTACCTTGTTTAGGATATTTTGTTGCAATTCGAAGATGATTATAATCTTCAATATTAAAGGCTTTCTTTCCAGCAATACAGAGATCACATGTACCAATAGACAAATCAAGTAATTCATAAAATGTATCATCAAATTCATCTATAACATCTTTTCCGACAATACCTAAATCAGCAAAAGCTTTATTGACATACAGGGGAACATCTTGAGCTTTTACGATAATTAAACTTAATTCTCCTGTTGTATCTTTAATTACTAATTTTCTGCTTTTAGTATTCTCAAATGTATAACCAGATTTTTCTAATAGTTTTAAGAACTTTTTATATACTCGCCCCTTTGAAACAGCTATTTTTAATCCCATTAGTGAATCGACTCCACAGTGACCATTGTTAATTCCTCTAAGAATTCGTTATAATTCTTTTTTATAACTTTATTGGCTAGATTATCAATGATATTAATTATGTCTTCTTTGAGTACCAAAATATATTTACTTTCATTCTTTTTAATAAGTTCTGATGTAAGTTGACCTTCTAGTGTATTAACACTGTAACCGCTTTTTCTTAATTTAGTAATTATGGGAATGACATTTTCTTCAACTGAGCTATTAAGTAATACTGTGTAATCCATAGTGTTTCTATTCTTTTTTTTCATTTGAATCACTCCTATTAAATCCTTAATATTAAAACCAAAACCGATGCCTTGGTTATCTTCATTTTTGTATCGACCACCTTGTAGTATTTTTTTGCCAAAATTTTGACTGTATGATTTAAATATTAGCCCATCATAATATGAATATTTATTTGTTAAACTCAAATCAATTTTTATTGTGTTCATATCTAGAGCGTAGTACTCAAGATATTTTTTTAAGCTTTCTAAGTACTCAATTATTGGCTTTAAAGACTTTATATTTAAAGCTTTGGCAGTTTTTAAAGTTTTTTCATAATCACCAAAGAGTTTAGACAATGTAATCAATGCGTTTTTATTGGTCTCAGAAATATCTAAGGGCTCAATTATTCTTTTGATTGTAGGAATATTTTTATTATGAATTGCATCATTTATTTGTATTTTCATTTCTTTCGTAAAACTTTGATCATTCATTAGCTTTTCAATAAAATGTGTGTGTCCAATTTCTATCTTAAAATCTTCAAGTTTTAATTGATCTAGAAATTTATAAACCATTACGATCATTTCGGCATCAGTAGAGATCGAAGGGGGACAGAAATTTTCAACACCACCTTTTAAATTTTCTAAAGTTCTTTGCCACGCAAAAGTATTTGTAAGATAGTATACTTTTTCTCTTAAAATATTTGAATCAAACAAACTAATGGTAGGATCATCATGTAATGTACTGATGCCACCTGTTGCATTTGTAAAAGTTATTAATTTTGGTTTTGCTTCAGTATAATATTTTAATGCTTCAGGATAAGTGGCAATGGATTTGGGGTAGATCTTTTTAAAGCCAAAACTCTTAGAAATTGTACTTAATTCTTCATCAATTGAGTTAATTATCTTTAAATTACTATAGTGCATTGTTGCCTCCTTTTTAATTTTAAATATAAAAAAACCATCTAGGGAAACACCTAGATGGTTATAATTAAAAAGTACGAATTAATTAATTATATTATATTACCATCAGATGCAAGCCCTTGTTAAATAAAACCAGAGCTCGCATCTGAAAAAAATTCAAACGACCAGCTCACTTCTAATGATGATGATGTAATTTTGAAAATCTAATAGCTAAAATACTCATAATAATCAATTCCTTAAATTCTAAACTTCGATTTTTTAAATAATATCAGCGATTAATACGTAAGTCAAGGATTATTTTAATAAAATATATATTTATTCGTGAATAAGAATAAAATATTAAAATATTAACTTGAGAAATCCAAGAAAAATACCAATGACTATAATGGGTATGACGATTAGCCCTGCAATAGGTAAAATCAGACCCATAAGTAAAAAGAATACTAAGGCAAAAATCACTTTTAAAAATACGGAAGTTGCAATAAACATTAACTTAATTAATACAAAAAACAGAATTATTCCTAATAAAATTTCCATATGATCACCTCTCTATGAAATAATTATAAAGGAAAAATATTAATAATAATTTAAAAAAACATTAGAAAATGATTAAAATTGATAAATGCGCTAACAGTGGTATAATGATAAGAGGTGAGAGAATAGTACATTTGGAGGTAAAGATGGTTGATTATTATGAAAAATTTAAATGGAAAGCAATTGTAGAAATAAAAAAAGAAGATGTTTTTTTATTTCGTAGAATTTTTTATCTTCATAATCTACCAGGTAAAATAAAAGAAGGGATCCTTTATAGCCCAGCCCCTTATAGTGATGCAATAGAAGCCATTGTGAAAGCTCATTATGAGGAGAATCTATCCAGAGAGTATTATAGAAAAATAAAGTCAACTGAAAAGCTAATTGAGCCAGTTAAGAGGCATCATTTTAGAAAACATTATTTAAAAATTATTGGACCAGTGCTCCTACTTATAATAGTGTTAATTTTTATTCGTTTTTTACTGATCATGAATATTCTATAAATTTTTTATAAAAAAATAAGTGACATTAATCACTTATATAATTGCAAGTATTTTTTTGTCAAAATCTTTAAAGGAACTTTTTGCCATTAAATCATAATCGATTGCATACTGATGATCGTCTTTAAAGTGAAGGATAAGTGAAAACATACTTTCATTTTTTATATTTTCAATGGATACATCAATAATTTGGTCTAAGGAAACATAAACCCAATGACCACCATATAAACTATCCATAGGTTGTTTTTCTTTATTTGGCTCTTTAATAAAGACCAATTCATTGTCTGTTAATATTGTTATACTGCTACCAAATTCACTTTCATCATGGCGATTTTGATAAACTGTGTCAATGATTTCCTCATGATACTTTAAAGCGTATCTAGAATAGTTATAAAGTTTTATATCTATTTCTTGCAAATAATCGATATTTTCAAAGGATGAATCATTTTGAGAAATTGAAATTTTACAGCTTCTAATTTTTCCAATGAGTTGATGAAAAAAACCTTCACTAGAAGTATTGAAATAAATTTTTTTACTAATATTACCATCATTTAATGTAATATATGAATTCAGAAGTACGATGTTTAATTCTATAAAATTAATATCAGAATAGTTAATTTTATAGGTTTCAATATAACCCTCTTGATTTTCTAGAACATATATTAGTTCATCAAAAATTATTAATAGAGATTCTGATGATTCAAATTTTTCGTTTTTAGGAACGTTTACTGTTAAGGGATGATTATTGTCTTGCATTTTCAAAATTTTGTTAACTTCTAGTTGTAGTTTTTCTGGTAGTGATGAAAAATTATTGATTTCTTTTGTCCAACTATCTGTCGTCTTTTTTCTACTCATAATAAACCTCCTTATTTATTATTTTACTATACTATATATATACACAAAATAAGGGTTGATAAACATAATTATTAAATAAAGGGTTGATTTATATGAAAATTCTACAAACAATCAAAAAACTATTTGGAAGCATATTATTCGATAATGATATTTTACATGAGGGTATTAAAATACTTCATATTACGGATACACCAACAACAGGCTTTAATGAAATTCTTAAACTAATAAAGAAAATAAAACCGGATTATATTATTCATACTGGGGATTTAGCGGATAATATTAAATTAGAAATTTATCCAGAGAAGTTAGATCTGTATAAAATGAAAGTAAAAAAATTCATTTTAGCCTTAGATGCATTTGATTGTATTAAGTATATTGTCATTGGGAACCATGATGATTTAAATTTTATTAAAGACACTGTTAAATCAACAAATATTATAGAAACGATAGATCAAATAAATATTTGTGATAAAACCTTCTTACTATCACATAAATTAGAAGATGTTTTTAAATTAGATGCATTGTTAAGCACTTCAAATTATATTTTACATGGTCATTCCTACTATGATGAAGTCATTGTAGGTAATGGGAAGGTATTAAATGGATTAGATTATATTTATTTGATTTATCCTGAAAAAAATGAGATCTATGGGATAAATTACCCTATTGGAACAAATGATAGTCGCATGCAGCGGTACGGTGTAGGAATCTAGATGGAGGCGAAAATTTATGATGAAACTTTTTAAAAATAGTCCAAGCTTTTTAATTATCTATACAAAAGATAGTAATACGCTAATCAGAGATTTTAAACGATACTTTCCTTTATTAGATGAGCCGTCGTATAAAGTTAATGATGACAGAAAAATCAAAGATGTTTTCAATAAAGCTTATGAGGATCAAACGATTATATTACTAACAGAAAACTTGAGTAATTTTGTAAATGCATCAGTGATTAAAGAAGCCTTAAGTGTTAATATGCGCTTAAGTAATATTTTAATTAAACTAATCAATCATAGATCTCTTGTTAGATTAATTGAAAAAATTAGAAAAGGACCTGCTTTAATTACTATGAAAAATTATGGAGATATGGGAAAATTTTTTTCAAGTATAAAAAAAGACCTTAATGGATATGAAGGGGATACCTTTGAGTTATTAGAGCTAAATAACACAGGGACAATAATCACTTTTACGAATTACAATATTAACAATCATTTAGATGTGAAGGCTTTATATGAAAATTCATTATATACTAATTATTCGAAAGAGGAAGTAATGAGTAAAATTGATAATAATGGTATTAAGTATATTAACGATAGCATTTCTAAAAAAGGTTGGAATGAATATAAAATAAAAATATATGATACTTATGACCAATACAATTATCACTACAATCGATTGTTATATATAATTGATAAATTGAATTTAGGATTGGTTTTAAAAGAAGGATGGGGACAAGATGCTGGTACATTGTTTAACCATGTAGAGGTTTATGAATTATTTCTTTATACACCAATGGTACCTTTAGAAATGAAGGGGACTTTAGTCGGATCGGAGTATTTATTATCTGGTGCCCGGATTGTTGATTTAGACTTGTTTCAAAATAAAAAGAAAATTAAATGGTCTGTTTTAAAAACAGAAGAAACATTTAAAAAGGAAGCTGTAGGTATTAAATATCGTCAGAAATTACTAAATAATTTGTCTCAAAATGAAATTGAAGAGTTAAAAGCAATTGAATCAATAATAGAAAAATCAAAATAATGAACAGTTGAAATATTATTGTTTCTGATACCCCTACCATTGAAGTTGCGTGTTTTCTCTTTTTCTCTAATTAATTTTTTTCCTGCTAGGGATTCTTTAATCAAAAGAACTAAAGAATTTTTCTTTGAGATATATTTGTGTTAGAATGGTATGGAATAAGGAAGGTAAAAATGAATGAAATAAATGTATTTATGCAGGAATTAAAAGTAAGAAAAGCATATGTAACAAATACTCGCCTCATGGGTGTTATTGGAATAGTAGTATATTATGAAGACTTTGTTGATATCTACCATTTAGATTTTGAAGAATATGGCATCGATGGTTTTAAAAGAGTGAAAAGCGTTAAGACGATAGAAGTAAATAAGGAAATAAGTAAAATCATTGGTGGTCTTGGTGGTAAATTAAAAAAAATAAGAATGAACCAAGTCTATTATTTATTAAAAAAAGCGTGTGACATAAGTATGGCCTTTATAAATCTTTTTCCAATATTAGACGCTTCTTATCAGGATCTTTTAAAGAAAAAAGTTTCTTTATCAAAGGAAGATAAGGTGACTTTATATTCGAGAATGTGCGTAGATATCGAATCAGATGAATCTTTGATCAATTATTATATTATGAGAAAAGTCGGAAAAGACACTATTTATGAAAGATTTGAGGAAAAAAAATTAGATTTTGAGCTAACGGAAAGTCCTCAAACACTTTTAAAGAATACTATTAAAAAAGTTTCTAAGAATACCTACCGGGTGAAAATATTAATTGATTACAAGAATAGATATTTAATCACTACGGCTACAGTAGACGTTCTTAATTATAAGATTTCAGATGCAAAAATTATTGAAACATTAGAGATTACTTCTACAGAAGCAGCTTTCATTTTAAATAAAAAGGAATATATCATTATCTATTATTTTTCTGATACAGCCTTCGAGGAGAAATTCTATACTGACCATTATAAATTAATGAAAAAAAGTTATCCTCAGGGAAATTTGTATACTGAGTATAATAACAACAATAATCATGTTGATTCTAATGTATATTTTTTAAATGATGATATGTATGGTATTTATTATTTCACCAACAATAACCAATTAGTTGTTGCATCCTTTGAAGAAAAGAATATTGATGAGATTATTCAGCGGTTAAGTCACTATGAAGCGTTAGAGTTAAATAATGAATTTCTTGTTGATCAATCATTGATTTATAGTTTTATTACGAGTGACTATAGCAATTTTTATAATTTTTTAAATTTAGAAAGTAGGGATTAAATGGTAGCATTGAACCAAGTAATTGTTTTGTTTAGCCTTATAGTGGTCGGGTATGTAATAAAAAAGTTAAAAATAGTAAATGATTCTATGAAAGATGATATTAGTAGTTTGGTAATAAATATTACATTGCCAGCTTTTATTTTATCTTCAATGACATCAAATTTTTCTAGAGAAATATTAAGTAATAGTGTTAAGTTGGTGGGGATATCTTTCTCTATGTATATTTTGGCTATTATCATTGGATGGATTTTTGCAAAAGCAATTCAATTAGAAAAGGATGAAGAAAATATATATCGCTATATTATTGCATTTTCAAACTGCGGCTTTATGGGTTATCCTATTGTTAATGCCGTTTTAGGTAAACAAGGTGTGTTTTATGCAGCAATCTTTAACTTAGGTTTTACAACATTCGTTTGGACATATGGTGTCTATTTAATTAGGATCAATCAAGAAACAGACAATGAGAATATGTCAGTTAAAGAAAAATTAGTGTCTGTTATTAACCCGGCTTTAGTTGCTGTAATTTTAGGTTTTTCATTTTTTTTGATTGGTATAAAACTACCCTATGTTATCTCAGAGACCTTATCTATGATTGGTGGTGTGACAACACCATTATCCATGATGTTGATTGGTTTCATTTTATCTGAAATTCATTTAAAAGATATTGTTAGTGGTTGGAAGATTTATCTGTTATCTTTTATGCGATTAATTGTTATGCCAAGTTTGGTATATTTGGTCTTATCATATTTTAATTTTGAAGGATACTTATTACAGATCCCCGTCCTAATAGCAGCTATGCCAGCCGCTGCTAATACGGCTATTATTTCTTCAAGGTACAATGCAAATTATCAGTTGGCTTCAAAGGGAATTTTCATAACTACGCTTTTATCAATTATAACAATACCAATTATAATAAAATTTGTTTTATAAATAAAAACAGCCACTCTTACGCTTATTAGGTAAGGATGGCTGTCTTTTTACTACTGAAATTAAAATTTATTGGGTTTCTAAATTGAATTTTGCAAATGTCTTAAAAAAGTTAAAGCGTAACTCAAAGGGTTCATCAATGTTAATCTCAATAATTGGAAAGTTTTCTTCATATGTTAAGTTAAATTTATTGGATTGAGTTATAATAAAAATATTTGAATCATTTTGTGAGTGATGTTCATTTATAAGGGTCATGAACAATTCTTTTTCAAGATTGTTTTTAAAAATGAATGCATCAGAGAAATATAGTATCAAGTTTTGGCTTTCATCACCAAGAATTTTTTCTTTAAAAAACAACCATTGTTCTCCCATATTATGGTTTAATGTTTGGTTACTATTATCAAGCTTTATAATTAATTTGTTATCATCCTCTAGGCTTATATAATCTTTCTCAGTACTGATGCTAGATAATGGATATTTATCTAATAAGTCATTACTATTTGTAATTATTTTGAATTTTTTAGACTTAATATGAGTATTTTGATTTATTACATATAAGTTGTCTAATGTATAATTGGGATCCATATTTTTTTCAAATACATCTTTAAAGTGTGTCGTTTTTTCTAATGTTATGTCAATGGGTACTTCCATGCGCAGATTATCAAGTAGAATTGAACCATCATTTGCATTTGAAAAATCTGTTTCAACAATATAGATCCTTTCTATCGTAATAGGGCCCTTTATATAAAGAGGAATTTCTGTTTTAAGAGTTTTCCACCCCTGCCAATCAATATTTCGAGCCAAAGTTAGATTATGATCCGTTCCATAGGCATCTTTTATATTTATACGTAACCAGTGATTTTTTCCAAGGGAACCAAAGACGTCTAATGTAATCTTATTTGCTCTAGAATCCATAAGAATGTTTTTATTGTATACATAATAAGAGGCCCTGGTTTCAGTAGGGTTTTTTGTAAATTCATAGAATAGCTGACCAGCAGTTGAACCATCTATGGAATTATTAGTAAGATTAAATTTTCCATTTAAATCGACTGGATAAACTGCATTTTTTCCTTTAAGTTCTTCAAAATCATCAAGAACTATAGAATCATAACTTGTCATATTTAAGCTTAATTCTGTTTTAAGATCTTTATAGGAAAGTGTTATAATTCTATCTTGAATGTCCTCATTTAGTATAAAATTGTTTTGATCAATTGAATAACTTGATGGTGGTAAATCAAAAGTTAATTGCTCTAAGTCAATAGGAATACTATAACCATTATCAGTTATAATTTGAGGTTTTAATTTTATTGGTTCATCTTTCATTAGTTTTAAATGATAGTTATTGAGTTTAATTTCTGCTAAATTATCATGAACTTCTAATGAGTGACTTTTTGATAAGCCTTGATACGTTACTGTAATAATCCCCTTTCCACTTTCTGCTGGGTAGAAAGTCCCATTAATAAAATCACCCTTTAAGCTAGAAGTTAGTTCAATTAAAGACGCATCAATAGTAATTGGATTATAATATTTATCGCTTCCAAGTATATCTATTGCTATGGGTTGTTTAACAATGGTATGGCTCTGATTTAGTTCAAGAGTAAGTGAATTTATTTCCTCTACTGGATAATCTGAAGCAATACCAATGCCATTATAAACTCTACGTTCTGTACCATCTGATAGATAATTTGTTGTTTGATAAGATTCTTTACCAAAGTCACGTTTGATAAGAGTACTAGACCCACCGCCGTCTAAATTAATAGCATAAAAGGCGCCTAAATTTATCATTATTTGTCCTAGCTCAGATTCTGTGACACCAGGAACAAAAGATTGTCTGCCTTCAACAGTTGTTAAAATAACTTTTGAATAATCTTGTGTATATCCTATGGCACTTCTTGGATGATTCCCCTTTATAGGTAAGCTTAGCTCTGATTTAAGGCTTCCTTTTTCGACAAGAATAGATCCGCCACCAATGAGTGTGTCTAGAATATTTAGTATTTCCGGTTCATTGACTACAAAAGTATCTCCAATGGAAAATTGGCAAATATCAGTACTAGAATTTCTAGGAAGGGAAATCACGCAACCATCCTCTGGAATTTTAACAGGTGCTTCATTGATTCTTATGTCAGTAACAGAACCTTCTTCAATTACAATCTCATTTAAATCATGAGTAATTGTATTACCAATGGAATTTTCTCCGAAGGTATTATTAAGTAAAACAATTTCATTTAGATTTGTGAAATTTTTATTGATATAACTAATAGGAACTTTTGTTTTTCCGATGGTAACATCTAAGGTAAAATTGTCAATATGTCCTATAAAGGGTTTGTTAACTTCTGTGATACCAAAAACATTAAAAGTTTGATCCTTTATACCGTTATGAATAAGCTTTTTTTGGTCAATTAATGGACCAATAGCTGTTTTTTGATTAGAATTAAAGAAATCTCCATTAATAGCACCAATAATGTTTTCCTTCATTGAAACGAGTTCGGATAATTTTTTTGATTCTCTAAGGTTATTTATGTTATAAAGTGTTTCAATTTTAGTTTGATCATCAGAAATATCTACGATTAAACTCTTAATGATAACCCATTTATTTGTGTTGAATTGGGTTTTTTCTACATAACTAATAGATGGACTAATCTCTTCGACTAAGGTTTCTTCGTGAATGACCATAGCATAAGAGCTAGATAGTGTTAAAACCATTAATATATTGACAATTATAAATAATTTAGTAGCTTTTTTCATTACATCACCTCTCTATTTGAATTATAACTTATATATATTTCAAATGAGTTACAAATACATTAAAATAGCAGAAAAATATTAAATAATTCTAAAAAACAAATAAAGCGAACATTTTTTTAAAAAAAGCTTTAAATGTTCATAAAATCTGGTATAATAAATTCGAAGAGTTTAAAAATAAGGAGGATTTATGGATTTTTTAGAAAGAGTATTTAAGTTAGACGAATTTGATACAAATGTAAAAACAGAAATGTTAGCGGGTTTAACAACATTCATGACAATGGCTTATATTTTAGCTGTAAACCCAGCTATGTTATCTGAAACTGGGATGGATATTGGGGCTGTATTTACGGCAACAGCTTTAGCGTCGTTTATTGGAACAATGGTGATGGCCTTTCATGCGAATTTACCTTTTGCTTTAGCACCAGGTATGGGATTAAATGCATTTTTCGTTTACACAGTTGTATTTCAAATGGGCTATTCTTGGCAATTTGCTTTAACGGCAGTTTTATTAGAAGGTATTATATTTATTTTACTGACACTTTTTAATGTGAGAGAGGCTATTATTAACAGTATACCTGAAAATGTAAAAAAAGCGATTTCAGTAGGTATTGGTTTATTTATTGCTTTTATTGGTTTTACAAATGCAGGTATTATTGTTCAAGGTGAAGGTGTGCCACTTATGTTAGGGGATTTAACATCATCTAATGCAATTGTTGCTATTTTCGGATTATTATTGATGGCAGTTTTATTATCAAAAAACATCAAAGGTGCTTTATTTTTTGGAATAGTAGGCGCTACAATTTTGGCCATACCCTTAGGTATTACTTCGATACCTGCATTAGATACATTTACTGGTGTACCAAGTCTAAAACCAATTATGTTTCAATTTAGATTTGATCAAATATTGACCGTTGATATGGTGATTGTTTTATTTACATTCTTATTTGTAGATATGTTTGATACCGTTGGTACATTAATTGGTGTATCGGAAAAAGCTGGCATGATGACTGCTGATGGTAAAATACCGCGGGTTAAGCAAGCACTCATGGCAGATGCTGTTGGAACGACCTTTGGAGCTATGTTAGGCACATCAACTGTAACAACTTATGTTGAATCTGCTTCTGGTGTTGCAGAAGGGGGTCGAACAGGATTAACGGCCTTTACAACGGGTATTTTATTCTTTTTAGCATTATTTTTAGCCCCATTATTCTTAATGGTACCTGGTGCAGCAACGGCACCGGCACTAATAATTGTTGGGTTGTTTATGATGTCACCTATTAAGAAAATTGATTTTACAGATTATACTGAAGCAGTACCTGCATTTTTGACTATTATTATTATGCCACTAGCATATGCAATATCTGAAGGAATAATTTTTGGAATTCTTTCTTATGTATTGTTAAAAATATTTAGTGGACGGTATAAGGAAGTGCCAAAGTTATCATATGTACTTGCTTTACTATTTATTATAAAAATTATTTTTGTATAGAAATAATACAAAAAAGTTTTCTAAACTGACTATCGAGGAATTGATAGTCAGTTTTTTTAATATAAATTGAATAATAAAAAAGTAAAACTTGTTGAAAAAAAGTAATTGTTATATAATTTTAGTACAATAACCTAATCATATGAGGTGTTTCTATGGATATTTATATGGCAAGACAGCCAATTTTAGATTTGAATAAAAATATATATGGATATGAACTACTTTATCGCAGCAAAAATTTGATCATGGATGAAGTTGATGGAGATATTGCTACTTTGAATGTCATTAAAAATACAATCATGACCATTGGTTTCGATGAGGTAGTTGATCAGGGGGTAGCATTTTTAAATTTCACATCGGAACTAATCAAACAAGATGTACCGTTGATTTTCAATAATAATACTATTATTATTGAAATATTAGAAGATATTGTGCCGGATGCGTCTTTGATGCTTAAAATTAATGAATTAAAAGAAAAAGGATATGTTTTTGCCATAGACGATTATGACTATAATTATAAATATGATGTCTTTTTAAGATTGGTTGATATAGTAAAAGTTGATTTTAAAAAAACGAATATATATGAACGCAGTGATATCACTAGAAAATTGAAGGCATATAATCTAATATTATTAGCTGAAAAAGTTGAAACAAATGATGAATTTCTTGAAGCGAAAAATCTTGGATATGATTTGTTTCAAGGGTTCTTTTTTCAAGAACCACAAATTTTTAAGAATAGAGAAATAAAGGCATTGAATGCGAACCATATTCTAGCCATTAATGAATTAAGTAAAGCAGAACCCGATTATAAAAACTTGGCGACAATTATTAAAAGAGATGTTGCAATGACCTATAAATTTTTAAAATTAGTTAACTCTGTTGCTTTTTATTCTCGCTCAAGAATCGAGTCCATTAGTGATGCATTGGTACGGTTGGGCTTTAGAGAGATTAATAAATTTTTATTTTTACTAATGTTTAAACAGCTAGCGGCTGGTAGTCCAGATGTTTTGATGAATAATGCACTTATACGGGCGAAGTTTAGCGAAGGTTTATCTAAAAGGACAGAATTTAGAGGAAAATGTGATAGTTTTTTTCTGTTAGGTATGTTTAGTATGATTGATGTTATTTTGTCTGTTTCCAAGGAAGAAGCATTGAAAGATATACCATTATCGGATGATCTTAAAGAAGCATTGGTTGGCGTAAAAGACAATGAGTATTCTCAAATGATACGATTGGTTACAAACCATGAGCGTGGAAATTTTGAAGAAGTAGATGATGATCTAAAGGATTTGAAAATATCTTTGGAAGCAATGAATAATGAATACTTTAATGCGATTCAGTGGAATTCAGATATTAGAAATGAAATAAAGTAATAAAATAGCTTTGATTGGATATCAATAATATGATATAGTGACCTTAAGAATTGAATAATAATAACTGGGGGTGCCTTTATTGGCTGAGATAATACCCTTAAACCTGAACTAGATAATGCTAGCGTAGGAAAGTGTATGAGATCTTTAGGATATATACTTTTGTATATGTCCTTTTTTTATTTGAAAGGAGAAATTATGAAAACAAATGTTAGTTTGCAAGTACTTCCCGTAGTACCTGAATCAGAAATTTATCCAGTAGTTGACAAAGTTATTGAATATATTGATTCAACAGGTGTTAAATATGAAGTGGGACCAATGGAAACAACGATGGAAGGTGAACTGGATCAGCTCTTAGACATTGTTAAAACAGTTCAAGAGCTTTGTGTTTCTTATGGTGCTGAACGGGTCGTATCAATTGTTAAGATTGATTATAAGTCTGGTGGGGTTACAATTGATGAAAAAACTTATAAATACAGATAAATTTCCAGTAATTTTTACTGTTTCCAGTTTAATCGTGTTTTGTGAAATTGTTGTGAGAATGAAGATCATAGATGCCTACACGTTACCGGCACCAACAAGTGTAGTTTATGTGTTGTTTACAGATTATCAGAATTTATTGAAACACTTATTGGTGACGCTACAGGAAGCAAGTTTAGGATTTGTTTTAGCAATCCTAATTGCTTTTTTACTGAGTATGGTTATGGATTTTTTTCCTATCGTTAAAAAAGCATTGTATCCATTATTAATTGTTTCTCAAACCATTCCAATTATAGTCTTGGCGCCATTGTTTGGGATGTGGTTTGGCTTTGGAATAACACCTAAAATAGTAATTGTTATTTTAGTCTGTTTTTTTCCTATTGTCATTAATCTAACAGATGGTTTGGATTCTGTTGATGAGGAGCTTATTCATTTGGCTCATAGTATGGGGGCTGGTCCATTAAAGACCTTTAGATTTATAAAGTTTCCTTATGCTATGCAATCAATGTTCTCTGGTATTAGAATAGCGGCGACTTATGCGATTATGGGTGCCGTTATTGGAGAATGGTTAGGTGGATCAAAAGGCATTGGTGTATATATGTTAAGAGTAAGACATTCATTTCAATTAGATAAAATGTTTGCGGCAATTTTATTAATTGTATTGTTGAGTGTGAGTTTATTTAAAATGATTGATAAATTGCAAGAAGTGTTAATGCCATGGTCAATAATTGAGGAGGAATAAAATGAAAAAGATTGTTATGAGTTTATTTATAGTTGTTTTAGTTTTTAGTCTAGTGGGGTGTCAGCAAGAAGCTCAGGAAGATACTCTTGAGGAGGTGACAGTGGTCTTGGATTGGGTTCCAAATACAAATCATACAGGTTTATATGTTGCCCAAGCAGAAGGTTTTTATGAAGCAATGGGACTAGCGGTTGAAATCATTCAACCCTCGGAAGGTGGAACGGCAAATTTAATTGCTTCTAATCAAGGAGAGTTTGGTATATCATACCAAGAAGAACTGACCTATGCTCGAACTGCGAAAGAACCCCTACCGATTAAGGCCATCGCAGCAATTATTCAGCATAATACTTCTGGATTTGCATCGCCAAAAGAAAAGGGCCTTGAGACGCCAAAGGATTTTGAAAATAAAAAATATGGTGGGTGGGGTTCCCCGGCAGAAGCTGCCATGATTAAGGGCTTAATGAAAAAA
>Ga0209414_1000299_pt1 | contig 23391 bp, 31 predicted proteins | sample LakVidmifraction_4_FD_181154 | JGI IMG/M metagenome (GOLD analysis project Ga0209414, IMG submission 181154) | Hypersaline microbial communities from Lake Vida, Antarctica - Brine Hole Two &gt;0.2 micron (SPAdes) (version 2) | ecosystem: Environmental > Aquatic > Non-marine Saline and Alkaline >...
ATCCTTGAGAGATGCAGGCACCGATACCTTTTCAGGCTTTGCACTTTTAGAATCCAACTATACATCGTTTTCTATTATGCGAGATGATGGTGACGGCACTGTCAGTGCAGTTACTCAAGTAGCACCTTACACCTTTGCTAACACTGATTATATTCAAATTAAAATAGCATTAATTCCGATAGTGGGCTGGTCCTCTGGTGTTCAATTAGCTAGTCAAGCAACGAATCAAATTGTCGCAACAAGAGCGATTAAAACAGCAACTCAGACAATAACAGTTAACCCAACTAAGGTTACATTTACAAGTGTTGCCACCGCCAATACCGGGTACGACACTACAACTTCATTCGACACTACAAACAGCCGATTCGTTGCACCAAATGCTGGATTTTATCAAGTGCGCATTGGATGTGTAGCGGCTGATTATAACGTTGCAGTCAATATGTCCGGTCTTATTTATATAAACGGAGCGGCTTACTTAAGGCAAGATTTTATCTCTGCCAATGTGGCAACTACTCGGACGAACTTGGTTACTGCAACATTGCAATTAGTGAGAGGTGACTTTGTAGAATTTTTTGCTGGAAGCACTGATACATCATTTGATGTTTCAGGAAATACTGGCACAAACGTTTTGCAATCATTTTTTGAGGTAAGCCAAATCCTTGGAAATCAAACCATCGGGATGGATGAAGTAGTAGCATGTTGTTATACAACAAACGCTGGTCAATCTTTTACAGATGGCGTGGATGCGGATGTAATTTATGAAGATAGGGTGTTTGATACACATAACGCCTACAACACTACTACTGGAGTCTATACAGTTCCCGCTGCTGGTGTTTACTTAACACAAGCCAAAATATCATTCGCTGCATCTTCCGGAACTTGGGGAATAGGGGAAGCAGGCAACATTTATATTTACGTTAATGGTGTTCTGTCCTCAAATGCTTTTCTTAGGATGGAAGCAACAGTGGCGGGAACATTTGTTGCAAATATACCGCCTACTTTTTACTCAGGTAGTTTTGCTAGAGGTGATTTAATTAAAGTTAATGCCGGACAGAATACAGCCTCAACACAAGCGCTATCAGTAAGCGGTTTTGTAAACATCGTTTCAATTCAAAGGATTAAATAATGTTTAAAGCATCAATTGCAAACAGAAAGCAGAATTTACTTTGGGAAGCTAAGTTTGAATCTCAAGAATTGGCGCAAGAGTGGTTGAATAAACAAATTGGCAAGCATTACAGAATGCCAGAGAGAGAGATTGGGATTTCAGTAGGAGAGTTTCAAGAATTAGACGCTAGTGAAATAAAAGAAGTGAAAGAAGATAGTGAAAATGGTAAAAAAAACATAGTTTTAAATGCTGAATTTAGCTATGAAATTATTGATTTAAATCTAGATGCTGAATATGTCAAAAATGAAACAATGCAAAAAAGAATAAAAGAATACCCATCGTTGAATGAAAAAGTAGATGCGCTACTTAGCTTAGCCGACGGAGATGATAGTGCAATCCTTTTAGTAAATAGTAAAATAAGAGCAATTAATCAAAAATATCCAATTATAGGTGAGGTAGTAAAATGAAATACAATTTGGTCGAGAAGACAGAAACAGTAAACGGTGCTGGTGGTCCTTTTTATACCGCACCGATAAAAATATCTTCGGTTGGTGGCGACTCCATTGCTTGCCAATGTAACATTGTAGTTGCTTCGTCTTCGGTTAAGACTTTTGCGGCAAGCGCAGTTGACATTGCAACGGACATTATTACTATACTGGCCCATGGCTTTACGACTGGCAGAGTTGGTCAAGTCTCCAATCCAGGGGCACTCCCTACGGGGCTCTCGGCATCGACAGATTATTTTGTAATTTATGTAAGTAGCGACACCATTAAGCTAGCAACGAGTTTAGCGAATGCTCAAGCAGGGACCGCGATTAATATTACAGCTCAAGGTTCAGGTACAAACACTTTTACACCTACTGCTCTTTCAGGAGCGTCTGTCACTCTTTACCAAAGCAACGATAATTTGACGTACATTGGCCTAGGATCTTCGCAAAATATTACTACCAATGGAACCCTGATGGTTGCTTATGATAGGCCATTAAGCGGTTGGATTATTCTTGGATACGTAACGACTGCCGGCCAATTAAACACTTCAGTTATCACAATAGTTAAGGGCGATAAAGTAATTTAAAGGAGTATTTTTGTATGGATGATTTGGCGCGAAAATTAAAAGGCATTAGCAGTTTAATGAATGAGTTGATTCAGGAGATGAAGCCTGGGGCAAAGGATTTAGACGGAATGTTGGGAAGAGTAGAGCCAGCAATAGAGGATAGCGGAATAAAGTCTATCGAGATTGAGGGTGAAATTCCAATGGAAGAAGAAGAAGAAATGGCTTTCGACATGGAAGAGGAAGATGAATCAAAAATGTCTCCGCTTAAGCGCCTCAAAAAGATGGGAATTAAATAATGGCATTGCCACAGCTTCCACAGTACGACACAGAAGAATTAATCATCATGATTAAGGAGTGCAGTGGGGTGCCTACTAGTCAGTTAACATATACCGATTCTGACTTCTGTCGACTTGCAACTAATAGAATGCAAAATATTGTAGTTCCAGAAATTATGTCAGTCAGGGAAGAATACTTCGTTGATTTCGAGGATTTCTCAGCACCAAGTAGTGGAATAATTGCTATCCCCTCTAAAGCAATTGGAGAAAAACTAAGATCAGTTTGCTATGTTTCTCAAACCAATCCACTTATATTAATTAATCTGCCACGTCTCACTCTTGATACAGTAGCGGGTGTACTCGCTGGTGGTTCAAGTTATTTTTCTGGATTCTATGTTCAAAATAATTCTATTTATCTGTATCCAAATACAAGTGTGACTGTTGGTTCAACAATCAGACTTTATTATTATAAAAGAGCTTTATCTCTAGCACCGCCATCAGCATATGGGCAAATCTCGTCCATCGATATTCCATCAGCAACAGTTGTCTTGAGTTATGTTCCTTCCACATGGGCAACAGGAACTAGATTGAATGCAGTTTCAAGTACTGCTGGTTTTGCAATAACAAGTTCACTTGCAACAATTGTAACCGTCTCTAGTCCGTCTGTTGTTTTGGATAGTGTTATTGGTTTGTCAGTCGGCGATTATTTAAGTGTTGAGGGATATTCAGCAATTCCACAAATACCAGTGGAAGCTCACGCGTACCTTGCTCAATTGACTGCAGCGAAAGCACTACAAGGTCTTGGCGATCGGGCCGCAATGGAAGCCGCTATGATAGATGCAGCTCAGATGCAAAAAAATATGTTCGTTATGATTGGAAGCAGAGTTGATGGATCTGGCAAAAAGATAGTTGCTGGTAATGGTGGGATCCGAGCGGCCTCTGGCATGAGGAATAACGGTTTTGGTGGAATTGGTAGAGGAGGATTGTAGCCAATGGCACAGCCTTTAAATCAAAAACTTGATCTAAAAATTAAAGGGCTTTTTACAAGTCCAAATAACTTTTCAGCAGTTCCAGTTGGTGCACTAAGTGTTGCTGATAATTTAGTAATCAATGCGCCCGACATTCTTGAATCAAGAAGAGGCCAGAAACAATATGGAACAGAGTTAACAATTGGCGCAGGCCAAATTGATAAGCAATTTAATTACGCTTCATCATTGATAGTTTCTTATAATAACAAACTTGCATATGATTCAGGCTCTGGAACTTGGGTGGATTACGCTGGAACATACGCACCGCCATCTTCTGCCTTTAAAATAAGATCCCTGGAAGCTTTAAGAAACTTTTATTTCACATCAAGTGTTGGTATTTATAAAATTGATAGTTTAACCTCACCGCCGAGAAAGGCCGGAGTGGTTGAGGCGTTATCCGGAACCGCTTCTTTAACTGGTGCTTCTGGTTATTTAGCTACTAATACAGCAGTGGCTTACAGATTAGTATGGGGCTATAAAGATGCGAATAATAATTTGCTGCTTGGCGCTCCTTCGCAGCGCCTGGTGGTTAGTAATAGTTCTGGTGGCGGCAGAGATGTTATTCTCACTTATTTAATTCCTTCGTCAATTACAACTGAATATTTCTATCAAATCTATCGCTCACCTGCTACATTATCAGCGGCTGATGAACCAAATGACGAATTGCAATTAGTAATTCAGGGCAATCCAACTGCCGCACAGATAACGGCCAAATCATTTGCGACAACTGATATCACTCCATTTTCTTTAATGAGGACGACACTTTACACGTCTCCTTCATTAGAGGGAATTAGAAACGCAAACTATGAACCGCCATTTGCAAAAGACATGGACGTTTTTAAGACCTCTGCTTTTTATGCAAACGTAACACAAAAACAAAGTCTATCGCTTGCAATTATTTCAGTGAACTCACCTTCACTCGGCTATTACACCGATGCGACTACAGGGACAAATTCAGGCACTCCTGATCTAACAACAATTTTATCAACTACTGATCTAAGAATAGGAATGCGCATTGTTGGTACTGGTGTTCCTACTAATACTTTTATTACTGCAATCCCTAGTGCAACGACAGTCACGATGAGTAAAAACGCTACGGCCACAGGAAGCGTGAGTATTGAATTTCAAGATAGATTTTCAATTGGCGGCGTTGATTACTTCGCTGCTGCTGCTGCAGATGTTGCGACAAACTCTTTTTTGGCTTACATCGCTGGAACTCCAGCGCAAAACATAAATGAAACCGCTTTAAATTTAATTCAAATCATCAATACTAGTGTTTCAAATACGACACTTTATGCTTATTATATTTCAGCACTTAATGATCTTCCTGGGCAGATGCTTTTTAAAGAACGCGCCTCTGGTGGCACTTCTTTTAGTGCGACTTCTACCTCAGGCAATTCTTTTTCTCCTATTTTACCTAGCGGTAAACTCATCGCTGGTAACACAATTGCTAGTGCAACTGTTGTTACTAGTACAGCTCACGGCCTTACTAGTGGGAATGTAATATTTATTTATAGTTCAAATTCTACGCCTTCTATTAATGGGCAATATACAGTCACCGTTTTATCGGCAAACACATTTTCAATTCCCGTAAATGTTACTGTTGCCGGAACCTCTGGTTACTGGATATTGAACGATGATATCGTGGTGTCTGACAATGATGCTCAACAAAATAGAGTATTCGTCTCTAAACCAGGGCAGGTGGAATCGGTACCACTTTATACTTATTACGATATCGGATCTGCAAACTTTGGAATTGATCGGGCCCTAGCATTAAGGGATGGAATATTTTTTTTCAAGCAAGATGGTATTTATAGATTATCAGGGGAATCCTTTGAATCCTTTACTGTATTGCTTGTGGACAATACTTCCTCTCTTATCTGCAACGAGTCTGCGGTCGCCTTTAATAATCAGATATTTTGTTTTACTGACCAAGGTATTTGCGCCGTAACTGATTCAGGAGTTGAGATTAAATCAATTCCGATCGAAACAGAGTTGCTGGAATTATCCAGCGAGCAATATACCAATTTTGCAACGGCCTCATTTGGTATTGGCTACGAATCAGCAAGACAATACATTTTCTTTACTGTGACAAAAACAACTGACACGTATGCAACACAAGCATTTGTTTTTAACTCGTTAACTAATACATGGACACGTTGGCCTATTGCTAGAACTTGCGGAATTGTTGGCACAACAGTCAATAAATTATTCTTAGGAAAAGCGGCAACTGGACAAGTTTTAATTGAGCGCAAAAGTTACACAAACGATGATTATGCCGATGAGCAATATGCAGTAACTATTGCGAGTGTTGACTCAACCGTGCAATTAACTTTAGTTAATGCAGCACTAGTGGCCGTTGACATGACTATAGTTCAAGGGTTCAGAAGAGCACTCGTTACTGCAAAGGTTGGTAATGTTTTAACAATTGTTGCAACTTCGGGCTTCACTGCCGCAGCCGCAATTGTGTACACACCAATAGATAATTTAGCTGAATTCATTCCAATCGATGTTGATAATCCAGGTTTGTTAAAACAATTTTCTGAAATATCTATTTTCTTTCGTAATGCTTCTTTCGTTAGTATCGATGCAACATTTAGCACGAATATTTCAGGTGCCACTAAATTAGTTGAAATATTAAATAAGTCAAATCAAGGTTGGGGAAATTTCAACTGGGGAGATACTGGATGGGGCGGCGCTCTCGGTGGTCAAGCAGTTTTAAGAACGTATGTACCCAGAGAACAACAATTAGGATCATGGATGGGATTATCATTAAGAACTAATGAATCATTCACTGGATTTAGTTTGCAAGGAATTTCTATTCTTTATAACATGACATCAAGCTGGATTAAATAATGAGATTGCCAGCATTAAAAAAGATTTTATTAGAGGATATCCCCGGAGCGCCTAGTTGGATTAGAGGAGTAATCTTTCCGATTAATTCTTTCATGGAAGCAGTTTATCAAGCTCTTAATAAAAACATTAGTGACGATCAAAACATAGCAGTGCAAATAAAAGAGATTAACTACATAACGACTTCTGCTTATCCGGTGATGAGCGATATTGAATTCGTAAGCGGCCTTAAAATAAAAGCGACAGGCCTTGTTGTTTTAGCAGCTTTTGATTCTGATACTTATGTTCCAGCTGCAGGTGCGGTGTACGCCCCATGGCAAGATGTTAACGGTACGATTACAATAGGAAGTATCACAGGTCTTTTAGCCTCAAAAAGTTACACAATACGTTTGCGAATAAGTTAAAGGAAAATCATGGCTTTTTACAATAATCAGGAAGATGAGAATGAACTACAAGATGGGCAGCCAGGTGCGCCTAGCGGACAAAGTGCTTCCCTTCAGGGCGGTGCTCCAGGAGCGCAATCTGGTGGCGGCAGTAGGCCTGATAATCCTGGTAACTTTGTTGGCATTACAGATTATTTAAAAGCGAATCAAAATCAAGCAGGAAAATTAGGTGATCAAGTTGGCGGTAAGATAACTAGCTCCATTAGTGATGCAAACACTGGTCTTAATAATGCTGGATCGCAATTTAATCAAGCAGCAAGCCAGGGAGTAATTCAAGGTTTGGGGACAGCTAGTCAAGATGCAACAGGTATAGTAAACAGAGCTGACACATCGGGGAAATTAAATGAAGGCGACGCTACTCGTTTTAATCAGATTAGTAATGCTAGTTACAGTGGGCCCAAGAATCTTGCAGACAAACAAGAAATCTATCAACCAGCGTTTAAGGCGTACAATGATGCCCAAAGGCTTGCTAGCTTGTCTGAAAATGAATCCGGATCACAAGAATTAGTAAAAGATTTTGCTAGTAAAGACAAGGGCTATACTAAGGGTGCAAATCGTCTTGATTCTTATATGTTAAACACACAAGACAATAGAAATAAATTATTAAGCGCAAGAGATAGCGCTAAAGATCTCTCTCCAAAATTGAAACAAACTGAAGATTCCGCTTCTGCCTTTGCAACTGGATTAAGTAATCAAACTAATCAAGCAAAGACAACTGCCAGAGATTTACTTGCTAGCACGTCAATGGCGCGAAGGGCGGCAACTGACGCTTCATTAAAAGAGCGAGAAACAAAATTAAATGAGGGCAATGCCTACACAAACCAGTTGGCTGCATTGCTTGGCGATCAGTCAGATGGTTTAAATCTTTCCTTAACACCGGAGCAAATGCAGTTGTTTGGCCTATCAGATGGGCAGCAGTTGTATAATGCATTAAGTAGAGATCCAAAATCCTTTCTTCCTGGACAAATGGTTTTTGATAAAAACACAGCAATAACAAAAGATGAGCAGTCAAAGCTCGCTGCTTTATCTGAACTTTCTTCACAGTCCGGTGGAAGCTTCGTGAACCCTTTCACACAAGCGGATCTTGCTGGTACAGGCAGCTCCGATGCTGACTACTCAAAAGTAAGAGGCAACTTAGCTAGTGCAATTGCAGACGGAAAAAAAGATTATGACTATTCATATAAAAATGACTTATTAAAAAGTGTACTCGGAATTACTAATCCAAGTAATCCAGGATATACACCGGAGCACGTGGAAAATGTTTTAATCCCTAGATTTAGAAACGCTGCAGGGAGTGCTGTCCGGCCATTGGCAGATAGTCACCAAAGAGCATTAGATAACTGGAAGAATTCAAGAAACAATAATATAAAAGTTTCTAAAAAATAGGAATAAAACATGAATAGTGGAAGTACTCCAACACCAGCAAATTATTTTGATGATTTAGCAACTCCAGGCATAGAGGAATTGAAACTCCAATTGGAAGAGCTAGTTTTACAAGGGACTATCAGTCCAGAAGAAGCTAGAACCTACATGCAAGAATCCTCTTCGATGAATAACATTAAGGAAGATCCTAATTTAAAAAAACAACAAATGGGCGCTTTAAGTGCGCTCGAAGAATTAGGCCAAGGCGGTTTAACCGATATGGATAGGGCCGATATTAATAGGGTTCAAACTCAATCGGACACAGCATCTCGCGGCAAAAGAGATGCGATAATGCAAAATGCGCAAGCAAGGGGCATGGGCGGTAGTGGGATGAGCATTATGGCGCAACTGCAAAATCAGCAGGACGCTGCTAGTAATCAATCGCAAAGAGACATGGATATTACAGCGCTTTCTAAAAACAGATCACTAGATGCTTTGATTCAAGGTGGAAACTTAGCTGGTAATATGCAGAATCAAAACTTTAATCAACAAGCTCAAGTCGCTGGTGCAAATGATGCAATTTCTAGATTTAATGCTCAGAATATGCAGAATCAAAACAACCTAAATGTTGGAAATAGAAATGCGGCGCAAGAGGCCAATCTTGCTAATAGGCAATCTATTGCAAATGCAAATGTTGGCACTCGTAATCAAGAACAGCAAAACAATAAAGGGCTTATTCAACAAAGATTTAATAATGAATTAAGTAAACGTGGAATGGCACAGGGCGCGGCCTCAGAGGCAGCGAAGATACAAGGTGCAAATAGTGCAGCACAGGCAAATGCAAATAACCAAAATATTGCTATGGGCGCAGGGATGGCAAGTGGTGGCCTTGGATATCTTGCAGCGCAAGAAGCTGCTAAGAAAAAACGCGATGGGGGTTATTAATGTTTTCAAAATATGAAGAAGAAGAAGAAAAGACTGTTCCTCTTATAAAAAACGAAATGGATCCTTCTGTAAAAGATTACTTAATGAAGAAAAATAACTTAGGTGATTATTCAGATCAAGCGCGACAAGGAGTGACTGAAGGTGCAGCTCCTAGTGGTCTTGATTTTTTAAGTTCAGCACTCGGAGCAATCAGTGCTGGTTTTGGCGGACGTGATCCGATGGCAGCACAACAAGCTGTTATGAGAGGGGCAAGTGAGAGAGGAGAACGAGATATAGCTAGTTTTGATAAAGGAAGAGCTAATCAAGTTCAGATGGTGAAAATGGATAGAGCTCTTGTTACTCAAGGGCGAGAAGATGAGAAATATGGCATTGAGCAAAAAGATATGATGGATGAAAGAGATGCAAGCTCTAAAATATCTATGGCGTACCAACAGCAATTAAAAAAGATGCAGCCAAACATGGACGTAAGTGGTATGTCTGCTTCCGACATAAAAGGGATAATGAATCCAGCGACTAAAGTATACGACATGGAGCAAAGGAAGATTGAGCAAGATCAAAACAGAATGGATAAACGATTTGAGCTTGGGCAAACGAGAGATTTAAAACGTAAGGAACTGGAAGCAGGATCAGGTAAAAAGGATTATCAAAATCTCCCAGAAGATAAGAAGAAAACAATTGAGACATTGTCGGTAAAGAACGCAAATAAATCATCAATCGTTAACCAAATTGATTCGTTTTCAAAGACCTGGGATGCGCTTCCAGATGATCAAAAAGTTGCCCAAGGCAGACAGCTATTAAAAACTTTGAATTCTTCAGAAGGGGCGGATGCAATTGGAACTGAAGAGGCGAATCGTCTTGGAGCTAAATTGGAGTTTGCGCTTGGCAATCTTACTAATAGTAATCCAATACAATTCGGAAGAGATTTGGATGGATTTAAAAAGCAAATGGATGACACTTCCTCAAGTCTTAAGGGCGGAATTAAATTAAATCAGCAAATAGTTGATAAGGCCTACGGAAGAGAGGTTGTGGATGATGATGCGCAAGCATTGGCGCGTAGGGATAGAATTAAAAAATTAAAAGAAGAGATGGGAAGGTAGTATGGCCTTAAATCCAAAAGAAGAATTAGAGCTTTTAGAATTAGAGGAAGAAGAATACCAGTACAATAAAAATAAAAATATTCCAAAAGATTTGCCAAATGTTTCAAAAATGGAATCCCTAGGCAGAGGTGCTTTGCAAGGATCAACTGCTGGTTTTTCAGATGAGATTGGCGGTGCTGTTCAAGGTGCAATGGATAAAGTTTCTGGAATGTTTGGCGGTGATTCCGTAACAGAAGTTAACAAAAAATTAGCAGATCAGGGCTTCACTGGAATGGGACCTACGGACACTTCTGGTCTGTATAGCGGCGCTAGAGACGAGAATAGAAAGGCCGATTTTGATGCAAAACAGGCCAATCCTAAAATGTTTATTGGTGGAGAATTAGCTGGCGTACTGGGCACTTCATTTATTCCAGGTCTTTCTGCTACTAAGGGGATGAGTGCCATCGAGGCGGCAAGTAAGGCGGCAGGAATGGGAGCACTCCAAAGTGCTGGTTCCACTACTAATAGTTTAAATTCAATTGAGGGTTTAAAAGATGCTGGCAAGGGCGCTTTAATTGGGGGAGTTGCCGGTGGTTTAGGTCAAGCGATGAGTAATAAGATTGCTTCGATTGGGGATGCAAAAAACGCATCAAATATGATTAAGAGACAAGCGGAGCTGCAATCGGCCAAGGCGCAAGGGCTTGAACGTGGAACGATGCGGAAAATAGGTGAGGACAGGGCCAGGGCAGTGGGGCGGCAAGGGTTAGATAATTTTGAAGAGCTTGGCGGTGATTCGGTTTTAGGTTCTGGTATTTTTGGCAACAATGCTGACGAGATGATTGATGCAAACCAGATATTAAAAAAAACAGCAATGGGAAAACGATCAGGCGTGTACGACTTAATAGATGAGGCAAATGCCTCTAATTTTAACCCAGGAAATGTTGCTCAGGATGTTGTTGATGAGGTGGGCCAATTTAATTGGAATAGTCCTTTAAATAAAGCAAAATTTGGGCAAATGGATGACAGCATAAATGCAATTACTCAGAGGGGTGGCGGAGATCTTTCAATGAAAGAAGCGCAAAACTTAATTGAGGAGCTTGCGCAGTCAGCTAAATTTGATGCTACAAGGGCAACTCCGGCCAATGATATGGCGCAAGGTATTTATAAAACAGTGCGAAACTCGATTAATGACTCCGCCGAAAATGCAGCAACAACGATGGGTAAACCTGGATTGAAAGATATACTCCAAAAATCTAACAAACAATTTTCTGTTGGAAAAGATGCTGACATTTTACATGGGAATAAATTAGCCAGAGGATTTAATAAGGACCTAGGTTTAACAGATATGATTGTGGCCTCTGGTAATCCGGTGTTGTTGCCTGGTAAAAAACTATGGGAGCGAACAGGCAATAGGTATATGGCCAAGAGTTTTGATAAGATAGGAGATATGGTAAATCAAAATCCAAATGCATTTGGGAAGTTTAGTGGAGTATTACAGCAAGCTACCCAGAGAGGCCCTCAGGCAGTAGCAGCAACACACTTTTTACTACAACAACAAGATCCAGAATACGTTGAACTATTGAAACAAATGCAAGGTGAGGAAAAATGATTTCATACGATAATACAACGACTGTCAACTTTACCGTGTCGGGGTCGACTTACTACTCTCCATCTTTTATCATCGACGGCACTACTACATATTCTTTCCAACTTGTTTATTCTGATGGAGTTGGGACGGTACAAGTTCAGCATTCGAATAATAAAATTAATTGGGCATCGCTTATCCCTGCCACTTCGTTGACAATATCCGGTTCTGATAATGCGATTTTTGATATCGCTGTCACTGGTGCTAAGTTTTCTAGACTCTTTTTTTCAAGCGGTGACGGTACGGTATGTGTACTTACTTTAAATGAAAAGGAATTGTAATGCCTCAATACGTAAGGTATCCGATCACTTCAATTTTAGCAAACTCAATTACGAACGCTATGTTGCAAGATTCAGTTGGCGGAATTTATAAAGGCAGTGGAACAGTACCAACTACCGTTACCGCCACCATCACCGATACACTTCTTTTCGCCACCGGATCAATCGGAGTTGGAATACTTCCAACGGCAAAACTTCACTTAAAAGCTGGTTCTGCAACGATAAACACTGCACCTTTAAAGCTGACAAGTGGAACTAATTTAACAACTGCCGAGTCTGGGGCAATTGAATTTGATGGAACGCAATTATATTTTTCACCGGCCGATACGGATAGAAATATATTGATCCAAAATTCTGCTGCCACCGCGTTTACAGTCGGATCAATCCCCTTTGCGACAACTTCGGGCTATTTAACTCAAGCGAACTCAAACTTATTTTACAATGGCGCGATGAATAAACTGGGGGTTGGTACTAATACTCCTATAACGAATTTAGACATCAGTGGAAATGTTCGATCACTCGGAATGCCAACATCTGTTTTAACGGGTTCTATTGATCCTGTCGCTTCTGTAACTGTAACGGGAATTAACACTCTCTTCACTAAAGAGATTGTTGTTGGCGATAGGATAGTGGTTACTGGACAAACTCGAACGGTACTTAGTATCACTTCTGACACGGTCTTAACGGTGGATGAGGCGTTCTCGAATAACGCGAATGATACTACGCCTGATGTTTTATACGCACTTCACACGAAGAGTTTAAGTTCTGGTGTTCTTGCGGAGACGATAAATGACTTGGGATATTTAGGGTTAGGACTTGTAGGGCCTAAAAATAAACTAGAAGTATTTGGAACAGATTCCGCTGGTGGGGTAAGTAGTAATATTGGTTACAATATCACGACAGTAACTGGCCCGGGTGCAATAACATTAACAGTTGTGGCAGGGTCAGGGCTAGAGATTGGGATATATAGCTACCGGATTGCCTTTTATAACGCCATTGGAGATTCGAGCACCCCCTCATTCACCCAAGCGACAACAACGGCCGGGAATCAACAAATTAATTTAAGCAATATCCCGATTTCAACGGACTTGTCAGTTATTGGCAGACGAATTTTTAGAGGTAAGGTGAATGAGGGATCATCGTATGGTTTTCTAATTGCCACTATTGCAAATAACACCGCAACAACCCATACCGATAATTTTCCTGACGCATCAATCACAGGCGCGCTAAATACGAGAAGCATTTATGCTAAGCCGAATTTATCTTCCCGCTTTATTGCTATTAATGGCATACGGGCACTTTTGCTGGACGCTAATTCGACGGTTGTCGGGAATCTTGCAGGTCAGTCGCTCCAAACGGCCGGCCTTCAAAATTGCTTTCTCGGCTCAGCCGCTGGGCGTTACATTACTACCGGGGCCGGAAATGTTTTCTTGGGGCATGGTGCCGGGAATAATGGGGTTACTTCGATTCAGAGTGTGGCAATTGGGCAGAATGCCTTGATAAATGGAACTGCACCACTATACTGCATCGCTATCGGTCCGAACACTTTGTCCAACAATTCTAGCACACACAACATCGCGTTGGGCTACTTCACTGGTAACATATCGACGGGCGCAAATAATGTTTTTATTGGGAGTTATTCGGGACAATTAAAAGTAGCAGGCAGTGAGAATGTTCACGTAGGTTTTGGGACGGGGGGGTATGTTGCCGCGCATACAAGCGCGAATATTTTTCTCGGAAATTATGCAGGCGGTTTTGAAACACTTAGCAACACTTTAATCATAGACTCCATCAACCGAGCTAATGAGGCCTCTTCTAGAAATGGTGCTCTGTTATATGGGCGAACTAGTGCCACTCTTGCAAGTCAACGACTCTCTCTTGGCGGCGGTGGGCGTGTCGGAATTGGAACGACTGACCCTTTATCAAATCTCGACGTTGAAGGATCAATTGGCGCGAGAGTAACCACAGTTTCAATCAACACAACACTTGATATTACTCATTACTTGGTGAAGGTGGATGCTTCTGGTGGGGCGATAGTCATTACTCTTCCAGCAGTAGCAACAACGAATCGAAGAATATATATAATTAAGAAATCCGATTCTAGCGCGAACACGGTTACGATCGATGCGAACGCGGCGGAATTAATCGATGGTTCCTTAACGAGAGTTATTAATACACAATATTCAGGATATACGATCCAATGCGATGGATTGTCTTGGATGATTATAGCGGTGGTTTAACATGAGGTATATTAACTATTCAACTTTAACTTCCGGCACAATTATCAGAGTTGAAACGTACGACGATATGCAAATCATTCATAACGCCGCCTCTCTTGCGGCGACTCTTGGAATCGAATTACCCGATAACCCGGTGGATGGTCAAAGAATTTTTATCACCTCTTCCCTTGGTATTACTGCATTAACACTATCATCGATCAAGACAATTGTTGGCGCAAAAACGGGATTGACTCCTAATGGAACTGCTCAATATATTTTTAGCCTTCAAAGCGATATGTGGCATATCAACGAAGCTTTTACGTTAACTAATTCTGCTCAATTTTCGCAAACTCTTTATCCGGGGTCAGAAGTTAATGCCGTAGATGCGACGTATTTCATGAATGGACTATACTCAAGGGTTGGCAATATTATCACGGTCTCGGGTGGTTTCACTTTTAGAGCATCAGTGGCCGCGGTAAAGACTTCTTTTGAAATTTATTTACCTATCGCTTCCAACTTTGCAACACCTTCCAACTTATCCGGCATTGCCTTTTGTGGAGACGTTGCGGGCATGGGTGCAGTAATAACGGCACAAGCAACAAATAAGACGGCGAAAGTGGAATGGATGGCCACAAATACGCTTTCAAATCCATGGTCTTTTAACTACCAATACATCATAATTTAAGGAGACAGTATGCCTAACGATATCACTTTTGAAATTATACCAAGCGACGCAACTGGCGATAACGAAAAGATTATTCAGTCATCAGAGGGCACAATAGAAATAAAAACTTTCACGCTAAACGATTTAATAAACGAACGTGAAAGCTTGCAAAACAATGTTAATGCTAACCAAAACTTGGTGATGAGCATGTCTATAAAAATAGGTGAAATAGATTTGAGAATTGCACAAATAAAATTAGCTTTAAATTTAGAATAGGGGATTAATATGAAAAACTTTATTGCCGAGATAGTTCCTTTTATTGCAAAGGATAAGGCCAAAGTTGTCGTAGATTTTGTTGCCGCTGAGCAATTTAATATCTTAGTAGGGAATTTAAATAAAGAGATTGCTAATATTAGAAAAGAAGTAATTTCAATTAGCGCTATTGCAACTAAGGGAGATGTTAACAGCTCTTCTGCGAATGAGCATTCAAAGGGTATTATTAAAAGACTTTCAGAAATATCAGATGTCAGCAACCTAGCACTTAAAGCAGGCAGTGAAGTCTCATTAGAACTAGTGAAGGTAGCTGAATTATTTAAAGGCCTCTCAGTATTAGTAAATAATTCCTTAAAAGGGATTGCTGAAATATCGGCACAGAATGAAGGTTTCAAAAATGATTCATTAATCCTTGAGGATACTTTGATTAAGTTGACCATAAAGCACATGGCCTTGGAAAACAACTATACTAGTTTTTATGATAGTCTTCTAGGAATCAAAAAAGAATCATCAATCCAAAAAGACCTAATTACTGCTTTGAAAGCAAATAGTGAACTTGCTGTAAAAACGGGGGGAGATGTTCTGTTGGCCCAAGAAGGTTTAAGTCTTAAAGTTGCGATGCTCTCTGCCGAGATTGTTAAGGATACACCGCTTAAAGTTGATTCAACTGGTTTCACAGTTTTGGAATTGTCGCCCAAGGCAGTAGACTGGATCGGTGATGGAAGTCCGAGCGATTTAAAACATTTTTACAGCTACAAGATTGTTGAAAACCTAGTTTATTTATTCATAAATATTTCCGGGCAGGTGAGTGGAAAAAATATAAGCGAAGTAATAATTGACTTACCTTTAAATTTACCTAATCCACTTGACTGGGGTATCAACTTTGGTCAAGTCGGCCATAATTCCAATCTCACTATTTACAGCTCTATAAACAAGGGTGTCGCAAGTGGGATAAGTTTCTTAAAGAAGCTTAATAGTGGGTGGAAGCTTGTCGTCAAGTGTGACCCGTGTGCCGCAGTTGGCGTAATAGGCCATGTAATCTATCCTATATGATTTCTTTTGAGTTAATCCTATCTTGTCTCCTTGGGCTTATTTCAATTCTCTTTTCCCTTGTTTCATATTTGATTAAACGGGCAAAAGATAATTTTGAGTTAGAATTTAATGACCTTGGGATCAGGGTCAATAAGTTGGAAGACAACCTGACTGAAAAGTTTGAAATACTTTCAATTAGTTTGGACAAGAAAAATCAATTCATCATCGATAAACTTTTAAATATTGCACCAGAGAGGGGTAGCGTGAATAATTCAATTATTTTAATTGAGGGTAAAATCAGAAGCTCACTTGATAGATTGGAAGCGTGTGAGAAGAAAGTTAATGAGATTTTAGTGAGCAATAAACAGTCAGAAGTTGGCTATAATAAAGACATCAAGATTTTGCATAATGCTTTAATGATATTTAAAAACGATCTAGCAAAGATTGTTGGCCAAAAAAAAGACAATTAATCACTTAGGTTATTCCTGCCGATAAGTCCCTTATCAAAGAGGGCATTTATGAATGAATTATTAGAAACATTTATTGGATCAAATGGGTTTGCTGTGCAAGTTTTGACTATTATGGGAGTGCTGCGTTTAGTTTTAAAACCAGTATCCGAAATAGTTGGCGTAATTGTTAAGCAGACCAAAACCACTAAAGACGACGCTTTCGTTGAAAGTGTGAAGAGAAGCGGTATTTTTTTGAAACTTCTTTTTGTCCTGGATTGGCTTGCAAGTATTAAGATCAAAAAGTAGGCCTACTCCCATGTGGCCTATTAGTGCTATTCTTGCCGTAGGACGTTTACTCCAAGCGTTCTGCGGCCTTTATGATTTAATAAGGTTTAAGTATATTGAACATCAAAAAAATGAGGTGTCGCTTGAGCTTAAAATTATCAAAGAAAAAATACTTAAAGACACACTCAGTGATGATGATATTCGTGCTGCTAATAAACGCCTGCGCGACAAGACATCCGATCGCTTTCCCTAAAGAGCATTGCATGATTTTAAATAAATCAAAATGCACGGTTATTGAGGGAAGCGGAGACGAGCAAAAGACCGTCAATTGTGCTGGATACACTTGCATGTCACCAGATGGGTATGACACTCTCCTTAATTTCTTAAGTGACGTGAAAGAGAGCTGCTACTAAGATAATAGTATGACTTTTGAGCAATGCATTCCCCACATTTTTAGACACGAAGGCGGCTACGTTTACGACTGTAGAGATCCAGGCGGCGAGACACAGTGGGGGATTTCAAAACGTGCTTATCCGAATTTAGATATTCAAATGCTCACTAAAGAAGAGGCCCACGATATTTACAGGAAAGATTACTGGAATAAAATTAAAGCAGATGAGCTCCCAGAAACCATTCGGCTAATTGTTTTTTCAAGTGCAGTAAACCAAGGCGTAGGACAAGCTTCACGTTTTATTCAGAAAATGGTTAAGGTATCACAAGATGGGATTATAGGCCCTAAGACTTTATTGGCGTTAAGAGAAATTAACCCAAAAGCATTAAAATATGCATTTTTGAAACTACAAACGGAACACTACTTCTCCTTAAATAAACCAGAATTCATCAAGGGTTGGATCTTGCGGCTATTAGATCTTTCCCAATATTGAACTTAGGCCCTAGCGGCAGTAAAATCAAGATAAGCTCCATGGATGGAACACCTTTTAAGGGGGATGGCCGTCACGCTGTTGATGGCCATTTTTACTTGATTCTCTAGTGATTCAAGTTCGTAAGATGTTTCATCATTTTCTTTTACTAAAAGATATTCCAATAACCATACCCGACTTTCCCACTTCAGTAGGTTTTCCATTAGTGCCCCTTTTTTAAAAAAGACTAACTAAAATTAGTTTACATTCTTTGTGAGTTATAAGCAAAGCTGGTGCCAAGAAGAATAAATTTGAAAAATGTAGAACCTATTTTTAAGTAGGCCCTACACTGTGGATTCTAACCCTTGCAGGGAGAGAATTTAAATCATATATAGCTTTAATTAAAAAGACTAGTGAAGTGTTTCATTTTCCGGCGGTACTGTTGCAGTTAGCATTATCCGGTTTGAGGCCAAGGTTGCTTTCAAACTAGATAATTCCCGGTTAATAATTGCGGCCTGTTCATTGTTTTTATCTATTATTAATTTATGTTCCAGCTCATTAATTCGCGCTACTAGTTCACTTATTCGATCAGTTAGTTTTTTTAAAAAAACCATATATACCTCTTATTTTATTCTTTCTTATTTACGTTGTTGTCGCAATTGTAATATGTATTTAACTCATTTAACCCTTGCAAAGGATATTTATGGCCTATGAACAATTTCCGGACTTTGTTACTACTAGAGGGACAAAACTCCCCATTCTGAATCTTAAAGGAAAACCTTATTTACAGGTTGCTCACCGGATCGCATGGTTCAGGGAGGATCATCCAACGAATAAAATAATTGCTAGTGCGCAAACATCAAACAATGATTATGTTTTATTTAAAGCGGAGATATTCAGAAAAGACGACACTTTATGGGTGACAGCTCATAAGCGAGAGGATCAAAAACATTTTGCTGACTTCATTGAAAAGGCGGAGACTGGATCAATTGGCAGGGCGCTTGCTTTAATTGGTTATGGAACACAATTCACAGCTAGTGAATTTGATGAGGGCGAAAGACTTGCTGACGCACCAGTGGGACAAGTAAAAAACATTAATAGGGATAGATTACTAGCGGATGTGTATGCTTACGTTAAAAAGATGACTGAGGCCACTTCGGCGGAGACAACTAAAACTTTTATGTTAAGTCACGGGTTTCCGAGTTGGGACGATGTAATTAAAGCGCCTACAGAAAAGATACAAGCTTTAAGTGCAAAACTACGAGAGGAGTTAAGAGATGGATAACAGCGAAGAATTATCAGAATGGATTATTAAAGATTTTACTAAACAAATTTTCACCAATGAAGGTGGAGAAAATACAACAGAGGAAGAATTATGCGTGGAAACACAACTAGTCAAGCTTACGTTAATAAAGTAATTGCAGCACTGGCGGGGGCAGGCACTTTTGAATCAATCGAAATTTTAAGATTATGTCAAAAGGAGATTTTAGGGAATTACATTAATTCTCTTGAGGCAGCGCCTGTGCTGACAAGGGGAATTATCACGCCCAAAGTAAAACGTGCTGGAGCTAAGAAAACATGGTCACGAAGGCCTAAAACTAATGCGGTTACTACTAAGGGTGCTAAAACTGCTGCTAAGCGCGGAAGGCCCTTTAAAGCGACGAATGATAGTACTGCTGCACTGAATCACTAATATTATAACAGGGAGCGTTAGTTCCCTGTTTCTCTACCCGATAATCTTCTTTTGTTAAAAAAAGCCTAAAATCAGTTTACCTTTCTGTCTATTGTATATTATAAATTACTCCAAAGCTTGATGTAGGCCGAGCAGCGGGCAGTCTGGACACTACAAGTCATCGAGCATGTTACCAGACCGACAGCTGCGGGTGATAGACGATGGGGCAGAACTTATAGTTCACCACGTTATTACTGACACGATTACCCTTAATCCCATTCATAGTGGGGGAAGAGCATCCACTCGAGAGGTTTCGGTTGGAATACAGGATAAAGACCCTTTATGTGGTTGAAAACTGTATACTCCTATGGGATTCCTAACTTCAAAAACAGAATTTAAGGGAATTAGGAATTTACACTCTTAGTTGAAATTCTTAATTTAGTGTAAACAGCTGTAGCTCGTTCCCTAAAAGTTAAATTTCTTCATTTGATAAGATGCAAGGCGGTAGCAACAATACACATCCAATTGTAATCTTTACAGCACCTGTTAGGCCTAGTTTACTAATAGCCGATACTGTGTTAAGATAGGTTAAGTTCAAAACAATAAACTTCGTGCGGGGGATTTATGAATTCAGAAAAGCTACAAACATTGATCGACACTTTTTTTACTCATTCTGTCGACTTATCAGAGACAGCTACTATTAAAGTTATAAATGACTACATTATAGAATCCAAAAAAGGGGATTATGTAAACGATTGGCCAATTCAGTTAACTATTAATAAAGGCCGATGCACCGACATGCGACTAGGTACTGGCTATAGCCATGAGAATCTAATTCAAACTTGGTATAACGAATATAGCACAAAGAGTGAGATTAAAGATCAGGTTAATCGGCGATTTGAGGCGGATGCGACAGCAAACTACAACGGGTACTGTGAATAACGGATCTTAAAAAGATAAATAAACAACAATAAACTTTAGTGCGGTGAGGATTTATGAAGTACTTTTTAATTCCAATTATTTTACTTGCGGGCTGTGCCAGTCGCTATAAAACCAAAATGGAATCCTATAAAATAAAAGACACTGATGTTTATTTGTCAGATAGTGAAATTACTGACGAGAAATACGAAGCGTATAAAGCGGCCATTTGTTTAAAAATGAAAGATGAAAATTGTAAGAGTGAATTTTATAAACAATTTTTGTATAAACTTAAATCAAAATATTCATTTAGCGCTAATGAATTAAATGCTTACTGCCGCGCTAACCAGATTGAATGCTTAATTCCTAAAAACACAGAAAGATACGTTCGTGGTCTTCACAACCAAACGGTTGATAATGTTGTAGCAAAACAAGAAGCAGAGGCATCAGCAAACGCAAGTGGGGCCTTTGCTGCTATGTTGGGCGGAGTAAGCCAAGGTTTTAATAATGCACAGGGCACTAATTGTACTTACACAAGATTGGGAAATACTATACAAAGTAATTGTAGATAATATATAATTTTTAAATCAACGACGGTGTGCGGACTGCTCAGTAAAACAATAAGTAAAAGTTTTTGATAAACACAAGGCGCAAGCTAAATGTTGAATGGATCTCCGGCCCGCACGCTGGAGATCTTATTTACATAGGGGGGTTTTATGAAACTATTTATTTTAATTTTACTATCAAGCTGCTCAACTTATAAAACTAAATTAAAAGATATTCCTTACCTAACTAATTCAATCGGCAACGAAGTAAAATATGGCGAGTTTAGAGATGATATCTGTAAAGGATTTACTGAACCTGATTGCAAAGAATTCTTTTTAGAAACACTACCTTTTTATTTAAGTGCGTACTACTCAGTACATGAAAGAGACATTAGGGACTTGTGCAGGAAAATTAGAATGCAATTTGTATGCGCTACGCCCAAAGGTGTAGAAGATGCAGTGAGGAGTTTATATAGTGAAAGATAGCTATAAATTGAGTGCTATATGAATAGTGACTCAGCATTAAAGCATTGCATTGATATCATGATTCGAGACGTTCAAAGGGAGCGCCACAAAGTTATGGATAAGCTAATTAAAGAGCACGGAGATAAGTTTTACAAAGATGGCATTGCGGAATATATAGAAAAAAGGGACGCGCTTGACGAGATGTTTCAAGAACGATACGAGAAATTGATTAATCAAAAGATCCAGGAGAATTCATGAGTGTGGATTTTACAAATGATAAAAGGAGTGGTTAAAGATGAAAATGAGGGAAGAAGTGCGCGTGGAAATTGAGAAAAGAAAAGTTGCGTTACTAAAAGAGTTATTATTGTTAACGCATCCTTCGGTATCACAGTTTAAAATGGACGAAAAAACTATTACGCAATGGAGAGAATTTTTACGTCAGTACCCTGATGAGCACATAGGCAACAAAATATTAATTTTAAACAAGGAGAACTAAATGGAAAACTTAACGCCTTTTGAAATCGGGAAAAAGTACTTAATTAGAACTGTAACAATGACTTTAAGCGGAGAGGTCACAAATGTTTACGCTTCATTTTTGAAACTATCGAGCGCTGCATGGATTGCTGACACTGGAAGATTTAACGAAGCATTGATTGACCAAAGTAAGTTTAACGAAGTTGAACCTTTTAAAAATGATTGCATTGTATCTCTTGGGGCGATAGTGGATGCGACAGAAATTGAAAAGCTGATCACAGAAGTTAAATAAGATGAATGCTGCAATTATTGGAAGTTGGATTAATTATCCCCCGCAATTATTGTCAAGAGCAAAGCCAAGAATAGGAGCAGGGTCGCCGTCATTATCGGGTTCGCGGTCAGGATTAAGATTATGTTCGTGGTCAAGATCATCATCGGGGCCATGGCCATGGTCAAGATCGCGGTCTAGGTTATTGGCATGGTCATGGTCATGGTCAGGGTCAAGGTCGCGGACATGGTTACGCTCAAGAAGTGGGAATAAAAAATGAATGCTGCAATTATTGGAAGTTGGCGTAGCCATCCTCTAAAGCCAAGATCAAGGACGTGGTCAAGATCACAGTCAGGGGCAAGAAAATTGGAATTGACATGGTCTAGATCAAGGTTAGATTTATGGGCGCGATCACTGATGAAGTCATGGTCAAGGTCAAAATTATTTCGAAGAACAGAGTCATGTTCATGGTCAAAAAGTAATAACCTTTGAATGCTGCAATTATTGGAAGTTGGATTAACCATCCTCCACAATCAAAGTCAGGGACAGGGATAAGACTATGTGTATCACGCTCGGTGTCATGGTCTCGGTCAAGGTCATTTCGAAGAGCAGAGTCGTGGTCAAAAAGTGGAAGAAACACAAGAAGAACGCTACGATAAGATGAGCGCTGTAACAATTGTAATTTATAAAATAATATAAGGAGTGATTAATTTAATTCAGGGCGATTGCCTGGAAAAGATGAAAGATATCCCGGATAAGTCGGTAGACATGGTGTTATGTGATCCGCCCTACGGAACTACAGCTTGTAAATGGGATGTAGTTATCCCTTTTGATTTAATGTGGATTGAGTTGAAAAGAATTATAAAAGATAATGGTGCGATTGTTTTATTTGGGAGTGAACCATTTAGTAGTCATTTAAGATTAAGTAATTTGAAAATGTTTAAATACGATTGGTATTGGCGTAAACCAAAAGGAACAGGGCATTTAAACGCAAAAAAAATGCCATTAAAAGACACAGAGTTAGTATCTGTTTTTCAGAATAAGATAAATTATTTCCCAATTTTCTCCAATGGTAAACCATACAAAAACAAGGCAGGAAGTGACCATTCCCAAAAAACAAGCATGACCGAAACGTACGGTGATTATAGTAATTTTAGAAATGACAACACGGGGATAAGATACCCTAAAACCGGGATTGATTTC
>Ga0209414_1000300_pt1 | contig 23363 bp, 22 predicted proteins | sample LakVidmifraction_4_FD_181154 | JGI IMG/M metagenome (GOLD analysis project Ga0209414, IMG submission 181154) | Hypersaline microbial communities from Lake Vida, Antarctica - Brine Hole Two &gt;0.2 micron (SPAdes) (version 2) | ecosystem: Environmental > Aquatic > Non-marine Saline and Alkaline >...
TATGTGTTGTTATATCGAAGTATTCTAAGATACCTTCTGGTAATAAATAACTTGCTAATTCTTTGTCCAAATTCTAGTACTTTTCAAGCAAAGATAAATGAATTCCCCCTAAAATAATTCTTGATCCAATCAGCCACTGATTCTTATTTAAGAAAATACAATTATTTGACCAGAAGTTCTCTATCAGAATATGTATTTTCTAGAACTAGCTATCTGAAGTTTGGTTTTTATAATTATCCTTTAGCTTGGAATAGCGATGATCATGCATGGCTTGATTTTTCAGTGAATAAGCCTATTTATACCATTAATGAAAGTATTGTTTTTATTGGATTATCTAAACTTAATATTTCCGGAAAATCCGACAATCTTGTATTGAAAAGTCAATCACAGATTTTATTTTATAAGTATTTAATTTTTAATAAAATTAAATTTTATGATCCATTACAAAGAATTATATTTTTAAGAAGGTATGAAAATGACATTCTTAAATTAAGAAAATTAACTTATTCGGAATGGTTTTATTTGTTATGTTACTACTTAAAGTATTTTGAGCCTGATGAATTTAAAAAGTTTATCAAAAGATTTTTAAATACTATCTTGCGCAGACATGATTTATAAAAATGACTGGAAAATAACTCATTAATGAAATTTAACAATGTATAAGATATCAATTATAACTATCAATTATAACGATGCAAAAGGTTTGGAAAAAACAATTAAAAGTGTTGTTAATCAAACATCATTAGAGTTTGAATATATAGTTATTGATGGTGGCTCAATTGATACAAGTGTTGAAGTTATAAAAAGAAATGAAAATAATATTCAGTATTGGATAAGCGAAAAAGATTCAGGTATTTATAATGCCATGAATAAAGGGATAAAAGTTGCAACAGGAGAATATTTGTTTTTTTTAAATAGTGGGGATCATTTGTATAATAATGATGTTATACTAAAAAGTGTTCAATATTTGCAAAATAAAGATATTATCTATTTTAATGTTCAAATAATAGGAGAAAATAACTCAAAAATTGTTTCTTATCCTTATATACTTCGCTTTTCTGATTTCTATAGTGGAGGTATTTGTCATCAATCCGTATTTGTAAAGAAAACATTGTTTGATACAATAGGACTATATGATGAAGGTTTAAAAATTGTTGCCGATTGGAAATTTTTTATTCTAGCTCTCTTTAAATATAATTGTAGTTATAAAAAAGTAAATGAAATACTGTCTACATATTATCTGGGGGGTATAAGCTCACAAATTAATAATTCCGAGGAAAGAAATAGCGTTATTAAAGAGCATTTTATAGGGTTTGTTCAAGATTACGAAGAGTTTTTGACGAATAGAAGACTAGTGAATACGAATAGATCTAAAATGCTGCAAGAAATTGAAAAATCAACCATTGGAACTAAATTAGTGTCAGTTTTTTTTAGAATTTATATAGCACTATTCTCTAAAACTAAATTAAAAGACTTATTGAACTAATCTATAATGCAAAATTAATATAATGAAGAATTCACAAATTAAATATACTTTAGTTTCGATTGTTATTCCCTGTTATAATCAAGCTGAATATCTTGAAGAGGCACTCCATTCAGTGTTAAATCAAACACATCAAAATTGGGAATGTGTCATAGTTAATGATGGTAGTCTAGATAATACTGAGGAAATTGCCTTGCAGTGGTGCCAAAAAGATAAAAGGTTTGTTTATTTGAAAAAAGAAAATGGAGGTTTAAGTGCTGCAAGAAATTCGGGTATAGAAAAAGCTCAAGCTGAATTTATAATGCCATTAGATGCAGATGATAAATTAGGTTGTAATTATATTAAACTTGCATTAAAGGAGTTTGAATTAGATGAATCAGTAAAAGTGGTTTACTGTAAAGCCTTAAAATTTGGTGATGAAGAAGGATTGTTAAGTTTAGTTCCTTTTTCATTATATAATTTGAGTCGGAATAATATGATTTTTACATCTGCTATGTATAGAAAAAACGATTGGAAGCGAGTAGGGGGTTATGAAGAGGATATGGTTTTTGGTTGGGAGGATTGGGAATTTTGGATTGCCGTTTTAAAGAATGGTGGGAATGTTAAAAGAATTGATGAAGTATGTTTTTATTACAGAATTAAATCAGTATCAATGCTTAAAAGCATCAATGCTGAAAAAGGTAAATATCTTTTAGATTATATGAGTGTAAAACATGCAGATTTTTTTGTAAAACAGTATGGTTCATTCAAAAATATGGAGCAAATTATAGAACGAAATGAAAGAGAATTTGAGTATAAATTGAAAAGCGAAAAATTTATGATTGATGTTTTTTGCAAAAAACTTTTCGGATTTTCTATTTTCGGAAAATATGTATAGTTTTATTTAAGGAAGTTTATTGTTATAAATAATCCTTATCTTCTAATGTATACATTTTTTTTAATTTGGATTAATATTATATTTATAAATTAAAAACAAGATTCATATTAACAATATTTACAGATTAGTGTTAATGAGCTTTTTAAAAACCCGGAGAATCATCCTTTTATAGTGATTAAATCTTGGAATGAATGGGCAGAAGGAAACTATATAGAACTAGATGCGAAATATGGAAAGCAATGGTTAGAAGCGGTTAAAAATGTAAAAGACCAACTGAATTTAAAAAAATAAATTTTGGAACAAACACCACTTATTTCAATAATAATTCCATGCTACAATGGCGAAAAGTATCTTTCACAATCTATTGAAAGTTGCTTAAATCAAAGCTATAAAAATATTGAATTAATTATTGTAAATGATTGTTCAACAGATAAGTCTTTAGAAATTATTGAAACTTTTGCAAAGAGAGATAACAGAATTAGAATAATCAACAATAAAGAAAATAAGAAACTGCCTGCAACGCTGAATATTGGACACCATGAATCTAAAGGTGATTTTATAACCTGGACAAGTGATGATAATATATTAAAACCCAAGTTTATTGAACTTCTTTTTCATAATTTAGAAAAGGAGCAAGTTGATGTTGTTTATTCAAATTATGATATTATTTATAATGATGGTACAATAAAAAGTAAACATGTTGCGGGGCCAACTGAACATTTATTGTATGGAAATAAGATTGGCGCTTCATTTTTATATAAAAAAGAAGTTTATCAAGCATTAAACGGATATGATGAAACACTTTATCTATTGGAGGATTATGATTTCTGGTTAAGAGCAAGTCTAAAATTTAAATTCTTTCATTTAAAAAAGAACTTATATCAATATCGTTTGCACGCTTCTAGTTTAACTTCAGAAATTCAAAATAATAAGATTATTAATAATCAACATAAAAATGGTTTTATTTTAATGTTTTCCAAGATAGCTAATGATTTAGGTTGGAATGACGTCACAAAAGATTTACTAATCAATTATAATTTAAAAGAAGTAAACACAATTACTAATTATCTTTTTAACAAAGAAATTATTAAAAGGGATATTTTGAAAATAGAAAATAAAGAATTAGAAGCAAATCAAATTATTTATGGATTATTTTTAATTTTGAGAAACAAACTTGTTAATGATAAGCAAAATTATAATTTATCAACTCTCTTTAATATTTTGAGAAATGAAAAAACGTTATTGTTTCATAAATCCTTTAGTAAAAAAGTGACATTAAATTATATTAAAAATTGTTTTCTTTAAATAAATGACACGAACAGTAACCATCATTATGGCCACCTATAATAGAGCGCATTTTATTATAGAAACCTTGCAAACCATACAAAAGCAAACTTTTACAGATTGGGAATGTTTGATCATTGATGATGGAGGAACCGATAATACTTTAAAAGTAATTTCTCCTATTTTAGAAAATGATAATCGTTTTCAATATTTAAAACGCCCTGCAACCTACCAAAAAGGCTTGCCGGGCTGTCGCAATTACGGGTTGGATTTGGCGAAAGGAAATTTTGTTATATTTTTTGATGATGATGATATTGTACATCCACAAAATTTAGAGTTGTGTGTGTTTGAATTGGCAAAATATGAAGTGTCTTTTTGCAGGTACCTAAGAGAGGTGTTTTTTGAGGATTTTGATTATAATTTTGATTATTCAAAAACGTATAGCTCTTTTAATATAGATATTGACGATATAGAAAAATTATTAAAAAATGAACTTCCGTTTAATTCTTGCGCTGTGATGTGGAAAAAAGAATGTTTTGCAAATAATAAGTTTGTGGAACATTTAATGTATGCCGAGGAATGGGAATTGTATTCCAGAATATTATCCAGCGGATTTAAAGGTATTTCCATAGATAAATGCTTATTTTATGGAAGAAAACATCCAAATTCAAATACGGGCGAGTTTTATAACAACAACCCCATTCGTAGGGCATCTAAAAAAGAAGCCGTTTTGTTGGTTATACAAAATTTAAAAGAAAAACAGTTACTTACTTATTCTTTGCTTCGCTATTTTGTGCAACTGTCCTTAAATTTTAAGGAATACAACCTGTTTAATCAAATTTTGAAGATAGTAGAATTGCCTACATTTGAAAAAAGAAAATGGCAACTCTTTTATAAAACTTTGCCATTGCGTTTATGGTTTTTTGGAAAATGGAAGAAAATGAAAAAAGGAACTAAATAATGAAAATTCTCCTATGCTTTGGCACACGACCTGAAGCCATAAAAATGGCACAGCTTTACCACGAGTTAAAAAAAACAACAAACGAGGTGAAGGTTTGTGTTACGGCACAACATCGCGAAATGTTGGATCAGGTATTGGATTTCTTTGAAATTATACCGGATTATGATTTAAACATCATGCAACCCAATCAAACCTTAAACGGTTTAAGTGCCAATATTCTGATTAAAATAGATGAAGTGTTGCAGGATGTAAAACCCGATCTGGTGTTGGTGCATGGGGATACCACAACTTCATCGATGGTAGCTTTGGCCGCTTTTCATTTGGGTATTAAAGTTGGTCATGTGGAAGCGGGGTTGCGGACTTATAACAAGCAAGCACCTTTTCCGGAGGAAATTAATAGACAGCTCACCAGCAGAATAGCCGATATTCATTTTACGCCCACAACACAAGCCACGCAAAATTTATTAAATGAAGGAATTTGTAAAGAAAATATAGTAGAAATAGGAAATACAGTAATTGATGCTTTGTTGTGGACAGTTCGTAAAATTGAAAGTGAACACTATATTCATCAAGAGATTGAAGTTTTAAAAAAGACGATTTCCATTAGCAAAAAAATGGTTTTGGTGACCGGACATCGCAGAGAAAATTTTGGGGAAGGATTTAAAAACTTGTGTGAAGCCTTGCTGGAAATTTCAAAAAGAGACGATGTGGCGATTGTGTATCCAGTACATTTGAATCCAAATGTAAAGGACGTTGTAAATGAATTATTATCAAATAAATCAAATATTTACCTGATAAATCCAGTTTCCTATCCAGCATTTGTATGGTTGATGCAGCAATCATTTTTAATCATTTCCGATTCAGGAGGTATTCAGGAAGAAGCACCAACGTTGGGCAAACCTGTTTTGGTAACCCGTAACGTAACGGAAAGGCCTGAAGGGACAGCAGCTGGATTTTCTATTTTAGCAGGTACTGATAAGGATAAAATAATTAAGGAAGCCATAAATTTAATCGTTAATTTTAAAGGATTTAATGAAATAGCAAATCCTTACGGTGATGGAAAAGCCAGTGAGAGGATTGTGAGGTATTTGGGTGAGATTCCTCGTGCCTCGGAATGACAAATTCTTGGTTTTTTGTCCTTCCGAGCATTAGCGAGGAATCTCACGTATTATTCTTCATCATTATTATTCTTAGAAGCCTCAAACAAATAATTAAGAAAATTCATTTCCGGATTAATGGTATAAATTAAATCTAACTTTTTCTGTCTGGTCCAGCCTTTAATTACTTTTTCCTGCGCAATGGCTTCTTGAATCCAGGTGAATTTTTTGAAGTAAATCAAGTAAAATGTGTTGTATTTTCCGGTAAAAGAACTCGGTTTTAAAACCATATTACTTTTATGCTGTTCCAAACGGATTTTCAAATTGTTAGTAACGCCGGTATAGAGTACTGTTTTGTTTTTATTTGTTAAGATATACACATAGTAAGTATGAAAACCTCCTGTATAATTTATGTTCATAGATTAATTTTTTAGATTCCTCGTAAATCGGAAGGACAAACGTTTAATAAAAATAGTAAAAAAAATTAAACGCTCCCTTTTTGTCATTCCCTCTTTTGTCATGCTGAACGCAGTGCGGAATCTCTCACATGATTGTCATTCTGATCGGAGCTCCCTTTCCTCTTGTCATTCACTTTCCTCTTTTTGTCCTTCCGAGCGTAGCGAGGAATCTCATAAATTTACCGTATTATTGTATTGAAAAACCCAACCACCAAAAATGAAAATACTCGTAGTAGTAGATTCCATAAACATAAACGACAGCAGCGGCTCCAAAGCCAATGTGGCCCTCATTAACAATCTGGCACAAGCGGGATTTGAAGTGAAGGTGTATCATTATACCCAAAAAGACATTCAATTGCCCGGTATTACTTGTGTTTCAATTCCCGAAAAAAAATGGAGTGTACTATTTGTATTAAGCAGGATACAACGCATTTTTACCAGAATAACCGACATTCATCTACACCGGTTTTTAGAAAATTTATTCGGCTTTTCTTTTACTTTTTTTAATGATACCAATAGCATTGTTAGCGCCCTGAAAAAGGAAGTTTCTTTTGAACCCGATTTGGTGTTAACCTTGAGCAAAGCAGCAAGTTTTAGGCCTCATTATGCCTTGTTGCAAATTCCGAATTGGCATAAAAAGTGGATTGCTTATGTTCATGACCCCTATCCGTTTCATTACTACCCAAGACCTTATACCTGGGTAGAACAAGGGCACCGACAAAAAGAGCGTTTCTTTCAAAAAGTGGCTGAGAAGTCAAAATATGCAGCTTTTCCAAGTTTGTTGTTAAAAGAATGGATGGGGAGTTTTTTTTCTGAGTTTTTGGCAAAAGGAGTTGTAATTCCACATCAATTGTCAAAAAATAATGCGGCTAATGTTACCGAATGTCAGTCTGAGCCTGTCGAAGACCAAACATTCTATTTCAAGTCCAAAACTTTTACCTTATTGCATGCAGGTAATTTGTTAAAACAAAGGAATCCCTTATTTTTAATTAAAGCTTTTAATTTATTTTTAGAGCACATTCCTTCAGCAAAAGAAAATGCCCAATTGGTATTTGTTGGGCCTGCAGGGTATCATGAAAATGAAATAGAGGAGTTAATAGCACAAAATGAAAGTATCGCCTTTATAAATAAAAATGTGCCTTTCAACCAAGTACAAGTCATGCAACAAAAAGCAACGGTAAATATTATTTTAGAATCAAAATCGGAGATAAGTCCTTTTCTTCCCGGTAAATTTCCTCATTGTATAGCAGCAAATAAACCAATTTTATTGTTGGGACCATACTACAGCGAAACCAAACGCTTATTGGGAAATGATTATTCTTATTGGGCGGAAGCAGATGAGGTGGATAAAATAGCCGATTTCATAGAGAAGCTATATCAATTATGGCAACAAAATCCGGATAAGTTACTTTTAAACAGAAGTGATTTAGAGGATTATGTATCAGTTGAATATTTGAAAAAAACAATTAACGATTTGAAAAAATAATATTAATTTCAAGATGTTGAATACTACTTTTTCTATTTTAATTACTACAAAAAATCGTAAAAACGAGCTGACTTTTACCTTAGATAAAATAAACTATCTATTGTCTGATTCTAATGTTGAAATTGTGATTTTTGATGATGGTTCAATGGATGGGACCTTTGATTTTGTTACCACCAATTATCCAAAAATAGTAACTTATAGGAATGAAATTTCAAAAGGCTATCTTTATTGCAGAAACAAAATGCTCAATGAAACAAAAGCTGATTTTGCCATTTCATTAGATGATGATGCCCATTTTGTTACTCAAAACCCATTGGAACCTATAAATAAATATTTTGATAAAAATCCCGATTGTGGCCTAATTGCGCTAAGGATATTTTGGGGATTGGAAGAACCAAAAACTTCATCACCCAATGAAAAACCGCAGAAAGTAAAAGGATTTGTGGGTTGTGCTCATGTATGGCATATGGAAGCCTGGCGAGATATCCCCAACTATCCAGAGTGGTTTATTTTTTATGGGGAGGAAGATTTTTCTGCCTTCCAATTGTTTAAAAAGGGCTGGGAAATTCATTATTTTCCCGTAGTTTTGGTCAATCATCGCGTGGATATCAAAGCACGGAAAAAAGAAAAAGATTATCAATTACGGTTACGTCGTTCCTTGCGTTCAGGTTGGTATTTGTACTTCTTATTTTATCCTTGGCAGTTAATCCCAAGCAAACTGGCTTATACGCTTTGGATTCAATTAAAAACCAAAGTTTTTAAAGGAGATGTTAAGGCGCTGTTTGCTATTTTGCAAGCCATTTTTGATGTTTTGGTGAATATTCCACGGTTATTAAAAAATTCAAATAGGTTAACTATGCAGGAATTTGAGGAATATAGCAAACTTCCAAATGCAAAATTATATTGGGAGCCGGAACGGTACTAAAATAAAAAGTACTTTTATATGATGAAAACATTTATCATTGCAGAAATAGCACAGGGACACAATGGCAGTTTGGAAATGGCGCACAAATATATTGACGCTGTTGCCATTACAAAGGTTGATGCCATAAAGTTTCAAACACATATAGCCAATGCCGAAAGTAGTATCTATGAACCTTTTAGAGTTCATTTTTCCAAACAGGATGCTACCCGATTTGATTATTGGCAGCGGATGGAGTTTACATTGGATGAGTGGAAGGCTCTAAAGCTACATTGCGATGGTGTTGGTTTGGAGTTTATAAGTTCGCCTTTTAGCAATGCTGCGGTAGATTTATTGGAAGAAGTCGGTGTTCAACGTTATAAAGTAGGTTCTGGTGAAGTGAATAATTTAGTACTGTTGGAAAAAATAGCATTAACAAAAAAACTGGTCATCATCTCTTCCGGGATGAGTTCTTTTGAAGAATTGGACAGCACTGTTGAATTTTTAAAATTGAGAAATGTGAATTATTCCATTTTACAATGCACAACAGCTTACCCAACACAACCTGCCCAATTTGGTTTGAATGTCATTCAAGAACTCAAAAATCGTTATCATGTTCCGATAGGATATTCAGACCATTCTTCATCTATAGAAGCCTGCATTGCAGCAGTAGCATTAGGTGCTGAAATTTTAGAGTTTCATGTGGTTTTTGACAAAGCATCTTTCGGACCTGATGCAATAGCATCCTTAACGATGGAAGAAACCACGCAATTGGTTAAAGCAGTTCGAAATATTGAGACAGCTTTAAAACATCCAATAGATAAAAACCATAATTCAGATTTTTTTGAATTGAAACAAATATTTGAAAAATCATTGGCTGTCAATAAAGCGTTGAAAGCAGGGCATATCCTCACATTTGATGATTTAGAAGCCAAAAAGCCAAAAGGATATGGCATTGATGCCGCCAAGTTTCAAGAAGTAATAGGTAAAGCATTGGTAAAAGATATGGCGCAATGGGATTTTTTAAATGAGGAGGATGTTGCTTTCTGAGATGTATAAAATTAAAAATAACACATAACATTGAACCTCGTCATCCGGAACTTCATCATCCCTAACTACGTCATCCCGAACTTGTTTCGGGATCTCATGAACATAGCTTCGAATGTTGATTGCGTTACTGCATAGGCAGATGCTGAAATCGAAGATTCACGAACACCGTTAAAAGCAAATAAAAAGGAACAGTGAGTAACTAAACTCAGCATGACGTTGCCTATAGTGTTTCACACATCTTACCTAAAAACTCTTCCTCAATTCACTTTTACCATTACCAAATTTTGATTACTTTTAAAAACTCATAAAAAGAAACATGCCAAAAAGAAAAATATGTGTTGTAATTACTGCCCGTCCATCCTATAGCCGTGTAAAAACAGTATTGACAGCCATTCAAAATCATCCTGATATGGAACTGCAATTGGTGGTGGCGGCATCTGCTTTATTAGATCGTTACGGGTCCGCAGTAAATTACATTGAAAAAGATGGCTTTACCATTGCAGCTCGCGTATTTAATGTATTGGAAGGCGAAAATTTAACGGCAGCTGCAAAAACAACAGGTATTGGTATTTTAGAGTTGTCCACCGTTTTTGACAATTTAAAACCAGATATTGTAGTCACCGTTGCCGATCGGTTTGAAACGATGGCAACTGCCATTGCTGCTTCGTATATGAACATTCCTTTGGCGCACATTCAAGGTGGTGAAGTAACGGGAAATATTGATGAAAAAGTAAGGCATGCCATTACGAAGTTGGCGGATTATCATTTTGTGGCTTCAGAAAGTGCCAAAGAAAGGGTTATTAAATTGGGTGAAGATCCTCTCATGGTTTTTAATACAGGTTGCCCGTCTATTGATTTGGCAGAAGAAGTAGTTCACAGTAAAATGTTGTCATTTAATCCTTATGAGAAATATGGTGGTGTTGGGGCAAAACCCGATTTAGGCAATGGTTATTTGGTTGTGATGCAACATCCGGTAACTACGGAATATAAAGATTCCAGAAAACATATTGAAGCAACATTAGAAGCTGTTTACAAATTGCAAAAACCTACACTTTGGTTTTGGCCAAATGTAGATGCAGGAGCTGATGGCACTTCAACAGGAATCCGTGCTTTTAGAGAGCAACACCAGTTGCCGAATGTTCACTTTTTTAAAAACATGGAAGGTGAAGATTTTTTACAGTTGTTGAAACATAGTGATTGTTTGATAGGAAATTCGAGTGTTGGCATTCGGGAGTGCTCTTATTTGGGAGTTCCGGTCGTCAATATAGGTTCCCGGCAAAACAAGCGTGAGCAGGGCGATAATGTTATGAATGTAGTATATTCTCAAGAGAAAATAGAAGAAGCTATTTTACAAGCCATACAAGGCGGAAAATCGAGTTCTTCGGCTATTTATGGAAATGGCAATGCAGGTACAAAAATATCCGAATTATTGGCAAAATTACCGCTGCAATTTCATAAAACAATTATGTATTAATGAGAATTTTAGGTATTATACCAGCCAGAGGAGGTTCTAAAGGTGTTCCTAAGAAGAATATCAAATTTTTAGGGGGGAAGCCTTTGATTGCATATACTATTGAAGCTACTAAGAATGCCAAAGGGTTAACGCAAGTAATTTTAAGTTCTGATAATGATGAAATTATAAAAACTGCTCAGGATTACGGACTTGAAGTTCCTTTTAAACGTCCGGCAAATTTGGCAACCGATGAAAGTCCCACCATTTTAACAGTCATCCATGCTTTGGAATATTTTAAAGAAAAAGGCATTGAATTTGATGCGGTTTGTTTGTTGCAAGTAACCAACCCATTTAGAACAAGTGAACTTATTGATAAAGCCCTTAAAAAATTTAAGAATTCAAAGGCCGACTGTTTAATTTCCGTATTAGAAGTGCCCCATGAATACAATCCGCATTGGGTATTTGAAAAAAACGCCAAAGGAAATCTGGAAATTAGCACTGGAGAATCAGAAATTATTTCAAGAAGGCAGGATTTGCCAATTTCATATTATCGGGACGGTTCTATTTATATTGCGAAAACTGAGGTGATCCTGAATCAAAAATCATTGTATGGAAAATCTATTGCTTATATGGAAGCAGATAAGACAACGCATGTAAATATTGATACGATGGAAGATTGGGAAAAAGCTGAAGAATTAAGTAAAAAACTTAACAAATAATTTAATGGGAATGCCAAATAGTGCAATTCGAACGTATAAATATTTTTCAAATTTAGAAGGGAATCAACATATCGCTTCAGAGTTTGCTTTAAAAAAGATCATTGAGATCATAAAAAATTATAAAATAAAAAACATTCTCGAATTAGAAATAGGAATAGGTTCAATTTCATATTGTGTTTTAGAATTTTTTAAAGAAAATACCGTCCAGATAAATTATATTGGAACGGAAGCCAATGAATTCTGTTTGGAAGTTTTGCCAAAATATATTAAAGGCCATTTTGATAAAATACAAATTTTTGACAATCTCAATAGGATTTTTTCAAATGAAAAATTTGATTTAGTAATTATTGATGGAAAAGAAGAGAATCTGATAAAAATAAAAAATTTAATTTCAAAAAGAGGGATTATCATTATAGAAGGAGATAGAATTCCTCAACTTGAATTAATTAGGAATAGTTTTCCAAATTGTATCTATACAAGATTAATTTCAAATTATAAAAACCCAGGTTACGGACCATTTTCATCTAATGATTGGTGTGGTGGAATTCAATTGATTTTTATCAATCCTGATTTTCATCAAAAAATTAATTTTATATATTACAAAGCTGTAACATCATTTCGGTATAAAATTCGGGTTATTAAAAATAGATTTAACCTCATTTAAATTAAATTTATTTTATGTGTGGAATAGCAGGTATTATTGGAAAAAATGCTTCTGAATTGGTTTTGGATAAAATGCTCTTGTCACAAAAACATCGGGGACCTGATTTTACAGGGAAGTATGTTGGTGAATCGGCACTGCTAGGTCATAATAGATTGTCAATTATCGATTTGTCAGAAGAAGCGAATCAACCGTTTTATTCAAAAGACAACAGGTTTATACTCGTTTATAACGGGGAAATCTACAATTATGTAGAACTAAAAGAAGACTTGAAAAGTGAGTTCCAGTTTACCACAAATTCAGATACGGAGGTTTTATTGGCTGCTTATATAAAATGGGGAAAGGAATGTTTATCCAAATTAAATGGTATGTTTTCTTTTGCAGTTTGGGATGTACAAGAGAAAAAATTGTTTGTAGCTCGCGACCGTTTTGGAATTAAACCTTTTTATTATCATTTGAAGAATAACACATTTTACTTTGCTTCAGAAATAAAGGCTTTGCATGCTTCAGGAATCCAAAAAACACCTGATAAAAAAGTGTGGGCTTCCTATTTTGCTTATGGCACTTATGGAAATCCGGATGAAACTTTTTGGGAAGGAATACAACAACTCCCGGGAGGCCATTATATAGAATATATAGAGAATAGGTTGACTATTTCAAAATGGTACTTCTTTGAACAGGAAATAAAAAAACAGCAGAAAGAATTATCCTTTGAAACCGTTAAAGCAACCTATCAAAAATTACTGGAAGACAACATAAAAATTCATTTTAGAGCCGATGTTCCTGTCGGTTTTAATATGAGTGGGGGATTAGATAGTTCAACGCTTTTGGCATTTGTTAATAAAACTCAAAAACGAGACAACATCAATGCGTATACATTTTATTGTGGTCATGAGAACTATGATGAATTGCCATGGGTGGAGGAAATGATTGCTGAAACTAAGAATCCTTTAAAAAAGGTGCTGGTAAAAGTAAATGAGATTGAACAATTGTCTGAGGAAATGGCTTTTTTGCAAGACGAACCTTATGGTGGCATTCCAACCATAGCGTATGGAGAAATTTTTAAACAGGCGCAAAAGGACGGTGTAAAGGTTTTATTGGACGGGCAAGGGATGGATGAACAGTGGGCGGGTTATGATTATTATGTGAATAAAAGTAATAGTTTAATTCAAGGTGTGCAAAAACCGCCTTTTAGAACAAATGTTTTAAATGAAGACTTCTTAAAGCTGGCCGTAAAGCCTGATTTTCCAAAACCTTTTGAGGATGATGTGTTAAATTTACAGTATCGTGATTTGTTTTATACCAAAACACCAAGGGCTCTGCGCTTTAATGACAGGGTTTCTATGGGAGCCAGCACAGAATTAAGGGTGCCGTTTTTGGATTATAGACTGGTTGAATTTGCGTTTGCACAACCTTTAGCCTATAAAATTAAAAACGGGGTTCAAAAGTATTTATTAAGGGAATTGGTGTCAGCATATTTATCCCCAAATATTACCTTTGCACCTAAAAGACCATTGCAAACACCACAACGGGAATGGCTGGGGAATGAAATGGCAGCATTTGTAAGTTTGCAATTGTCAAAAATATATTCATCTGAATATGAAACATGGTTTGAAATGCCAACCTTAAAACAAGAATGGGAAAAATATTTAAATGGAGATAACGATTCAAGTTTTCATATTTGGCAGTGGGTAAATTTAGGGTTGTTAATTGAACAAAATAGGTTAGATTAAAATGGAAAAAATATTAGGAATAGTAATAACCGATGGTATTGGATTCAAGAATTTAGATAAACAGATACTTCTATGTTAACAGTTAGTAATTACCATTATATTCGAGAAAATTTTACATCACCATATCCCAGTATTTTCGGGTTAACACCTGAAATGTTCGAAAGGCAATTATTGCTTCTTAAAGAAATAGGTACCTTTATTCATCCCAAGGATTTATTGCAAGACCCCAATACAATACTTAAATCTGATCAAAATTTTATATTAGTTACTTTTGATGATGGATTAAAAGAACAATTTGATCTTGCAAAACCAATTTTAGATAAATTATATATTCCTGCATTATTTTTTATTAATTCAATCAATCATTTAGAAAAAGAAGTTTCATTAGTACATAAAGTACATTTATTGCGTTCTAGGATAGCTTCTTCGGTTTTGTTGAGCATTATTACAGAATGGGATTCAAAATATAATTTAGATTTAATACAAAAAGAAAAAGCGGAGAGTCATTACAATTATGATGATAAAAAGAGTGCTTACTTAAAATATTTGCTGAATTTTAAGTTATCAGTTTCAGAACAGTCAAGATTAATGGGTACATTATTTGAACAGTTTTTTGATAAAAATGAAGTATTAGATTCATTGTATATGTCTGAATTTCAAATAAAAAATTTGGGGGAATTAGGTATGTTAGGGAGTCATACGCATAGCCATTATGCATTAGGATTATTATCATCAGAAATAATTAAAGAAGAGTTGTCTATTTCAAAAGAATATTTGGAACAATTAACTAAAGAGAAAATAAGGTTTGTAAGTTATCCATATGGTAATGATATTGCTTGCGCGAAACCAGTTCCGGAATTAGCTAAAGAATCAGGTTATATTATTGGTTTTACTATTGAGAGGGGGATAAATACTGGAAACGAAAATAAGTTACTTTTAAAACGATTTGATTGTAATGACTTAGTAGGGGGTAAAAATTATAAATTATGATATTTCGAGAAGCAAATATTGATGATTGGGGTAAACTTAAGATTTTTTTTACTGAAATTTATAGAAAAAATCATCCGCTTCAAAATAAAGAATTTTGGAATTGGCAATATGGCAATTCAAAATATGGTCGGTCATTAATTTGCCTAAGTGAAAATGATGAGATTATAGGACACTTAGGTGTCAATTTTGGAGGAGGGCTAGCTTGGACATTAAATCTTTTCATTTGTGAAAATTATAGAGGTAAAGGTATTTCTGAAGAGTTACATGATTTGGTAAGGCAATATTATCCTTTGGCAGCAGTTTCTGCCAGTGAAATGGGATTAAAAATGTATAGGCGTTTGGGATGGATTCGTTATTATAATTTAGTGAGGTATGTAAAAGTAAATCCGGAAATTGAAATTAAATCTTTCGAAAATGTTTGCAAACCAATTGAAGTGAGTATAGAAACTTTGATAACAAAAAAAACTCATTTTGCGCAACAACCTACTATTAAATGTATTGGACTTAAGGGAAATTCTATTGCTGTTAGTCAACAGGAAGTGGGAGGGTTACGTTTAATTGATTTTGAAAATTTAAATGAATTAGAAGAGCATGCATGGTCATTAGGTTTTTTATGGTTAGATTATGTTACCTCCTGGAATGATTTTAAGACAGAAATTCTGGAACAAAATAGTTGGGTTTTAGATTATAAGGGTGTTGTGCCTTGGCTTTTAAATCCAGTTAAAAAAAATCATTTTTGTGAAATATCATTCCTTTCAGAAAAACCGTTAGAAAATGAATTTATTGTACGTAGGTACTATTCAGACCATGGACGAATAGGGAGTTTATAATATTTAAAAATTAAATGCAAAAAAAAAGTAAGATTTTCATATTGTTACCTGATGGAATTGGTTTAAGAAACTTTGCTTACTCCAGTTTTTATCAGATTGGTGTAAATAAAAAATTTGAGGTCGTCTTTTGGAATAATACACCTTTCCCCTTAACGGATCTGGGATTTCAGGAAATAAAGATAGAAAATGCTAAATTACATCCGTTGACAGATATCTATAAGAATATAAAAATTCAGGCAGAATTGAATTTAAATATTAAGAAAACAAAAGATCTTGTATATGATTCATATCGTTTCCCATTTTCCTACGCATCTTTAAAAAAATCCATAAAAAGTATTGCAGTTCAATTATTAACTTTTTTTTATTATTCAGAAAAAGGTTTAAGAAAGATTCGCAATAAGATGAATGATTATGAGCGAAAAACGACATATTACAAGCAAAGTATAGCCACTTTAAAAAAAGAAAAACCGAATTTGGTGTTTTGCACAAATCAACGTCCTGTATTGGCAATTGCTCCACTTCTTGCAGCTCAGGATTTAGGAATTCCAACAGCTACTTTTATTTTTTCATGGGACAATTTGCCTAAAGCCACTATGGTGGTAGAAACTGATTATTATTTTGTTTGGAGTAATTACATGAAAATGGAATTATTATTTTATTATCCTTACATTAAAGAGGATAGAATTTTTATCACCGGAACACCTCAATTTGAATTGCATTTGAATACTCATAAAATTCTTTCCCGTGAAACATTTTGTAGCCAAAATAATTTAGATATAAATAAAAAATATATTTGCTTTTCGGGTGATGACATAACTTCGAGTCCTGATGATCCAAAATATCTTCAAGATACAGCATTGGCTATAATAACGTTAAATAAAAAATTTTATAATCTTGGAATTATATTTAGAAGATGCCCAGCAGATTTTTCTGACAGGTATGATGATGTTTTAAAAAAGTATTCAGATACTATTGTCTCAATTGATCCTCTTTGGAATCCTTTATCTACATTTTGGAATTCAATCATGCCAACTAAAGAAGACGATTTATTATTGTCTAATATAGCTGAGCATTCTGAGATGGTCATTAATGTAGGCTCGTCAACAGTTTTTGATTTTGCAACCCACAATAAACCTTGCGCTTATTTTAGATACAATCAAAAGATACAAAAAAATAAAGATTGGAATATTTTTAAATGTTATCGTTTTGTGCATTTCCGTTCGATGCCCAACAAAGAAGCTATTATTTGGCTGGACAGTTCGGAAGAGATTGCATTAAGTATAGAGAATATGCTTAAAGATTCGAAAAAAACGGTTGGTTATGCAAAAGATTGGTTTGAAGTAATTAACCAACACCCACCAGAAGATGCCTCAAAACGAATTTGGGAAAGTATAATAAAAATAGTGCAATGAAAATAACTTTCTTAACTCCCGAATATCCCCATCCTAAAACCGGAAACTCCGGCGGGATTGGTACGAGTATTAAAAACTTGGCAACCGGACTTATAGCACAGGGTTGTTTGGTGCGTGTGTTGCTGTACGGACAAAAAGAAGATGCTGTTTTTGAAGCCGAAGGCATGACCATACAACAAATAAAAAATGTAAAGCTAAAAGGATTGTCCTGGTGGCTGACGCGAAAAAAAATCGAACGCATCATCAATCAGTTATATAAGGATGGTGCAATTGATTTGGTGGAAGCTCCGGACTGGACAGGTATTACATCCTTCATACAACCAAAAAAATGCCCAATAGTGATTCGCCTGAATGGTTCAGATACCTATTTTTGCCATTTAGACCAGCGCCCGGTAAAATGGGTGAATAAATTTCACGAAAAAAGAGCGCTGCTAAAAGCGGATGCCTTAATTTCTGTAAGCCAATTTACGGCTGATATCACAAACCAACTCTTTGGTTTAAACAAAACATTCACCATCATCCCCAATGGAATAGATACAACCTCTTTTATAAACGAATCAAACCCGTCATTGCGGGACACTAAACAAACTTTTGCTAAAAATCAAATGTCATTGCGAGGAGTGCAAGCGACGCGGCAACCTCTTGAAGAGAACCTTAGTGCCAATAGGGTACTCTATTTCGGAACTTTGATAAGAAAAAAAGGACTATTGGAATTGCCCTTAATCTTCAATAAAGTAGTGGAGCAACATCCGTCAGCCCAACTGATTTTGGTGGGGCGTGATGCCAGTGATATCATCTCCGGAAATCCTTCCACCTGGCACATGATGCAACAATTATTTACGCCTGCTGCTTTGGCGCAGGTTACCTATAAGGGAAGTGTACCCTATGAACAAATAAAACAGTACATCAATGAAGCAACGGTCTGTGTTTTTCCTACTTTTGCAGAAGCCTTGCCGGTTTCGTGGCTGGAAGCAATGGCGATGAAAAAAGCCATAGTGGCCTCCAATATTGGTTGGGCACCCGAAGTCATTGATGATGGAATTAATGGTTTTTTGGTCCATCCGAGTGACCACGCTGAATATGCAAATAAAATAAATGAATTGCTTAAAAATGAAACCCTGCGTAAGGATTTTGGAGTAGCAACTAGGGAAAAGGTACTCCAGAAATTTAGCATAGAAATTGTGGCGCAGCAGAGTTTGGCGTTTTATAAATCTTTAATAAGCTAAGTTTTGATTATACTTTATCATTTACATACTAAAATTACAGAGGTAGTTAATTTAGACAATCAAAAAATTAAATTTGATGTATTGGATACTATTGCTGAGGGTTTGCATAAATTGGCAGCACAATTTCCAGAAAGTAAAATAGTTTGGTGTAGCTTAGATTGTAAAGAACAGCTTAACTTAAAAGATATTGAGCAACTTTTTCATCACAACAAAATGCTGCTTTCGTTTAACCCAAGCAAACATCATTTTTTTGACAGCCACATTGGCTATGCGGAGCAGTCTTTATTTATTAACGTAAATAAAAAAGTAAGGTATCCCACCTGGCAAATGAGCAGTGCTGTTGGCGTGGTTCACGCCTCATTATTGAATGAAATAAAAGACCACATAAAATGGGATGCCAATTTCGATTATTACTTAAGCTCTTTGGCTAAATTGTGTATGCCTTTAGGCTTATTGTGTTATTCCGAACCCAAACTGTTAAAACAAATTGTGCCTATAGCCACACCAATAGCAGATATTTATATGCTTTTTCGTTTTGTGAAACAGCATTATAAAACACGATGGGTATTTTTATTATGGTTGAATTTAATGATGTACGAAAGAAAATTCACATGGTTGCCTTTGCTGTTTTCGCTGTTTTATAAGCATAGGAATATCCAAACACTCAATTTGGATGGAATTACGGTGGAATCTACCAAAAAAGTTATTGACAGAGGAACCTTAGATGTTATTATTCCCACCATAGGCAGAAAAAAGTATTTGTATGACGTGTTGTGCGATTTACGAAATCAAACATATTTACCCAAAAATGTCATCGTTATAGAGCAAAACCCACAAGAAAACAGCATTTCAGAATTGGATTACCTGACTTCAGAAAAATGGCCATTTGAAATAAATCATACCTTCATGCATCAGGCAGGAGTATGCAATGCCAGAAATATCGCTTTGGCAAAAGTGCAGAGTGAATGGGTGTTTATGGCAGATGATGACAATCGCTTTGAATCTAATTTATTGGAAGATATTTTTAAGAAAATTGAGCAATTTGGAAATCAAGTTGTTACAACTGCTTATCCCCAAAAAAATGAATATAAGTCATATAAAAGGGTAGTACAATGGCCAACTTTTGGAGCTGGAAATAGTTTCATTAGAGTTAACCTTTTGGATAATGTCAAATTCAATATGGCATTGGAATTTGGTTATGGGGAAGATGGGGATTTTGGAATGCAATTGCGAAATAAGGGAATTGATGTATTGTATTTGCCCGAACCAGAAATACTTCATTTAAAAGCGCCAATTGGCGGATTTAGAACAAAACCAGTGTTATTATGGAGTAATGATGAAATTCAACCGAAACCTTCACCAACAGTAATGCTGTATAATTTGTTGCACAATACCAAAGAACAATTGATGGGGTATAAGACCACCTTATTTATAAAATATTACAAACGCCAAAAAATTAAAAACCCCATACAATATTATTTGATGTTTCAAAAACAATGGAAACGGAGCCTGTTTTGGGCGAATGAATTAAAAGGTAAAGCTATAACCTAAAAGCATTTAAAATTAATTATATTTAAAAATGAATAATAATATAAAGAAACTGTCCATTATAATTCCTGCATTTAATGAAGGACCAACAATTTACAAAATTTTAGATAAAATTAATGGTGTTGAGTTGCTCCATGGGATCCAAAAGGAAATTATTGTGATTAATGATTGCAGTACGGATAATACTGCTGAAAGCATTAAAGCCTATATGACAAACAATAGCCATCAAAACATTTTATATTTTGAACATAGTAAAAATAAGGGTAAAGGTGCGGCTTTGCATACCGGTATCCAAAATGCAACAGGTGATGTCATTGTGATTCAAGATGCCGATTTGGAATATGACCCCAATGAATATAATATATTATTAAAACCAATTGTAAATGGGTTTGCAGATGTTGTTTATGGAAGCCGGTTTGTTGGAGGGAATCCGCACAGAATTTTGTTTTTTTGGCACAGTATCGGCAATAAGTTTTTAACATTTTTAAGCAATATGTTGACCAACTTAAATTTGACAGATATGGAAACTTGTTATAAAATGTTTAAATCTGATACGATAAAATCATTAAAACTTAAAGAAAAAAGGTTTGGATTTGAGCCGGAAGTAACAGCAAAAATAGCCAGGATCCCCAGTATTAGAATATATGAAGTTGGAATAAGTTATTATGGAAGAACATTTGAAGAGGGGAAAAAAATTGGATGGAAAGATGGATTAAGAGCTATTTATTGCATATTAAAATATGGCTTATTTAAATAAAAATGAAGAAAAAGATTAAAAAAATAGATGTTGAAGGACATAACACATTAAATGTAATTGAGAAAGCAGATAAGTTTAATGAATGGATGTTTGATTCGATTAGTCCATTTTGCAAGGGGGAAATACTCGAAATAGGGAGCGGAATTGGTAATATTTCAAAATTCTTTGTCAACAAGAAAAGACAAATTATTTTGAGCGACTTAAGAGATAATTATTGTGAAATACTAAAAGAAAAATTTAATAATCCAGTGTTGAAAATTAATTTGACACACCCTGATTTTGATAAAAAATACGCTACTTTATTCGAAACTTTCGATACACTTTTTGCTTTAAATGTGATAGAGCATATTGAAGATGATAACTTAGCGATTGCTAATTGTAAAAAGCTATTAAAGAATGATGGGGTACTTATAATACTCGTACCTGCATATCAATGGTTATTTGGTAATTTTGATAAAGAATTAGAACATTTTAGAAGATATTCATATAAGAGCTTAAAAAATATTATTGTTAAAAATAAACTTGAGGTACAAAAATTATTTTTCTTTAATGTAATTGGTATATTTGGATGGCTGGTATCTGGAAAAATTTTAAGAAAGAAAACAATTCCTGCAGGTCAAATGAATTTATTTAATTTATTAGTGCCTGTTTTTAAATTAGCTGATAAAATTACATTTAGTAAAATAGGATTATCTGTTATATGCATTTCTATTAAACGGGATTAAAAATGGGTTAGGAGTTTATATATTTTAAACTAGTACTTTAATTTTTTTTGTAAAATAACTAGTGCTTAAGAATATAATAAATCTTATTAACTTTTTTGAAACAAATTACTATTGCAATTATGAAATACTTCATCAATAAAAATTGGATGATATTACTGGTTATTATTGGTTTATTTTCTGTAAAATTTTATTATTTATTTTTATCGTTTCAGAATGATTCTTATTCGCATGAGGTTGCCTACAGTCAAGGTGATGCAAGTCATTACTTATCAATCGCAAAAAATATTACTGATTTCCATGTTTATTCTGATACCAATTCAAAAATTATATCTGAATCGGCAACTTGGCGTCCGCCATTCTGGCCTTTGGTGTTGTCGTTTTTATTTCAATTTTCTCATAATCCATTGGCGTTAATACTACTAAAATCTATTTTAGAAATTAGTCTCATCTTTTTTGCTTTGTTCAAATTTAAGAGTACCGGTAATTTAAAATTTAGTACCCTTATTCCTTTTTTTATACTTTTTATTGAACCACAATATCTAAAATATTCGGTAACATTTTTGTCTGAAAGCTTTACAGCTGTGCTCATATTATTACTTACTGTCTTTTTTATCTCTTTTAATAATTTTAAAAAACATCAAATTGTAATTCCGGTTTTATCTTCATTTGTAATTCTGTGTCACCCTGTTTCTGCTTTTTTTGTGTTATTATTGTTTATAATTTATTTGTTGTTAAACTTAAAATCAAATTTTTTAATGACAATAACCTCCGGAGTTTTATTCTCATTATTGGTGCTTTCCTGGCCATATAGAAATTATGTGACATTTAACAAGGGATTTTATTTAACTGCTTCTCAGGGAGCATCGTTGTCAAAAGCATGGAATGAAAAAGTGGCTTCTCAGTTTACAAATGTTGATGGTGATTTGGCTGACGAAGGTCTGAATTTGAAATACGTTGACGATAAGTTATTGTCCAATTCAGCTAAGAGTGTTCTTGATTTAAGTAAAATATATACCATAGCAACCAAAAACTTCATAAATGGGATTGGCTTTCAGGAAAAGTTAAACATTGTTTTTAAAAAATTAAAATCAAACTTCAATCCTTTTCCGGAAAAACCCAAGCCGGGATTTCTTGAAACGTTGTCAATTTTCTTTAGAATTTTATACCTGATCACCTTTGCTCAAATGATAGTTAGATTTTTAAGAAAGGGTAAAATTGATTTTAATTCAACGAAAGACAGAGTTTATTTGGTGGTGCTTGCTGTTTTTATCGGACAAATAATGATGTCAATTTATGTGTATACAGGTTTGAGATTTAACTCAATATATTCATTGACCATGCTGTTTTGCTTTATTTTTTTAAACATTGATTTTTTTACTAGAATATATGAAAAAGTAGTCCCTGTAAAAGTTAGAAATTTAATAATTTAACCTGTCGTCAATGAAATTCAGCCTCATCATTTGTACCTATATGCGCTCCGCTCTTCGAAGTCTCCCGATATCGAAGCTCACAACTTCAAGGAAAATGTATTGGATTTAACATAGAAATCATTACCCCAGCGCGGCGAAGTCTCCCAAGCACGTCTCCTGCGAGCCCGCCTGCCGGCCGGCAGGAAAGCTTACTGAGGCGATACCGAAGCAATCGCCGAAGCAATCTGTCAAGAACTGCCGCAATCTCCATAAATAAATTACGCACTGGCTCTGTAACAATAA
>Ga0209414_1000302_pt1 | contig 23312 bp, 16 predicted proteins | sample LakVidmifraction_4_FD_181154 | JGI IMG/M metagenome (GOLD analysis project Ga0209414, IMG submission 181154) | Hypersaline microbial communities from Lake Vida, Antarctica - Brine Hole Two &gt;0.2 micron (SPAdes) (version 2) | ecosystem: Environmental > Aquatic > Non-marine Saline and Alkaline >...
AACCGGAACGGCAAATCACCAAATCACTGCTGTTTAGGGCTCTTTCCAGATCATCAGTCTGTAAAAAATTGTAAATTGAAAAATTATCTTTTTTTTCAAAAACCTGTTTTTTCTCAATAACACCTCTAACCATAAGTATTTTAGCATCCAGGCCTTTAAGTTTTTCGAACATTAAATTTTCCAAAATACCGCGTTGAGGTTCCGGTCCCGAAAGCAGCACCAAAATATCAAATTGTTTAGGAATAATCTTTTTTTCAAACCGGCTGATAATTCCCAGATATTTAACCGGAAAGCCGGTGTTTTTCTGGCGGCTCATTTTTCCGCTTAAATTTAGGTGATCTGAAATATCCGGGATCCAGCATTCGTCAAATTTTCTGATATAATTTTGCTGAATTTTACTGCTCAGCCAGGTTGTAAAACCCGAAAACACTTTTATTTGGTGTGTTACAAAAACTGAGGGAACAAGATTTGATCGCACTCCCCAACGATTATCGGAAATGATTCCCGAAATATTTTTGGTCTGCACCAGGTGTAGGATCGCTCTTTTTTCAGCAAGGATGTTCCGCAAAATATGCGGAGTTTGGGTTAAAAGTTTCCAGGTGAAAAGCATTGAATTTTTGGGATATTGAATATTATAGGAAGGAAGCGTATAATGTTCAAGTTCCGGAAATTCTTTTTTCAACAAATCCAGGGCAGCCCCGTCTGAGGCAATCACGGGCTCAAAATTTTGATTCGATAATTCTCTGATGATCGGGATGCAACGCGTGGCGTGTCCCAATCCCCAGTTTAATGGTGCTACAAGGATCCTTTTTTTGAGCATAGGCAAATATAGGAAATGTTGTTGTGCAGTGATGAAGTAATGAAGTAATGAAGTGAAGTTGTGAAGTTGTGATGAAGTAATGTAGTGATGAAGTAACATTTTGATGAAGTTATGTAGTAACGGATTAACGAATTCCTTATTCTCACACTTTTTAAACTTTAAACTTTAAACTTTGAACTTTAAACTTTTTTTTACTTCTAACCTCGACCTTCTAACATCTTATTCCTAAATTCTTTTTCGTTAATTTTACCAAAATATTTAGATAAAGTGGGGAGCAAAAACAAACTCAAAAGATTCAGGGAAAATGAAAGTTTCAAAAATGTGGTTCAGCCTTCCCGGGAGGAGTTAATTGACAATAACTATTCTTTAAAAGGAAATTGGAACGCAAAGTTCTTCAATAATAACAATCCTATCATTTTGGAATTGGGTTGTGGAAAAGGAGAATATAGCGTGGCTTTGGCAAAAGCCTATCCAGATAAAAATTTTATTGGGATCGATATAAAAGGCGCGCGGTTCTGGCGTGGTGCGAAAACGGCATTGGAAGAAGGCCTCAAAAATATTGGTTTTGTCAGGACGCAAATTGAACTGGTCGATCATCTGTTTGCTGAAAATGAGATCGATGAGATCTGGATCACTTTTCCCGACCCTCAGATCAAGTACAAGCGCACCAAGCACAGAATGACAAATACAGAATTTCTTCAGAAATATAAATATATTTTGAAGCCGGGCGGTCTTGTCAATTTAAAAACCGACAGCGAATTTATGCATGGATACACCCTGGGATTGCTTCACGGCGAAGGCCACGAAATAATTCAAGCCAATCACGATGTCTATAAAAACGAATATTCCCCAAAAGAGGTGACAGGAATCCAAACTTTCTATGAAAAACAGTACCTTGAACTGGGAAAACCAATTACGTATATTCAATTTAAGATAAAATAACCCTTTGGAGGAAACAAAAATTTTCCTGATCACTTATTTTGCCGCCCTGCTTGGGGTAGTCCCACCGGGCTTGGTGAATATGACCGTGGCTAAAACATGTGTGAAACAAGGTAAAAAAAACGGAATTTTTGTTTCGATTGGCGCATCTGTGGTTGTGTTTTTTCAGGCGCTGTTCGCAATTTTACTGGCAAAATATATTTTTGACAATCCTTATGTTCGCGTTATATTATTGCGGGCAGGATTGGTGATTTTTATTCTCTTAACCATTTTTTTCTTTGTAAAAGCAAAAAAAGATACACATATAAAAACCTACTCAAAAAAAGCGAGTGCCAACAGCATTTTCAAAGGGGTTTTAATTGCTGTGCTAAACGTTTTTCCTATTCCTTATTTTGTTGCTCTAGCGGCTGCGCTTAATGTTGGTGGTGACATTTCATACCATTGGGGCATTATTTTGTTATTTATTTTGGCAGCTTCCCTAGGCACCTTTACTACTTTGTATTTATATGTTTTGTCTTTTCCAAAAATTGTAGGTAAAACAAAGGTTTTTACAAAATATTCCAATTATTTCATGGCCGCTCTTATGCTGGTTTTGGTCATCATTACTTTATTTAGAATTTTCTATTATTAGAATGGAAGAGAACCCAAACTTTTTTGAACGGGTTTACCAGGTGGTAAAATTAATACCGCCGGGCAGAGTAACGTCTTATGGGGCTATTGCTCGATATCTTGGAGCAGCAAAGAGCGCCAGGATGGTGGGATGGGCCTTGAACAATTCTCATAACATGGAATCTATTCCTGCCCAAAGGGTTGTTAACAGATTTGGTTTGTTATCCGGGAAATCTCATTTTGGCGGCACCAATGCGATGCAGCAATTATTAGAAGCTGAAGGGGTTAAAGTGAAGGAAAATCAAGTCCAAAATTTCAATGATATTTTCTGGGATCCTGCAATGGATTTATAAATTAGAATAAGCAACCCAATTTTTTATATTCCTGCCCTTATTTTTCATCAATCAATTATAGGTAAATACTTCGTTTTCTTATCATATACAACTATATTTGTATTTTAGAATGATTTTACATAAGAGGTTTAATAAAAGTAATTTACAATGAAATTAGATAAAAAAGATATAATGGCAGCGCTTGAAAGCATTACCATTTCCGGAGAAGGAAAAAATATGGTAGAAAGCGGAGCAGTTCAAAATATCATGACTTTCGGAGATGAAGTTGTGGTGGATCTTCTTCTCACTACTCCTGCCTTGCATATTAAAAAGCGGGCTGAAGCAGATGTTATTAAGGTCATCCATGAAAAGGTTTATGAAAAAGCTAAAGTATTGGTTAATATAAAGGTAGAAGCTCCTGAAAAGCCCGAAATAAAAGGCAAGGATATTCCCGGACTCAAAAATATTATTGCCGTAGCCTCAGGGAAAGGTGGTGTTGGTAAATCTACCGTCACTGCGAATTTAGCAGTAAGCCTTGCCAAAATGGGTTTTAAGGTGGGTGTTTTGGACGCCGATATTTACGGCCCTTCCCAGCCTATGATGTTTGATGTAGAAATGGAAAAACCACTTTCTATTGAGGTTGGTGGAAAATCGATGATGAAACCAATTGAAAATTATGGGGTAAAATTATTGTCTATTGGATTCTTTACAAAACCGGATCAGGCGGTAGTTTGGAGAGGACCTATGGCATCAAAGGCCCTCAATCAAATGATCTTTGACGCTAACTGGGGAGATTTGGACTTTATGTTGATAGATCTTCCTCCGGGAACAGGAGACATTCATTTGTCCATCATGCAATCTATGCCTATTACAGGTGCGGTGATTGTCAGTACTCCACAAAAAGTGGCTTTGGCTGATGCCCGAAAAGGGGTTGCAATGTTTCAGCAGGAAAGCATTAATGTGCCGGTTTTGGGAATTATAGAAAACATGGCATATTTTACTCCTGAAGAATTGCCGGAAAACAAATATTATATCTTTGGAAAAGATGGAGCAAAAACCCTGGCTGAAGATTTAAAGGTGCCCTTTTTAGGCGGAATTCCATTAGTGCAAAGCATTCGTGAATCAGGAGATGTTGGAAGGCCAGCAGCCTTGCAGGTAGGAACTCCTCTTGAAGCTGCTTTTGAAAAAATTACTCAAAACGTAGTTCAGGAAACCGTAAACAGAAACAAGAGCCTGCCTCCAACCGAGGCTATCAAGATCACAACGATGGCTGGATGTAGTGCAGTTAAAACAAAATAGATGACAACTGAAGAAATTAGGATAAATGTAGAAAAAGCCCTTGCAGAAATCCGTCCTTATCTGCAAAATGATGGCGGGGACATCTCCTTGGTTTCCATTGAAGATGACCGACTGGTAAGAGTTAAGTTGGAAGGCAATTGTGTAGGTTGTCACGTTAACCAAATGACTTTAAAATCGGGTGTGGAAATGACCATTAAAAAATATGTACCACAAATTGAGAAAGTGGTAAATATTGAGAGATAATGGAATTTTTGCTCATTTACTTTTTTGTGTAAATTGAAAAAAATGATTAAAACAGATATTTTAATTATAGGTGCCGGGCCTACGGGCTTGTTTGCCGTATTTGAAGCTGGATTACTAAAATTAAAATGTCACCTGATAGATGCTTTGCCAATACCTGGCGGCCAATGTTCTGAAATTTATCCTAAAAAACCTATTTATGATATCCCTGGTTTTCCAGAGGTATTGGCAGGAGATTTAGTAAGGAATTTGATGGAACAGATTAAACCCTTTAGTCCCGGTTTTACCTTAGGCGAACGTGCGGAGACTCTTGAAAAACTGGAAGACGGAAACTTTTTGGTAACCACCTCGAAAGGCACCCAACATCTGGCTCCGGTAGTGGTAATTGCCGGTGGATTAGGCAGCTTTGAACCCAGAAAACCTCCTATTGCCAGCATTGGTAAATATGAAGACAAAGGCGTTGCTTATATCATAAAAGAACCCGAAATATATCGCAATAAAAGGCTTGTAATATCCGGCGGAGGAGATTCTGCATTAGACTGGGCTATTTATTTGGCAGGAATTGCCAAAGAAGTTTCCCTGGTTCACAGAAGGAATGATTTTCGTGGAGCCTTGGATTCTGTAGAAAAAGTTGAAGAATTATCAAAATCCGGAAAAATAAACTTAATTACCCAGGCAGAAGTGGTGGATTTAAAAGGAGAAAATGAATTGGAAGCTGTGGTTATTCGCCATAATAGAGATGCTTCAGCTGATGGCATAAAACCGACAGATTTTTTCATTCCTCTTTTCGGTCTTTCCCCAAAATTGGGGCCTATTGGGGACTGGGGCCTGGAAATTGAAAAAAATGCCATTAAGGTAAATAATGCCTACGATTATCAAACAAACATTCCCGGCATTTATGCCATTGGTGACGTAAACACCTATCCGGGAAAATTGAAATTGATCCTTTGTGGATTCCACGAAGCGGCAATTATGTGCCAAAGTGCTTATCAACGTATTTTTCCTGAAAAAAAATATGTAATGAAATACACGACAGTCAGTGGGATAAGTGGTTTTGACGGAACAAGAAAAGAGGCAAAAAAAGAAACAATAAAAAGTATAAACTAATTCGAAGATCTCAGAGTCCTGAAGTATGAGGATTTTGAATTTTTTTTTCAAAAATATGTTAGACGTAAAAATAACAATTATCGACAGGGAAGGTAAAGCGCATCTGATAGATGCGCCAACCGATATGAACATGAATTTAATGGAAGTATGCAAAATGCATGAATTGCCCGTTCAGGGCACATGCGGAGGCATGGCGATGTGTGCTTCCTGTCATTTTTATAGTTTAAGTCATTCCAATCACTTTCCGGAAAAAAGTTACGAAGAAGAAGATATGCTGGACCAGGCTTTTTTTGTGCAGGAAAATAGCCGGTTGGGCTGTCAGATCCCAATAACCAAAGAATTGAACGGACTTGAAATTAAGCTCGCGCCGGAGTCTATGTAGGTTTTTTCAGAGAACGAACATTGAAAGTTAGTTCTCTGAAAAATTAAAAAAATTGCTATTTGTTATCACCGGTAAAATGTCGACTTCTTTAGTTTATGCACACAAAATTTCAGGAATGTATTAGTTACCTTGCAATTAATTCAATAATAGAGGTGATGAAAAAAATATTACTGCTCCTTTTTCTTTCCGCTTGGAATCTGTATGCACAGGAAATTACCCCCTATTTTAAAAATTACACCAAACTTGAATACAATGGGGAAAATACCAATTGGGATCTCTCGCAACATAGTGATGGTACAATTTATATAGCCAACGGAAAGAACCTGTTGTCTTTTAATGGAGATTTTTGGCAAAAGAAGCAATTGCCGAAGCCATTAATTTTGCGTTCAGTAAATGTTATTAACGACACGATTTATACCGGAGCATATCATCAATTTGGTTATTGGACTAAGGACAAAAAGAATGAATTAAACTATACTTCGCTTAGTGATAGCATTCCTCAAACACAGTTTAACAATGATGAAATATGGAAGATTCTGAAATATAAGGATAAGATCCTGTTTCAATCTTTCACAAAATTATTTGTATATCATACTTTTAAAAATAAAATCGAGGTAATTCCATTTGGGAATGTATCCGGAGTCTACAGTTTTATAATAAATGATGAAGTTTATCTTACCACGAAGAACAACGGGATCTTTAAACTGGTGAAAGATCATTTTGAATTTATCGAGTGGAGCATTCCTCTAAAAGATTTTACTATTCAAAGTATAGTCACTTTTAAAGGGGGGATCCTTATAGCAACTCAATTAAACGGGCTTTATTATTATGATGGTCGAAATTTAAAACCATGGCAACGGGAACTAACCTCCCAATTTGAATTTCTTGAAATTAATAATTTAAAAATTTTAAATGATTTTATTTGCGTTGGCACAATTAATAACGGGTTACTTGTTTTTGATATAAGTGGTAGCTTTAAATATATTTTTAATAAGAAAAATGGTCTTGCAAATAATACGGTACTGAGACAATTTGAAGATAAAGATCATAATTTGTGGATCGCCCTTGATAACGGATTAAGTAAAATACATCTTTCAAATCAGGTGTATGGTTACAATGATAAATCCGGAACTTTAGGCACGGTGTATACAATTATTGCAGATGCAGATGATTATGTGTTAGGATCAAACCATGGCGTATTTTATTTAAGGGGGGAGGAGTTGGAATTTCTTAAATCTTCTAATGGACAGGTTTGGAATTTGACCAGAGTTGGGGATGAGATTATTTGTGGGCATAACAATGGGACTTTCAGTATAAAAAACAATCAGTTTAATTTAATTAATGATATTAATGGAGGAATGGATTTCAAAAGGATCCCGAATACTGAATTATTCATTCAACCCAATTATACAGGCTTAGCGCATTATCAAAAAATCAACGGAAAATGGATCTATAAACGCTATTCAGAAATAAATTTTCCAATAAATAGTGTTTATTTCGATGAAAAAAATCATTTATGGATCGAGTCCCGACACCGTGGAATTTTACAGTATAAATTCCTAAATCATCATAAAGAGCTTCAACTTCTTAAAAAATTTGCTTCAACTTCCTCACAAAACAAGTTGTTTGGTTTGGGAAATAAGATTTTTATTTCAGGCAAAAATAAGATTTTCAGATATGATGTGGTAAATGATACGCTCTTACGAGATCCTATATTGGAAAAAAAATTATCACCTTTTGATGAGATTTCATCGCTAAATCCTGAAATATTGGTTGCCGAGAATGAAAATTCACAAATGATCTTCAACATTACTGCTTCCGGGTCATTTAATATTAACGAGGACCTGGTGAATAACAGAATTGTGAAAAATTTTCCGGGTGCAACTGCTTTATCAGATGATGTGTTTATGCTCATGGATGATGGGTTTTTAAAAATTAAGCCATCAGCAATTAATAAAAAAAGCAGTGGAGAAAAGGTGTTTCTGGAAGTTGTTAAAGTTAATGGAGAAAGAGTACCTATTAAAGATGGGGTCAAAATTCCTTATAAAAAGAATTTAGTTTATTTCAGGTTTTCCAACAAAACCCCCGGGGATATTTCCTTGCCATCCTACTCTTACAAACTTGATGGTTACGATAACTCATGGTCAGAACCTTCGGGAATTTCAGAAGTGAGTTATAACAATTTACCTGCAGGGGATTTTGTATTTAAAGTTAAATCTGAAAACAGTTTGTATGATGAGGTAACCACTGTGTATATGTTCAGCATATTGCAGCCGTGGTATTTTAGCAATTGGGCTTGGTTTGGATATATTTCTATTCTTATAATAGGTCTCCTTCTGATTAATTATTACAACAAGCTTAAATTTATTGGGAAAAGGAAGGTATTAGAGCGGGAAATGGAATATGAACATAAATTGGTCATCCAAAAGCAAAATTTTGAAAACAATAGAATAATTACTGAACTGGAGCAGGAGAAATTAAAGGGCAAACTCAAATCAAAAAGTAAAGAACTTGCCTCCTATGCGGCTTTAATGGCAAGGAAGGAGGATATTCTTGTTGAAATGGAAAAGGAGATCAACAATTCAAATATCAAAAAGGTAAACGAAAAACTTTATCTAAAATTGATGGATATTAAAGATCGTCAGTCCAATTCTCAAAATGAATGGAAGTTGTTTGAGAGAAATTTTCATGAAGTACACGATGATTTTTTTAAAATTTTGCAAAAAAAATATCCCGGACTAACTCCAAACGATCTAAAATTATGTGCCTTTCTCAGAATGAATCTCAGTTCTAAAGAAATTGCTCCATTAATAGGAATAACTTTTAGGAGTATAGAATTGCATCGTTATAGATTGCGAAAAAAATTACATCTTTCCAAAAAGGATAACCTAGTTAAAATATTAATGAATTTAGATTAGCCTCGCTACAAAAACGTTGTAATGCGTTACTTATTACCTCATCATTTCCTCATCATTAACATTTTTAGACCTTATGAATACTATATTTATGATTCTTATTATGTTAAAAAAGAGTGGGTTAAGTTTTTTTTAACAATGTGATGTGTTCGGTTATATTATGATTATGTTAAATTAGTCCTTCCATTCTGTAAATTTGGTATTGACACTTGTTATTTCTGAAAAACTTTGCTTTTCAGGGAAATCGATTGAGTTAAACTTAAAATTAATATAATCAACAGGGCTTATGAAAACAAAAATTACTTTACTTTTCTTGGTGATGTTTATGGTATTCATACCAACTCATGCGCAGGAGGGTACAATAACAGGAGTGGTTACCTCTCTTGAAAGCGGTATGCCGCTACCTGGAGTTAATGTGCTCATAAAGGGAACCTCCAGAGGTACGATCACAGATTTTGATGGAAATTATTCTATATCAGCTGGCTCCGGGGAAATTCTGGAATTTAGCTTTATTGGGATGCTTACGAAGGAAGTTGCAGTTGGAACACAAAATATTATCAATGTAGCACTGGAGGTAAGTTCGGATACTTTGGATGAAGTGGTTGTAATTGGATATGGATCTCAAAAGAAAGCAGATTTAACGGGGGTAATAACAACCATCAAATCTGAGGAAATCGCAAAAACACCTACAGGACAAGCCATGCAGGCTTTACAGGGAAAGGTGGCGGGATTGCAGGTTGTAAGTAGCGGCTCCCCTGGAATAGCACCAACGGTGCGTGTGCGTGGAATAGGTTCCTATAAAGGGGAAGCATCAGGCCCTTTATATGTGGTAGACGGCATGTTCTTTGACAACATTGATTTTTTAAACACAGCGGATATAAATACAATTTCCATTCTTAAAGATGCTTCGGCCTCAGCCATCTATGGTGTGAGAGCTGCAAATGGGGTGGTAATTATCGAAACCAAATCCGGAAAATATAATCAAAAAGCTGAAATTACATATGATGGATATACCGGTTTTCAGGTGGCACAGAATGTGTTGAAATTGGCAAATGCAGAACAATTTTCTACAATTGCAAGAGAATCAGGATCTGCACCAGATGCCCAGTTTATTCTCAATGCCATGCAGCGTTATGGGCGAAGCCGTATCAATCCCAATATTCCCGATGTAAATACCGATTGGTATGATGAAATTTTGAGGACAGCAATTATTCAGAATCACAGTATTGGGGTAACCGGTGGAGGTGAAAATGCCACTTATGCCATTGGAGCCAATTATTTTGCTCAGGAAGGAATCTTGAAAATGAAAAATGAATATGAACGGTTTAACTTAAGGAGTAAACTCGAATATAAGGCCAATGATTGGTTAACAATTGGGGGAAATACTGTAATAAGTAATGCTACCAGATATGATGCGGAAGCATCCGCCTGGCGTCTTGCATATTTTGCAGTTCCCATAATGCCTGTTTTGGATCCGCTTAATACAAATGCTGAACCGGTTAATTACGCTAATGCTCAGGATTTGGGCTATAGAGGTGGGCAAAACCCATTTCCAACTATGGATTTTAGCGATAACAGATTAAGAATCAGGAATATACTGGCTAATTTTTATGCGGAAATACAAATAATACCTGAAAAATTAACTTTTAAAACAGCTTATAACCACAATTTTGAGACCATTGAGACAAGAGAAGTTAGACTTCCATATTTTATTGGCAATAACTTTCAACGTGAAAATGCGTCTTTACTTAAAAAAAGTGCGACATTTTCCAACCAAATTTGGGATAATACATTGACTTATGCTGATAAATTTGGAAAACATGACCTTACTGTTTTGGCAGGATCATCCTTTAGGGACGAATCCTTTGAACAAATAGAAGCACGGGGGTTAAATTTTCCACTAGGTGGTGAGGAAGGTTATTTTCTAAATTTGGCTCAGACAATTGATGAAGAAAGTGTAACTGACGATGCGCGCAGGGAGTATGGTTTGTCTTATTTTGGAAGGGTGGCTTATAATTTTGATGATCGTTACTTACTTTATGGGACATTTCGAGCAGATGGAACTAGTAAATATCAGGAAAAATGGGGCTATTTCCCTACAGTAGGTATTGGCTGGGTAGTTTCAGAGGAATCTTTCATGGAAAATTTTGTATTCGATTTTTTAAAGTTACGGGCAAGTTGGGGAAAATTGGGGAATGACAAAGTAGCTTCAAGCGAAGGTTCGATTACCTCTGAAGTAGTTCTTACTGCCCTGGGAGATACTCAATATAGTGGTGTAGTTACCAATAGTGATTTTACAGCCTTAAAATGGGAAATTACCGAGGAAATCAATGTTGGTATTTCGGCAAGATTTTTCAGCAATAATTTATCCCTGGAAGCCGATTATTATGTTAGGGATACCAAAGATGCTGTGATTCCTGTTAATAGACCTCTGATTCCTGGATCTACCAGGCAAAATGTTGGAGAGATTCGAAATTCGGGGTTTGAGTTGGCTTTAGATTGGAATAAACGGGTTTCTGAAGATTTTGGCTATTATATTGGAGCGAACTTTTCCACCCTGGATAATGAAGTTTTAGATCTTAACCAGGCTCCTTACCTTGATGCCGGTACTGCTGAATTCCGTCAACGTTCTATAGTTGGACAACCTATATTCGCTTTTTTTGGTAATGAGGTTGCAGGTGTATATCAAAATGATGCGGAAATCCAGGCAGATCCAATTGCCTTGGCAAATAATTTGGTTCCCGGAGATTTCAAGTATAAGGATAGTAATGGAGATGGAAATATTAACGATGATGATAGAGTGGTTTTAGGTTCTTTTTTACCATCATATTCCTATGGATTTAACCTTGGTTTTGATTATAAAGGTTTTGACTTTTCAACCACTGCACTTGGACAGGGAGGAAATAAGATTCTCAATCGCAAACGCGGTGAGGTAATTTTTACCACAGGAACTAATATTGACAGGGATTTTGCGATCAATCGTTGGCATGGTGAAGGAACTACAAACAGCTATCCTTCCTCTGCCGGTATTAGAAAAGGGTGGAACCAAAAATTAAGTGATTATTTTGTGGAAGACGGTGACTTTTTTAGATTACAGAATATAACTTTAGGGTATACGGTAAATAAAAATGGAGATCTAAAAGGAATTCCCGTTACCAGAATTTATTTTACAGCGGAGAAACCATTGACAGTATTTAATTACAATGGGTTTAACCCGGAAGTTGCAGACGGCGTAGACAATGAAACCTACCCAATACCTGCGGTATACACAATTGGAGTAAATCTTAAATTTTAAATAAGTAACTATGAAACTATTTTATAAAATTACCAATACCAGCTTATTTATCTTGTCGTTATTGGTACTAGGGGGATGTTCAGACAAATTGGATGAGTTGGAACTGAACAATGATTTTGCCGGTGGTACAGATTTTACCAAAACAGAGGACATGAAACTTTCTATCATTGGGGTTTATGCGGCCTTTCAAGATCGGGGTTGGGAACAACCTCTTCTTATTTCCGTAAGGGGTGATGATGTGAATGCCGGAGGGCTTGGAGATCAGCAGGATTTTGCTGAAACCGATCTTTTTAATTATAACAAAGACTACTGGATGTATAATTCCTTGTGGGAGAATGTGTATAAAGATGTAATCACTACACATACCGCTATGGAACAGATACAGAGATATCAGGAATTTGCAAATGTAACCGGTGTTGCTTTGGGAAATCAATATATAGCTGAAGCCAAGGTAATAAGGGCAATGATGCTCTTTCAGATTTCCCAGGTATTTGGCGATGTATTTATTCCGGAATCTTCTGATACCGAACGACTATTATTGGTAGAGGTTCTGCCTACCAAGGAAGAGGTTATGCAACATATCTCAGATCAAATGGATGAAGCCATTCCCTTTTTGCTAGATATGCGTCCAAATAGTCGTACTGACCTTCCAGGAGGCGCCACCATTTATACAGCCCTCGCTATAAAAGCTATGGCCAACCAGGAATTGGAAAACTACCAAGTAGTAGCCGATGCTACAGGCCAGATTATAAATTCTGGTTTATTCAGCCTATACCCGGATTTTTATGAATTATTCAAAACTCCGGGAAAATTGAGCAATGAAAATATACTCTCCCTTCAATATTCAGATTATGGCCAGGGCGAAGGTGACGCCAACAGGCATTTATATGCCCCTTATGGCCCGGAAAACTGGACACCTGCAGTTGCCGGAGCGGCAAGTGGATGGGGGTTTTTCGAGCCTAGCATGAAATTTATCAAGTTTATGTTGGATCGGGGAGAATCAGTTCGCCTGGAAACCAGCGTGCTTTTTACAAACCGTGGAATTTCTGCGATTAAGTCAGATCCCAACTATGCTACACTTCCGGGATGGATTTCCAATACAACAAGGGATGGAGATGTTATCAATGATTATGCCCGTGCGTTATTTGCTAGTGGTAAACATTATATGCCATCCAACCAGCTAATCACAGGAAGAACGGATTATGGCAGCAATAAAAATTACAATGTCATTCGTTATGGAGAAATTCTGCTAATGTATGCTGAAGCATTGACCCAAGGTGCATCTGGCTCAGCTATTAGTGCAGATCAGGCGGTTAATTTGGTAAGGGCCAGAGCAGGCCTTGATTCATTGCAAGGTGTTAGCCTGGATGATGTAATAGATGAAAAATTTGCTGAATTGAGCATGGAATGGGGGAAACGCTATTTCGATATGATTCGATTGGGGAGAACTGATGAACTAAGCTATGATGGAAGAACCTTTACTTCAGACAAGGCTTTTCTTCCTTATCCTCAAACCCAGGTTGATCAATTCCCTATTCTTGACGGATCTTCAAATTAATAAATGCTAATTATAAATCAATAAAAATGAAAAAATTAAATACACCTTTTATTGGACTTCTTTTATTATTTCTTGCATTTACTTCTTGCGATTATGATGGAATTGATCCAATAACAGCGGTTGATCCAGGTCCTGATGGATCAGATCCACAAGTGACAGTTTTATTTCCAACGGAAGGGTCCAGGATTCAGGATTTGGATCTGGTTTCTACAATAGTAATAAAAATGGAAGTAGTAGATGATATTGAGATAGCATCCATATCAGTATCAATTGATGGAACTGAAATTGCGAATTTAACTGAATTTTTGGATTATCGTATTGCCAAAAAACAATTGACTTATGATAACATAACCTCTGGAGATCATGTGTTAACCGTGACAGCCACAGATATGGAGGGTAATTCAACTACCACTACAGTTAATTTTAGCAAAGCTCCACCGTATTCTCCTTTGTTTGCAGGAGAAATTTTCTACATGCCTTTTGACGATAATTTTATTGAACTGGTAAGTGTTACACCTGCTGCAGAAGTTGGAACTCCTGGCTTTGCGGGAGATGCTTATGTAGGAACAAATGCCTATAAAGGCACAACAGATTCCTATCTCACATTTCCGGCTGATCCAACTCTTGGAAATGAATTTACTGCGGCTTTTTGGTATAAGGTAAATGGAACTCCGGGTCGTGCCGGTATATTGGTTATGGGTAATGATATTCCTGAAAATCGTAATCAGGGGTTTAGATTATTTAGGGAAGGAAGTGCTACTGAACAAACTATTAAGCTAAATGTTGGAATAGGTACAGGTGAAAGCTGGAATGATGGAGGAGTTCTAGATGTAACTACAGGCGAATGGGTTCATATAGCTTTTTCAATCTCGGCAACCGAAACTGTTATTTATTTCAATGGAATGCCGGTAAGAACAGCTACAATGTCTGCCCCTGTAGATTGGACAGGAGTTGAAGAATTGACGATTGGCGCGGGTGGTGAAACCTTTAGTTATTGGGATCATTTATCGGATAGTAGCCCAATGGATGAATTACGCCTGTTTAATACGGCATTATCACAAGGTGAAGTTCAAAATATGATAAATGCTTTTAACCCTTATGAGCCAAAATATGCGGGTGAAACACTTTATATTCCTTTTGATGGCACTTATGCCGAATATGTTACCAATAGAATATCAACTGTTGTTGGAACTCCGGGTTTCAAAGGAGACGGCGTGATTGGAAGTGATGCATACGAGGGTGCCCTGGATTCTTATTTAACCTTACCAACGGGTGGATTGCTGCAAGATCAATTTAGTGCGGCCTTTTGGTATAAAGTAAATGCCATGCCGGATAGAGGAGGGATTTTAACTATAGGACCACCTGATGTGGATAATGCAGATTTTCCCGAAATTCAAAACAAGCGTACCAGTGGGTTTAGGTTGTTTAGGGAAGGGAATGCCACTGAACAAAGAATAAAATTAAATGTTGGAACCGGAGCAGCCGATAGCTGGAATGATGGCGGTATTATTGATGTAACTGCTGGAGAATGGGTACATGTCGCTTTTACCATCTCAGCAACACAAACACTAATTTATTTAAATGGCGTGGCCTTTCCTGCACCCCTACCTGGTCCTGCAGACTGGACTGCTTGTGATTTACTCTCTGTTATGTCTGGTGCCCCAAGATTTACCGAATGGGGACATAAGTCGGATGTTAGTAATATGGACGAACTGCGCTTTTTTAACAAAGTACTTACAAAGGCTGAAATTGATATTATGATGGCCGAATAAATAAATAAAGACTCCGGGATGTTTAAGAAATTTCGGAGTCTTTCTTTTAATTGAATTTGTCAAACCTTAAGTTAATTTAGATTTCTAAGGCTTTATAATAGTTGACAAATAAAAAGGCTGCCACTAAAAGAACTATTCTGAAATAGGAAATTTTTAGTTCCGGTTTAATCTCAATCCATGTACTATCTTTTAGTAGAGGCAAAACCTGTTTTATGGATTTGTATGGGAGTGGTAATGTTATAATGAGCTATTTAAATTGAAAAAGATGTTTAGATTAACTTATATTTTAGGTTTAGTGATCTTATTTTTTTCGTGTTCCGAAAAAGGACCCGGATATGAGGAACCCTATGTTCCACCCGTGGATAATGGCACTCCGGAAGTTACATTAACAGATAATGAGATCCTGGATCTTGTACAAAAACAAACTTTCAGGTATTTCTGGGATTTTGCAGAGCCCAATAGCGGTATGGCACGGGAACGTTCTCAGGCTGATGCTTATGGAGGTAATTCAAGGAATATGGTCACTATGGGGGGCTCCGGTTTTGGGATCGCTTCCTTTCCTGCTGCGGTAGAACGTGGTTGGGTAAGCCATTTGGAGGCTGTGGCCCGGTTGCATAAAATTCTCGATTTTTTGGAAACTGTTCCCAGATATCATGGAGCCTTTTCTCATTGGTATAATGCTAATTCTGCTACAACACGACCTTTTGGAGATAAGGACGATGGGGGCGACCTTGTAGAAACAGCTTTTCTAATTCAGGGATTACTCATTAACAGGCAATATTTTTCGGCAGAAAGCGAATCTGAGATTGCTTTACGCGAAAGAATAACCACACTTTGGGAAGAGGTAGAATGGAATTGGTACACTCAGGGTGAAAACGTACTATACTGGCATTGGTCACCAACCTATGCTTTTCAGAAAGACCTTAAAATAAAGGGTTGGAATGAATCCCTGATCATATATGTTCTGGCTGCAGCTTCTCCAACCTTTCCAATTTCAACGGAAGTCTATCATCAAGGATGGGCTTCAGGCGGGAATATAAAAACTAATCGTGTACATTACGGACAGCAAATGCCATTAGGTCCATCCTATGGAGGTCCGTTATTTTTTTCGCATTATTCCTTTATTGGCCTAGATCCGCGTAATTTAAACGATCGATATGCAAATTACTGGGAGCAAAACAAAGCCCATAGTCTTATTAATTACCAATACTGCATTTCCAATCCCAAAAATTATCCGGGATATGGTCCAAATTCCTGGGGACTAACAGCCTCCGACAGTTATAATGGTTATTCTGCACACAGTCCAACAAATGATCTTGGAGTAATTACGCCCTCTGCGGCTCTTTCTTCTTTTCCTTATACTCCTGAAAAATCTATGGCTGCTTTGCGATATTTTTATGAAGAAAGAGGTGCTGATCTTTGGGGGGAATATGGTTTTTATGATGCCTTTTCCGAAAACGAGGATTGGTATGCTGATGGCTATCTGGCCATAGATCAGGGACCAATCATAGCAATGATAGAAAATTATCGTACTGGCTTACTTTGGAAACTTTTTATGCAAAATGAAGAAATACAAGATGGTTTAGACAAACTGGGGTTTAATTATTAATAGAATTATTAATCATGAAAATAAGTGGAGTTTTTTGGATTTGTCTTTTTTTTCCGTTGATACAATATGCTCAGGAAACTGAATATAACCACGTATTTTTTGATAATAGTTTAATGGAAGAGCGTTGGTTTTATAGTGAAACTTCTTACTCTTCGCCTTCTCATATCTTAAATATACAAGGTAGACTTCCAATAGAAACTGAACAGGCCTTTACACCCGGCAATAGTCTACAATTAAATTACCGTTCTGCAAAAGAGGGAAGCTGGATAGTGAACCTTAATTACCCAGTCTGGCGCGGTAAAGACTTTCTAAAAAAAGGGGATGTGCTGAGTTTCTGGCTATATGTTTCTGGCGAAATTCAAAAGGATAAACTCCCGGAAATAGCCATTGGTTTAGACGAGGAGGAAATCGCTAATTATATTCCTATGGGCGAATATATTGGTGATTATTCAGAAAAGAAATGGATCCAGGTAAAACTGCCGTTGGAAGAATTTATAGGATATGAAGAATATACCAACAGCAATAATATCAAAGTGATTTCAATTAAACAATCGCCCAATGATGTAGGGAAACACGAAATTTTAATCGATCAGGTTGAAATTCTTAACCAGGCAATTCCTGCAGTAGAATTACTGACTCCAGAATTAAAAAGTGCAGAAGGTTTTGAAAGACATGTAGATCTTAGTTGGAAGCTTGAGGATACTGAAGCCACTCGTTATGTTAAAATATACCGCTCTAATGATAATGTTAATTTCACCGGGGTAGGTGTTCAAAGTCCAGATAAATTTTCTCGCTATGTAGATTATACCGGTGTTCCAGGAAAAACCTACTACTATAAACTAAGCAGTCTTGGATATGATTATTCTGAATCTCAGCTTACTGAATCTATTAAAGTTAGCACCAGAGAAATGAGTGATGAAGAGCTACTGGATATGGTACAGGAAGCAAGCTTTCGTTACTACTGGGATGGTGCTGAAGTTAATAGTGGTTTAGCGCTTGAAAATATACCCGGAAGAAAAAATATGATTGCTACGGGGGCTTCTGGTTTTGGAATAATGGCGATGATCGTTGGGGTAGAAAGAGGCTTTATAACAAAAGATGAATTTATAATCCGAATGGAGAAAATAGTCCATTTTGTTGAAAATGGAGATCGTTTTCACGGCGCATTACCGCATTTTATGGACGGACCCACCGGCAAAGTAGAAGCCTTTTTTGGAAAATATGATGATGGTGCAGATTTAGTTGAAACCTCTTTTTTTATGCAGGGACTTTTAGTTGCCGAGCAATATCTATCAAAGGATAATCCCGAAGAAAAAAACCTGAGAGATGGAATTTCTACTATCTGGAAAGATGTAGAATGGGATTGGTTTAAAAAACAGGAAGATAGCCTTTATTTATTCTGGCATTGGTCGCCGCAACATAAATGGCATATAAATCATAAGCTCATAGGCTGGAATGAAACCATGATAACTTATTTCCTTGCTATAGCATCGCCCACTCATAGTATTCCAGCTAAAATGTATTACAGTGGTTGGGCCAGTCAGGATACCATCGCACAAAACTATCGATCAAATTGGGGTCAAACATCAGAAGGCTCGATGTATTCTAATGACAAAAGCTATTTCGGAATTCCCTTAGAAGTAGGCGTAGGCATTGGAGGTCCGCTCTTTTTCTCTCATTATTCTTTTTTAGGACTTGACCCCAGGAAAATGGAGGATAAATACACCAATTATTTCGAGAATAACAAAGATATAGTTTCAATTAATTACAGGTATTGTTGTGAAAATCCGGGAGATTTTGAAGGTTACGGAGAGAAAAGTTGGGGATTAACTGCAAGTGATGGTCCCCGGGGTTATAAAGCTCGAGAAGCAAAAGTTGAAATGGACGATGGTACGATTGCACCTACTGGGGCAATATCTTCTTTTCCATATACTCCAGAAAAATCAATGGATGCATTAAAGCACTTTTATCGCGAATATGGATCTTTTCTTTGGGGAGAGTATGGATTTAGAGATGCATTTAACCTTTCTGAAGATTGGACTGCTAATATTTTTATGGGTTTAAACCAGGCTCCAATGGTAGTGATGATAGAAAATCATAGAAGCGGACTAATATGGGATTTGTTTATGAAGAACGAAAACGTGCAGGAAGCGCTTCAAGAAATAAAGAATGTAGAAAAGTGAATTATCACTATTATCATTAAACCGAAAACTAAATTATAGATCCAATGACGCACTTCAAATCAATTATCTTCTTTCTCGCATTAATATTTTGCGTAGGCTGTAAAAATGAAAATAAAAGTGGAGCAAATAAAGAAATAGAAAAAACAGAAACCAAAACACTTTCTAAAGAAGCTTTGCTGGATACAGTTCAAAGACAAACTCTCAAATATTTTTGGGATTATGCCGAGCCAAATTCAGGGATGGCACGCGAACGCTATCACCCTGATGGGGAATATCCAAAAAACGATGCTCATGTGGTAACCACCGGAGGATCTGGTTTTGGACTTATGGCCATAGTTGCGGGGATGGAACGCGAATTTATTCCCCGGGATTCGGCAGTAGCACGATTGGATAGAATCGCAGAATTTTTAGATAATGCACCAAGATTTCACGGGGTTTGGCCGCATTGGTTAAACGGCGAAACAGGCGAAACCCAGGCTTTTAGTGACAAAGATAACGGGGGAGATCTTGTTGAAACCTCATTTTTAGCACAGGGCTTTATCGTGGTGAGGGAATATTTGAAAAATGGAAATGAGCAAGAACAGGCAGTGGCCCAAAAATACGATGAGCTTTGGAAAGGCATCGAGTGGGACTGGTACACAAATAATAAAGACGGACTTTACTGGCACTGGTCACCGGATTATCAATGGGAAATGGATTTTATGATCGAAGGTTACAATGAGTGTTTGATTACGTATGTTATGACTGCTTCATCACCGGATCATTCCATAGAAGCAAGTGTATTTCATAATGGTTGGGCTCGGGGTGGAGATATCTCCACCGATGTTGAAGCTTATGATCTTCCTCTAATCTTAAAGCACAATACCAGGGGAGATAAAGGTGGTCCACTTTTTTGGGCACATTATTCCTATCTGGGATTAAATCCCAAAGGTTTGAGTGACGATTATGCCAATTACTGGGATCTTAATGTAAATCACTCTAAGATTAATTATCTGTATTGCCAGGAAAATCCAAATGACTTTGAAACCTATAATGAAAACTCATGGGGATTAACAGCCAGTTACACTCGTAATCCTGATGATGGAGTTGGGTATACCGCGCATTCTCCCGATAATGATAAAGGTGTGGTGTCACCTACTGCCGCTTTAAGTTCATTGCCCTATACTCCGGAAGAATCTATGAAAGCAATGAGGTATTTTTTTGAGGATCAAAGTGAATTGCTTTGGGGTCCTGCAGGATTTTACGATGCCTTTAGCCTTGTGGGAACTCCGTGGGTAGCTGAAAAATATCTTGCGATAGATCAGGGACCAATTGTAGTAATGATCGAAAATTATCGATCCGGGCTTATCTGGGACTTATTTATGGGAGCTCCTGAGGTGAAAAATGGTTTGGATAAATTAGGCTTTAATTATTAATAGAAAATGATATTTGGAAGACTACATATTTTAATCTTACTTATGGTTGCCATGAGTTTATTCAATGTATGTGCTTACGCACAAAACAGTTTTGAGTTTGTGGTGATTCCCGATACGCAAACCTATGTTGAAGAATTTCCTGAAGTTTATATGAAGCAAATGGAATGGATTGCAAATCAAAGCGACAGATTCTCTTTTGTTTTACATGTGGGTGATATCACTCAAAATAATTCGGAGGAAGAATGGACAATTGCTAAATCTGGATTTTCTCTTTTAAACGGAAAGATACCTTATAATATAGTACTTGGAAACCATGATATGGGAAGCGAACCAGGTAAATTTGCTGATACCAGAAACACAGCCTTGGCAAATACTTTTTTCCCTGTTGAAGAATATATAAAAAATTCAAATACCATTGCTACATTTCCTGAAAATACAATTGACAACTCGTGTGCAGAATACAAACTTATAGGAGAAAAATGGTTGGTGTGTTCATTAGAATTTGGACCTCAAAACAAAACGGTTGAATGGGCGAATAATTTAATTAAAAAACATCCAAATCATAAAATAATTTTAAATACACATGCATATATGTATGATAATAACACCTTGCAGGATGGGGAAGATAAGTATTTGCCTCAAAAATATGGTATTGGTAGTGAAGTTGGTGAAAATGCTGTAAATGATGGTGGTCAACTTTGGGATAAATTAATTAAGCCAAATAAGAATGCCATCATGGTTTTTTCCGGACATATTCTGGGTTCGGGTGTTGGGCAGTTAGTTTCTAAAAATAGCTATGGGAATGATGTTTATCAAATGCTAGCCAATTATCAAAAAAATGTAAAAGGTGTTGAAAGAGGAGATTCCGGGTACTTAAGAATCATTAAAGTAGATAAAAAGAAAAAAACTATTTCTGTTAAAACATATTCGCCATGGTTAGATACTTATAAAAATGAACCTGAGCATGAATTTGTTTTTAAGGATGTTAATATATAATACAAATGGCATATTTAAAAAGCATAAAATTATTGGTTTTGTTAATGATTTTCTTCGGTAGTAAAATGAATGCACAAGAAACATTTTACAAAAAGGAAATTTTCATCATAGGTCAGGATTCGTTGAACTACAGGATCTTATATCCAAAAGATTTTTCAGAAGACAAAAAATATCCGGTAGTCCTGTTTCTACATGGAGCCGGGGAGAGAGGAAATGATAACGAATCTCAACTCACCCACGGCAGCTCTCTTTTTCTTGAAAACAGGGAAAATTTTCCTGCTATTGTGATCTTTCCGCAGGCACCAGAAGATGATTATTGGGCAAAAGTGGAGGTCAATCGGGATACCGTTCCTTTTCAGTTCGATTTTAAAAATAAGCAGCCGGCCACTACTTCACTCAAGTTGGTGATGGATTTAATGGATGAAATGGCTGCGAAAAACTTTGTAAATAAAGAACGAATTTACGTGGGCGGACTATCGATGGGAGGAATGGGAACTTTCGAACTCATTTACAAAAAACCCGAAATGTTTGCCGCAGCTTTCGCTATTTGCGGTGGGGCAAATCCAGAAATAGCCAAAGAATATCCGAAAGACTTCAATATTTGGCTTTTCCACGGAAAAAAAGATGATGTAGTACTTCCAAAATATTCTGAAGCGATGGCTAGGGCCATTAACCATTATGGCGGAAACGCTAAACTTTCATTATATCCAGAAGATAATCACAACAGCTGGGATTCGGCTTTTGCTGAGCCTAATTTATTGCCCTGGTTGTTTTCACAAAAACGAACTGAATAGGGACGAGAAAAGAATTTGACAATTATTAATCTGTTTAAGACGGAAAGAAATGAAAAGTTATAATAACATACTTACAGCAACGGCCTTATTATATGGTGTTTTTATGTATGCACAGGAGGTAGTTCCGGAAACTTATTGTAATCCTTTAGATATTGACTATTCCTATATGGTTTATGATTCAAATAAGAATATTTCCTACCGTTCCGGTGCTGATCCTGCCGTTATTGAATTTCGTGGCGAATACTACATGTTTGTCACACGTTCTTTTGGTTATTGGCATTCCACCGATTTGATCAATTGGGAATTTATTAGACCAGAACAATGGTTTTTCGAGGGTTCCAATGCACCAACGGCATTCAATTATAAAGATTCGCTGGTATATTTTGCAGGCGATCCCGCAGGTTACGGGAGTATTCTTTACACCGATGACCCTAAAAGTGGTAAGTGGACACCAACCGCATCAATTACCAAAAATGTTCAGGATTCGGAATTATTTATCGACGATGACGGGAAAACCTATTTGTATTGGGGCTCGTCAAATGTACATCCACTTCGTGTGAAAATGCTGAATAAAGACGATCGTTTTCTTGAAACCGGAGTTGAAAAAGAACTTATCAACCTGGTTGAAGAAGAACATGGTTGGGAACGCTTTGGTGAAAATAATTTCCATCCAACCTTAAAGGAAGGATATATGGAAGGTGCCTCGATGACCAAACACGATGGTAAATACTATTTACAGTATGCGGCACCCGGTACACAATTTAATGTGTATGCCGATGCTGCTTATATTGGCGAAACCCCGCTTGGGCCTTTTACTTACATGAAAAATAATCCCATGAGTTTCAAGCCGGGCGGTTTCACTAATGGGGCAGGCCATGGGATCACTATGAAACAAACTAACGGACAGTACTGGCATTTTGCCACCATGGCCCTTGCTTCCAATTCTCATTGGGAACGCAGGCTGGCTATGTTTCCTACCTATTTTGATGAGGAAGGTTTAATGTACACCATTACAAGCTACGGCGACTATCCGTTGTTTGGACCAGA
>Ga0209414_1000304_pt1 | contig 23277 bp, 23 predicted proteins | sample LakVidmifraction_4_FD_181154 | JGI IMG/M metagenome (GOLD analysis project Ga0209414, IMG submission 181154) | Hypersaline microbial communities from Lake Vida, Antarctica - Brine Hole Two &gt;0.2 micron (SPAdes) (version 2) | ecosystem: Environmental > Aquatic > Non-marine Saline and Alkaline >...
AGTTATTTATACATAAAATATAAAACAAACACACGAAACAGAAAGAGAGGTGAATATTTGAAATACATGGGAAGTAAGAACCGTATCTCAAAACAACCAGTCCCAATTATACAAGGCTGTATAGATGAGAACAACACGAAAATATATTTTGAGCCGTTTGTGGGCGGTGCTAATATGATTGACAAGATAAAATGTGACATGAGAATTGGAAACGATATACATAAAGAGTTGATTGCGCTATTTAAACAATTACAAAAAGGTTGGAATCCACCATTACATATAACAGAAGAGGAATATAATAAGGTTAGAAATGATAAATCTGACTATCCGGACTACTATGTGGCATTTGTTGGTTTTTGTGCAACATTTGGTGCTAAGTGGTTTGGTGGATATGCTAGAGGTTTTAAAGAGGATAAAATTACACCTAGAGACCATTCAAATGAATCGGTTAGAAATATATTAAACCAATTACCAAATATTCAAGATGTTAAATTTGCATCTAAAAACTATTTAGATTTTGATAAAACTAAAATGAAGGATTGTGTAATCTATTGTGACCCACCTTATCAAGACGCAACAAAATATAAGAGTAATGATTTTGACTACAATGTATTCTGGGACTGGGTTAGAGAGTTAAGTGAAAATAATCATGTCTTTGTTTCAGAATACAATGCCCCAGACGATTTTGAGTGTGTGTGGTCTAAAAAAGTCACAACTAGTCTAAAGGTCGAAGAACATGAAGAAAGAGTTGAAAAGTTATTTATACATAAAATATAAAATAAATAAATAGATAAACAAAAACCAGAAATAAAACTAAATTGACAATCAAGTAAAGGAGGGAAACCGTTTTTGAAAAAGGAAAACACATACATAATGAACTTAGAAGCATGTTATATCTACAAAGATATTGCGGAAGGGATACCTACAACATATAAGAACAGAGACTTATCAAAGCTGTTTTCGGCTACTGTACCTTACAGCCTAGAAACGATAAGACTCAATAAAATGTTCTCTGATGCATTCTATTCCGTGAAAAACAAGCAGTACACAAGGAAAATTATCAACATTACGTTTGAGAAGAACTATACCAAATGGGATGAGGAAAAAGAATGGATAAGCAAAGAGGGGGAAGAAAAAACTGGAAAGCGAGTTGCAATTGCCAATAAGAAAAAGATAAGAAAATACCTATATGTAAATGGTTTTGATATGGATGGAGTGCACTATATATTCTATAAGAGAGGGGCAGGTAAAGCTAAGAATGGGTATGCATTTTACATACAGGAAGACATGAGAGACATATTGCTAGACAGGAGTAGATTAGGACTTAAATTTGAAAAAGATGAGGAATTAGATTTAACAGGTCTATTGGCTTATGAGTCTTTAATCTCATCTGGAATTGAATTTACAATTAACCTAGACCCTAAGACTGAGATTTTATTGATTGATGATATCTACGGAGAAGAATTTTCTAGTCTAGCAAGTGTGACAAAAGAGGAAGGTGGAGAATTAATTACAAATAGTGAAGTAGTAACTATTAGAAACTGCCTAACAGATGGACAGGGGCTAATGGACGAATCAGTTTTTGAAGAATACAAGAAAACAGATAAAGGTTTTATGCTGTTGCGTAGTGATATGTTCAAAGACTGTGCATTCAATACTAAATTACAAAAGTGGTTTGAGCATAATAGCGTTTCTACATTAACCGACATGTTCGGGACTGAGTATGACGCTAAGAAGATAAAACTAATCATTACACCTAACTCTTTGAAGTTTTTAAAGTTCGCTTACAAAATAGGAGATGGAAGCAAAAAAGGTTGCTACCAATATTGGCAGGACAGCATAGATTCAATGTTCGGTGTAGTGAAGTGTGATAAAACCGGAAACTATGGAGACTATAATAGGAGCACATATCAGCTTTTGAATAGCATGCCCACGTTAACCTATGATGACCTAATGGACATTACAGAACTTGAGAGAGATTATGTAATGCTACTAAAGAATGACATCTCTGTGTTTAGAAACTACTTCTGTGGAGAGGGAGAAAGTAAATTAATAGTGGATGAGGACTTTGGCAAAGGCGATGAAGAGTTGTATGAGAATATGGAGTTAATGAATGCTTTATTATTTGTAAATCCAGATATTCAATACACAACAAAGTTTAAAAAGATAAAAAGTGATTTGATTTCAAACTATATAGGACATCTTAAAAGAGGGAAAATACGGATAAAAGATGCTAAATATGTAACTATTATATCAAATCCCTACGAAATGTTGCAACATTCAATAGGAAAGTATAAGGGGAACTCTATCATGCAAGGTCGTGAAGTATTTTGTCAATATTATGATGATGGGCAAGAGTTCTGTGTTTCCAGAAACCCACATATTAATTCTGGTAATGTAATGTATAGTAAGAATGTGCTCCAAAGTGAATATGATTGGTTTAACTTTACTGACAATATTATGATTGTAAATTTCTATGATAATGATATGCCAGATAGGTTACAGGGGGAGGATACAGACAGCGACACAAATTTATTACTACCACATCCAATATTGGTGAAACATGCAAAGTATTGTGAAAAAAACTTTCCCACTCCCTTAAATCGAGTAGAGGGTGATTCGAAATTAAGAAAATATAATATGCGAGAGCTACAGAAATTAGATATTATTCTAAGTGATAATTACATAGGAAGAATAGTCAATATGTCACAGATAATAAACTCGTATATGAACGATGCTATCTCAAAAAGTGAGGGTCAATATATTATAGATGAGTTATATAATGCAAGCAGCCGGCTATCAAGTATGAGTCAAATAGAAATTGATAAAAGTAAAAAGGTGTTTGACAATGTGAGTATGAGTAAAGAGCTGAGTAAGATGAGAAAGATTGACTATTTAAGATACATAGAAGAGAAAGATAAGTACGGGCAGATAGCAAGGAAGATGATAGTACCAAAATTCTTTGGGATGATATCAGATTTCAATGAGTATAGAATTTTTGAAACGTTTAATACCCCTCTCGATATTTTACAAGATGTTCTAACATTTAAAAATAGTAACTATTTAAAAGGTAGTAAGAATATAGGTTTTGGAGAGCTGCTAATTAAATCAAAAGACATAGAAGGAACGAGTAGATACAAAAGTGCTCAGAACATCTATGACATGGTTGAGGTTTGTGGAAAGGCAATAAATGGATTGAGAACGAAAAACTGTACATTAGGGTCACAGGGGAAAAAGACAGTTGAGAAAAAGGTAAAGATAGAGGCTATAATTAAATTGAAGGAGTTATACCTAAACGATAAAACTATATTGTATATTCTCAAACAGTGTTTTACTACTAAAGAGAATGATAAATTTGGATTTAAAAAATATGCTATGCTGACTTTAAATTTATTATACTCATCAAAGAGGGTTCAAGTTATAAAGTGTTTCAAGAGTGATAGTACGGGTTTGGATGAATTTCTTGTGAAATCTCAAGGGGCTTTTGACTATAATATATTCGGTGTTGAATATGTTAAAATGACAAGAGAAGATATAAAAAACAGTTAAAATGCGGTTTAGCGGCTTTTTTTGTCAAAACTTGAAGTCTCAAACCCTCTAATTACAAGGGGTGTAGGGGGTAAAAATGAGCTTCTATCTTTCTTGTATATGAGTAGTAATACAGTTTTTTAAAGTTTTATGCAAAGCATAATTATTAAAACTCCTACACTACTCAAACGCCTACTGAATGGCGTACTAAATTATCGGTTTGAATGAATAATGCTCTGGCAGATGGCGAATTAAATAATCTGCCCTATAGAAAAACAACAGTACCGCTAACACCTCTCACAGAAGTGGAAAATAGCGGTTATTTAAAACAATGCGGTGGTGGAATATTGTTGAAAAAGCTATAACGGAAGAAGAATATCAAATAATAACAGGTTTTATTTACCCAAGTAAGACAGAATAGGCATAAACAACATCTGAGAGGAGGATAATATACACCATTCTCTAATTATTTTGGGGGTGGATTATGAATATTTGTCCAATGTCTAAATGGGGGTTGGTATGACAATGGTAAGGCGATAGTGAAAATTACATACCTAACCAGATGACTTCTAAATAAAAAAAGAAGGGGAAATACAATGGAAGAATTAAACTTAAAAGTTGGAGTTGAAACAACAAGCCAAGATGGAACGGGTAACCTTGGAATAATGCTATTTTATGGAGAAGGCGAATTATATATATATATTGGTTTGTTTAAATGGTCTGTAAAAATCGGGAAACAGTGGATGTTATAAAAAGATACTATTATGGCAAGGAGAACTTATGATAATCGATGAAGCAGATTAAATAGTTTTTATAAGTGATTTGGAATGATATTTATCGGCAATTTGGCTGATTCGTGGGTTTAACTCACAAGTTAGTAATATAACTTTAAGTAGGTTAAAATGAATTAGTAAGCTTAGGATGTGTAGGAGGGTAATTATGACTAATAAAGCAAATAATGAAAAACACTCACAAGAATATACATATATTATAAATGAAATTGTGTCTAAATGGCAAGATTGGAAAATAACTGTATATAATGTAAATTTTGCCACCTCAACACATTCTAAAAAAATAAAGGCAAATAACAAAATATAATACGATGCATACATTCGGGAAACCGCTTATATAACCAAGAACCTAATGACGGTTAGGCGTGGTGATTCACAGCCCAGTAGCTCATCCTCTAGCAAGAAAATATCCTTTTAGAGTGTAAACGATGAAAATTCAATGTGAAAAAAACAAATGTACTACCGTGTGAGTTTTATCTGCATATGCATTAAGTTGACAGGTTTTTTAACACGACCTAATTATGTCTATATAGCCCAACGGCAGAGGTAACGGACTTAAAATCCGTCCAGTATAGGTTCGAATCCTATTATAGACACCAAATCCTGCGAAGCTAACAGGTGCGTAGGGGAAAGCCCAACCGTAGAACAAAAATTACCAACTAACCTTTATAGTTTTTCTGAGCCATCTCTCGTGACAGCGCTCGTATTTTTGGGGTTAGTATATTAATAATATCAGTAATATCAGAAGGTGCGTTGTTTATAAAACGTATCTTCTTTTTTAGTAGTTAAAATATAATATAATGAATCTATATCCTGTACGAATAAACCCATGCTAGTTAAAATAGAAAAGTAAAGGATTAAAAAATGAGTAAAAAAAAAGACAAAGTAAAAGTTAGTTTTTTAGGCAATGCTTCAAAATCAGTTACCGGCTCAATGTACTTAGTCGAAACCTCAACTAAGAAGATACTATTAGAGTGTGGAATGACACAATCATCTAATCAGTTAGATGACTTCAAAGAAAACTCAAAGTCATTTCCATTCAAGCCAAAGAGTATTGACTACGTTTTTCTCAATCATTCACATATTGACCATAGTGGATTAATTCCCAAATTAGTACATGACGGTTTTAATGGTAAGATTATATCTACAGATATCGCTAAAGCTTTAATGAAACCAATGGGGCTTGACTCTGCTAAGATTATAAGAAAAGATTCTGACTATTTAACAAAAAAATATGGTAAGTCGGTTTCCCCATATTACAGCGAGGAAGATGTTTATGGAATGATAGATTTAACTGAAACTTATAGATTCGGAGAAATTCATAAATTAGATGAAGAAATCAGTTTTAAATTTTTAAAAAATTCTCATATTATTGGAGCTTTTCAATTAGAACTGTTTATTAAGAATGCTTCTGGACATATTGACAAGATTCTTTATACAAGTGACTTAGGAAGTCCACAAACAAAAAATCATTATGTAAGTGATTTGGAAAAATGCAAAAAGACAACTATCGTAATCAGTGAATCAACATACGGAGGTTCTGCTAAAGGAATTAAACCAAATAGAGAAAAAGATTTAGAAAAAATACAAGTTGCCGTTGATGAGATTTGCAATGTTAAAAAAGGTAGGATATTAATTCCAGTTTTTGCACTATCAAGGTCTCAGCAAATTCTTACAGACCTGTTTCTCCTTTATGGGGGAGATGAGAATTTCAAAATACCAGTAATTGTTGATTCTCCCCTAATATGGGAGATAAATAAAGTTTATAAAAGTGTACTAGAAGGTGAAAACTTAGAATTATTTGAAAAAGCCTGTAATTGGAAGAATGTAAGGTTTATAAAAGATTATAAAGAGAGCCAGTTATGTGTAATAGATAAATCCCCTAAAATTGTTTTAAGCAGCTCAGGATTCCTCCAGAAAGGGAGAGTTGTTAATTATTTAGGAGAATATATTGGCAACTACAACGATGGTGTTATTATATGTGGCTATTGCCCTCCAAATAGTATTGGTGGCAAAATAAAAAGTGGACAGAAAACCATTACAATTGATAAAGTCTCACGTAAAAACAAATGTGGAATCATGATGCTTGGGAGCTACTCATCTCATATTCAACAGAAAGAACTTTTAAATTATTTGAAAAGTATAAACACAGATAAAATATATTTAGTTCATGGAGAAGAGAAGGGGAAACTGGAGTTTAAAAAATTGCTGGAGGGCGAAATATCTAAAATGAATAAAACAACAAAAGTAATAGCAACAATAAAAGGCATGACTGCCACTGTGTAGTAATATAAAATAGGGATGAAGGAGAGAATAATGGAAGAACTGAACCGCTTTGCGGATGAAGATATTAAACCATATAAAGTTAGGCTATTCAAAAATAAAGAACTATATGACATTTCCGCAAAAGAGATATGTGATTTAATCAATAAGGAAACTGGCAATGGATTTAACGAATCTACTTATAGGAAATGGTATCGTGCTTATTCAGAAGGTGTAGATGATGCAGAACAATCCTTCCTTGAGGGAGATGGTCGTATCAAAGGTTATGAATTAAAAAGGATAGAGCTTGAAAAAGAAAAAATTAAATTTTTTGACCAAAGAACATCTTATACTAAACTCATACGGGAAACCGCACGTTTTGATTTATTAAAAGATATTATTATTGAAGAAGTGGGTAGGCTTGAGCCATATAAAAAGAATACAGATTATGAAATTTATGAATCTGATAATGATTTACTAATAGGTTTGAATGATATTCATTATGGTATTGATATTGATAATAATTGGAATAAGTATAATTCAAAGATAGCAAAAGCGAGGTTAGAGCAGTATCTTGATAAGATTTACAGTATTAAACAATTACATAAATCAGAAAATTGCGTAGTTTGTGCAAATGGTGATTTGATTTCGGGAAGTATACATTTACCAATTCAAGTTGCTAACAAAGAAAACATTATTCAGCAAGTTATGGGAGTCTCCGAGTTGGTTGCATGGTTTCTACAAGAGCTGAGTGGTCATTTTAAAACAGTGAAACTTATAGTTATTGCAGGAAACCACTCCAGAATAACAAATAAGAACGACTCTTTGAAAGATGAGAAACTTGATATCTTAATTCCGTGGTATATTAAATCTAGGCTACAAAACATAAAGAATGTCAGCGTCCTAGAAAATGGTATCGATTCTACAATGACACTTGTAGATATCAGAGGGCTAAACTATGCCTTTGCTCACGGTGATTATGATAGAGTTTCAAGCATTTCTAAACTGGTAGACTTATTAAAAGAACCTGTACATGGGATAGTTTTAGGACATCTTCATCATAACTTCCAAGACTGGATACAAGGACGTAAGGTAATGATGTCCGGCTCACTAATGGGTATGGATGATTATTGTATAGAAAAGAGAATTTTGGGTAAACCACAGCAGTTGGTTGGCGTTTGCACTGATGAAGGTGTAATAGCAACATACGATATTAATTTTTAATAGTCAAAATATAATATATTAATTATATTTAAAATTTAGTACGAAGAAAGGTGAAACTTATGAAAATAATTGCATTTGTAAATTCCCCAGAAGAGTTTGAGGAGTTCTTGGATGAACTGAATGATTGTGAATTTGACGATGATGATTTTAATGAAGATGAATATGAATATGATTCCGAATTTGATGATGATGACTGTTTTTATGATGAAGATGGTGATGATGAGGCAGAGTTCGAATATATGGCAGGTATGGCACTGAAGGCGTTAAATACTGAATGTTCAGATTGTATGTTTGAGGTTATAGAGTCTGTTTTTGATACAGCATATGAAATAGGCAGAGAAGAAGCTAGATTAGAATTGCTAGGGTTTTTAGAAGTTACTGAATAGACATTAAGCAAATCTGAAAATAGATTAAGCCCATATTAGCCATCTCAATTTGGTAGTTAATATGGGTTTTATTGTGTTTTAAGAGAATAAATTCAAAGGGAAAAAAGGAAGTGAAAAAATGGCAGCAAAGAGTAGATTAACACCAGTAAAAAAGAAAAAAGCAAAAGATATAACCTGTGCCTCTTGTGGGGAATTAAAAAAAGAAACTGAGTTTTACAAAAGTTACCAAAAGGTACATGAAGCTACCGGTAAGATTCCGTATTGTAAAACATGTTTAAAATCTATGATAACTGATGATTACGGAGACGTACAGCTTACCCTTTTAAAGAAAGCTTTGCAGATAATGGACAAGCCTTTTATATGGGACTTATGGGTTTCCGCAACTGAAGGAAAAGGTGATAGTTTTGGATTCTATATAAAGAATTTAGCAATGCACCAGTACAGAGATACGACTTGGAAAGATTCAGAGTTTGACCCAAAATCTATAGAGGAAAGAAATTATCTGTCCTCAACGTCCCAGAAAGAATTTACCCTCAGTGTAGAAATTGAAGATAAATGGGGTGCAGGATATGAGAAAAAAGAATATCAAGCATTTGAAAAGAAATATGACTTTTTAAAGAACAACTATACCGAAAAGACCGCAATGCATACTGAAGCACTGATTAACTATATTAGATACAGAGTTAAGGAGGAATTTGCAACCGCAGCCGGCTATATCAAGGACGCAAAAGAGTGGGGAGCTATGGCAAGTGCTGCCGGAACATCCGCTAAAATAAATCCAAGTCAGTTAAGTAAGGCAGACCTAATGGATGGTCTATCTACATTTGGAGAGTTGGTTCGTGCAGTGGAACAGGCTGTTGATATTATTCCAATTCTTCCAAAATTTAAAGAGAAACCACAGGACAAAGTTGATTTTACATTGCTCTGTTACATTAATTATGTAAGAGACATGAAAGGTCTTCCCGCTTGCGAGTACAAAGAGATTTATAACTTCTATGAAATTCGTAAAAAGGAATATGAAAATAGAACTTTAGATAGTGAAAGTATTTTTAGTGATGATGAAGATGATGAAGAAGAACGTGACGGTGATTTAGATGAGTAGTTATGGAAATTTTCAATCAGATAATATGAAGAATGAAAAGAACAGGTCAGATATAAAAAATCCCGAATTTAACGCAACTGTAAAAAGCAAAGGTGCTAAAGAGGGCGATAGTTTAACTAAGAATATGGACAAATATGTTGATTTTATTAGTTGGGCTAGATGGAATCCAGATTTGTATATAGATTTAATAACTCCAGAAACCGGAAGTATAAGATTAGATTTAGACCAAAGGGTATTTTTAAGAAGTATAGCAAGATTCGCTTCTGTTTATGGGGTATTTCCCCGTGGATATGGAAAATGCGTAAGTGGCGACACTTTAATCCTAACAGATGAAGGTATTAAAGAAATTGGAGAGTATTTTGATTATCAATCTGATGATAAAGAAACTTTTACTATTCCAGAAGTTAAGATAGTGAACAGGTACAATCAATTAGAAATTCCAAGCGCAGGAGTCTACAGTGGATACAAAGATACCAAAAAGGTAATTACTGAAGAAGGATTTGAAATTGAAGCATCTTTAAATCACCCCTTGCTTGTCATTGGTAAAGATGGAAAGCACGAATGGAAAAAGTCAGAAGATATTAGTCAAGATGACTATTTAGTTATTAGTAGGGGAAATAATGTTTGGGGAAAATCAACCTGTTTAAAGCTTGAGGAAGATGAGTTTATTAGGACAAATGTTAGAGATGCGTTTGAGAATGAAATTCCTAAATGTATATTAGAATCTCCTAAAAATACAGTTTCAAAGTTTATACAGGGGTTGTTCAATACCGGATGTAGTATTTCTGATTCCTATATAAGATACCGCACCACTTCTGAAAAATTATCAAAACAGGTTCAGACGGTTTTGTTAAATTTCGGAATTGTCTCAGATAGAAATAAAATAACTAAACAAGATGACATCTCATATTCATATTTTATAGAAATAGATAGAGAATATATGAGCTTGTATTTAAGAGAGATAGGCTTTAGTGATAAGGCGATACAAAACAAGTTAATAGAGATGTGTAAAACAGAAAGAGAAATTAATCCCTCTTTGGAATTGGGTAGTGCAGATTATTATTATTCTAAAGTTAAAAGTGTAGTTGATAGTCAAAATCATGTATACGATTTATCTCTTCCTAAGACTAATAGTTTTGTTTCTAATGGTTTTGTGAGTCATAACACTTTTATAGAAATTCTTGCTATGTATTTGGTCTGTATATTTTACCCAGACATTGAAGTATCTATGTCAGCTCAGACTAAGGATAACGCCTCAAAACTTTTAGAAGAGAAGCACAGAGAGATTGTGAAATTCTATCCTTTACTTGGAAATGAGATTGTAAAATCCAGTTTCGTTAAAGATAGTGCTATGGTTTCTTTTATTTCTGGAGGGTTAATAAACATATTAGCCAATTCCCAAACGAGCAAAGGGTCAAGAAGAAAACGTTTGAATATTGAAGAGTCTAATTTATTAAACAATGCACTATTTGAAGATGCTCTTGAACCAATTGTCAATATTCCAAGAAGAACAATAGGTAAGGAAGCGTTAATAAGCCCAGAGGAAGTGAACGGGCAAATTAATTTCTTTACAACATCCGGCTTCAGAGGTTCGGACGAATTTGAAAGAAATCTGGGAATGATTGATGAAATGGCTGACCTAAAAGGCAAAATTGTTTTAGGGTCTAGTTGGGAACTGGCTTGCGAATACAATAGAGGAGAAACAAAATCTCAGATATTAGATAAAAAAGATAGGCTGTCTCCAATATTTTTCTCAATGAATTATGAATGTAAATGGGTTTTAATTAGCCCTTTTGTGCAGAAATGTACAATTAAAATCTGGTGAACCTACAAATGTAGGGTGTGCGAATATAATTTCGTGCTAACAGGGGAACTCTAAATCAGAAATGAAATGACAATCCTGTGCTAAGTCTTAGAAATAAGAAAAGTGCAACGACTATCCCGCAAGGGAGTAGCTTTAATGTGAAATTCATTATTGCGAAGTGCCAGACACCTAAACATGAAAGATGTAGGTGAAGATATAGTCTAGTCCCTAAATAAATACTACGAAAGTAGGGGTGTAAACGTGGAGCTTGTGCAGATGCTCTTATAGATATTAACAAATTAATGGATTTAAGAGTCTTGACCACACCCGAATTAAAAGGAGATGGAAAATCAGATTACTATGTCTCTATGGACGTATCTCGTTCAAATAAGTCATCTAATAATCAGAGTTCTATTTCAATATTAAAAGCAAAGAGAAATAAGGAAGATAGATTAATAAGTGTGCAACTTGTCAACCTAATCAACCTGCCAAATGGTTTAAATTTTACAAGTCAAGCCATAGAGCTTAAAAGAGTATATAAAATGTACGATGCTAAAATCGCTATCATTGATGCAAACGGTGTTGGACAGGGATTAAAAGATGAATTGTTAAAAGAACAATTCGACCCTCAGAGTAGCGATATTTTAGAATGTTGGGACACAATAAATACTGAAGATGAACCGGATGACAAAACAGCCAAAAAGTGCCTATACGCTCTACAATCACAAGGTATTAATACCGAAATAATTGTAAATTTTATTGATATGGTTGAAAGCGGAAAATTACAATTATTAGAGAAAAATCAAACTAATAATTATGATTTAAATGATAAGGACTATGTTAAAAATATAGTCCTTCCTAGCATCCAAACTGATTTTTTAATCGAGGAAGTTGCTAATTTAAAGCTGAAACATTTACAAGCCGGAAGGTTGACAGTTGAGCAGGTAACTAAAAGAGTTGATAAAGACAGATACAGTGCCACTGTGTACGGGTTGTGGTACATAAAAACATTCGAAGATAAAGTAAAAAAAGATGGTCGCAAATTGATATTCTTATACAGTTAGACGGTTCTAAAATAATAGAAAGGAGGTTTTTACATGACGACAAATTCAAAAGATATAATCACAAGCGAGATTGAAGCTCCGGCAGATTTTAAAGGGAAAACCCCAGTTTCAAAGATACAAAAAGATGAAAAGGATAGAGTAATCACAGCACAGCTTTATACTCCAAGTGGTTCAGATAGTTACAGTTATTTAAGCAACAATGGAACATCTCAATCGAGCAAATATTCTAGCGATGCTGTAAAAGGGTTGCTTGCTGACCATGTTACAAATGGTAAAAAATTAAGGGGAATGTCTGACTATCTATGTGCCACAAATGGAATCTATGGGCGGTTAGTCGACACAACTAAAAATTTAATATCGTATGAACATTCTTTAATCCCTATGATATCAAATAAGGAAAAGATAAATGAAAAAATATATTCGTCCAAGTTAAATAAAATTAAACAGTACCTTTGGAACTGTAATTTTGATGCAACTCTTGATGATATTATTTTCAAACTTGTAAAATATGGTAGATATTCCGGATTTGACAGAGGGACATATATACAACCACTTCCAGTAGATTACACAAGAGTGGTAGGTGTTGAGTCTGACGGGAATCCTATAATTCAATTTGACTTCTCGTATTTTGATAAATATTTGACTGTTAGGGAGAGGAATTACCAATTTAAAGGATTTGATAATTTCTTTTTAGTTCAGTATCAGAAATATAAAAAAGGCATTGATAATGTAAATGAAAATTTTGTGAATGAATTAAAGTGGAGACGACTACCCCCAGAAAAGACATACACGTTCAAAACTGGTGTAAATATGGAATGTGCTGAAGGTTTGGGACTTTTATACGGAACTATAGACGAAATACTTTATTATGATGAGGTAAAGAGTCTTGATAAAGCCGTAATTGCTAGTCAAAAAAGAAAAATCATTATACAGCAGCTACCTGTTGACAAAGACATGAACTCCGTTTTAGGCGAAGCTGATATCGTACAAGCACACGAAAACCTTAAAAGTCTAGTCCCGTCAAACGTGGGGGTTCTAACTGTCCTTGGGGGAACAAAAATAGCAGAAGTTCCTTTACAGTTATCCGCAATGGAGAAGAATAAAACCCAAGAAATCAAAGATGATATTTTAACATCGTCCGGAATTGGAGAGGGAGCTTTAAAAGGTGGGAATTTCAGCACAGGTGTTTTAAATGTGGAAGTTTTAACTAATACGGTTATGAAAATGTTGAAGCAGATTGAGAGTATATGGTTTTATAGAAAGTTCAATTCTCTTGTTGGAACAGGGCAGTATAAATTTAAATTAAAATTCTTAGGGATTACGCCATTCAATAAAGAAGATATTATTTCTGCTTTTGATGGATTATTAGATAAGGGTGGTAATTTAAGCCTGAGTGTCAATGCTAGAGGATTAGGCGTTGATGAATATATGGATATCCTTTCAATCGAAAATACATTTAAGTTTAAAGATGCATTTAAACCTTTGCAAACGTCCTCTACTATGTCCGGAGAAAACGGAAGACCTAGCGGAAGTGGTGAAGGTGGGGATAGTTCCGATAATTCTAACTCAAACGGCGGTAATGATTCTCCATCGCCTAGTGATTGATTAAGAAAGGAGAGAATAATTTGAAAAAGAAAAATATAACAGTACAACTTAATAATGGAATTTTAGACAGCCAAAAGTCCGATGACCTATTTATGTATATGGAATTTCCTATAGTGACTGACTGTCCTAATTTAAATGGTTATCATTTCAATTCTGACTTTATTGATTCAGTTGTTGAATTGCAAGAAAAATACATAGGTAGCCCCCTTGTGGTTGATATAGACACTTTGCTTGCTTATGATTTTGAAAGTTTAGGTCATAAATACTCATCACACACTGGAGTTTTCAATACGGTTGAGATAGGAAGTTTTTATAAATTTGAAAAAAGATTTAATGAAGATGGACTTTCAGAGTTGGTTGGGTACGCTAAAGTTTCCAAAAGGAATTACGACTTATGTGAGGCTATTGTTCAATTACACAATTCAGATACAGGGTTAAATATTTCTGTAGAAGTTGTAGCTCAAGAATACAAAGTTGACGGTGACACATTAATAATTGGAGCAAGTGATAAAAATTATTTAAGTGGAATTGCCATTGTATCATTCCCAGCTAATCCAGACGCAAAAGTTTTAACTCTTGTGGCACAATATTTAGGAAAAGGAAGTAATGAAATGAAAAAAAATATATTTGCAGAATTAAGTCACGATGACATTAGATGTCAAATAAGCGGTTTAATTAATACGGAAAAAGACAGAGATGGCTATTTAGAATGGAACTATTGGGTCTCAGCCATCTATAATGAATACGTTATTTATAATCTTTTTAGCGACCCCACAAACGCTTATTACAAAGTAGCATATTCTGTGTCCAGTGACAATGTTGTTTCCCTTTCTGGAGAACCGGAAAAGGTTGAAATAAATTATACGATTTTAAATTCAGAAGGAGGAAAAGATATGGAGAACGATGTAAAACAGTTAATAGCTGAAAACGCTACTATCGCACTTGAGAATAAAACTTTGAAAGAGGATTTTGAAACTCTTAAAAGCGAAGTCGCTGCTCTTGCTACCGCAAAAGAGACGATTACAAGCGAAAAAGCTGAGGTAGAAGTAAAGCTGAACGAAGCCAATGAAGCAGTAGTTTCATTAGGAAAAGAAAAAGAAATTCTTGCTGAAAAGGTTGAGACTTTCTCAAGTGCTGAAGCTGAAAGGCTGGAAAAAGATTCAGTTATACAGATTGAGGCAATGCTTGAAGAAGTTAAGGCTGATTTGACAGAAGAGGAAGTTACAATTATTAATGAGATTGCTGACACAAAAGATGTTAAAGCAGTGCAGTTTAAGTTAAACGAGATTATCGCTTGTCACTATAGAGCAACTCTAAAACTGAACAATTCAAAAGACACAAACTTCTTTGCAATGGCAAAGAACGAAGCACCAGACAATGACACATTAGCTAATTACAATATGTAATTAAATTATAAAATACAGGAGGAAATAAAATGACAAACAAATATGGAATCGTAAGAGTGGATAGAGTCCACGGTGTTGCCGATGGTAGACTAAAAGCAAAGGATGAACTGCAAAATGGACTATTCGTAGTACAGGATGAAGTTACTGGAGAACTGAAATTACCTACAGCTATTACAGAAAAGACAGTATTGGTTGCGTCCGTATGTAATCAGTATGACTCAATGAATGAGGGTGATTTTACGAATGTAGTTGGTGGTATTAATCCCAGAACACTTGACCTAATCGGTAGTGACATTGTTACTATTACAAAGTTTGCTACTAGTGGCACAAGTGCTAAAACTTCATATGCTACAATCGCTGTTGGAGATGTAGGAACTGTATCTGCCGCAACTGGTGAGCTTATGTTTACAACTGTTGCCAATATTCCGGCTACAGCCGTTGCACAGTACGAAGTAATTGGCAAAACAAAGCTTAACGGCGATGAAGCCCTTCAGATTAAGAAAATCGTATAATTTATAGAAAATAAGGAGAAATAAAATGAATGTAGAAAAGAGAGTATTAACTAGTGCTGTCGATACCGCACTTGGAAAAAGTTCTGATGCTAAATACACTCCAGAGCAAAGAGCTGAAGGAATGAAGACTTACCTTGCAGAACTTGGTAAGGATTATAGAAGAAATGAAATGTTAATCAATGAAATTATTGAGCAAACTGTTGATGCAGTACTTCCTATCAGAATTACAGATGCATTAGGCGTTATCGCTGACGTATCATCTGTTGGTGATGGTGTCGCAAAGAAATGGAACGTAAAAAGTGGAAAAATCACTTCTGCTTACACTGCACTTGGTGTAGAACAGCCAAGACAGAAATTATACAAAGGTTCATTCACAACTGATACTGCCCCAATCGGCGGTGCTGTTTATGCAGAATATGAAGACCTTGCTTGCGGAAGGGTTGATTTCGCAGAATTAATTAACCAGTTGGTTGATTCCATCATGGAGAATATCTATGCCGGTATTCAAACTGCATTAATTGGTGCTTTTGGTTCAACTAATAACGCCAATAGATTTGCTGAAGCTGGATTTACCGCTACAGAATTTGACAAATTAGTTGGAACTGTAATGTCTTATGGTCAGCCTAGCATATTTGGCACTTGGACAGGTCTTGCAAATGTATCTAACGGTGCAGGGTTCGACTGGAACAAGACAACTGAACTTGATAGACTTGACATTAGAAATAATGGTTTCGTTGCAAAGTACAAGAGTGCTAATGTAATCTCACTGCCAAATTCATTTACAGATGAGACTAATGCATCTAGGGTTCTTGATGATGGATACAAATACATTCTTCCAGTTGGTTTAGATAAGCCTGTTAAGATTGTTCTTGAAGGTGGAATGCACATTAAAGAAACAACCGAAAAGGACTGGAGTGTTACAAAGGACTATTACAAGAAAGCAGGAATTTCCGTGCTTAATGTTAACGGTTGTGCGTTACACGAAGATACATCTCTATAGTCTAATTTATGGAAAAGGTGGGTTTTTGAAACTCACCTTTTCTATTATTTCTTAAATTCAAAAGGATAAAAAGGAGAAAATAAAATGGCAAATAAGAACATTAAAGTTGTAAACAACATGCCAGCAGGAAGATTGGGTCTTGAATATTCAAACGGGAAAAAATTTGTACTTCCTAGCCAGACTGCTTTTACAAACATACCTACAGATGAGGTATGGCATATTTATAATTCATGCAAAACTATTCAAAAGGGTTATCTTTTCATAGACGATAAAGCTATGAGAGTTGAGCTAGGACTGGAAGATGAAGAAGGTACTGATATCAATGCTCTATCAAGAACAGATTTAAAAGAAATTGTTATTGATAGACCAATTTCAGAAATAAAAGAGATTTTAAGCTCTGATTTGAGTGATGGTACAAAAGAAAAAATAATCATTCTAGCCAGAGAAGAATATAAAGAAAAAGGAATGGACGCAAAGAAAGTGAAGCTATTTGAAGCGGAATTAAATATGCCGATTATGGAATCTGATGGTTCTGATATCAAAATTACTAACGATATTAAGGTATCAAAAAAAGTAAAAAAAGCTCAAGTAGATAAGTAAGGGGGAACTATGAAAACTCCATTAGAAAATATTTATGATGTTTTTTATTCAATAGCTAATATTGATTTAAATAATCATCCCGAATTAGATGTAATATCCACAAATAACATTGTGGAATCTTATTTACAATCGGCATTTTATGACTATGAAGAGAACTTAAAAACTGAGCTGACAATAGGCGAGGAAACACTAGAAGACAATACAGTAATTAAAGTTATTAATGAAGACATCCCACGGTCACATACTAAAATATTAGGAAGAACAATATACAAAAATTATTTAGAAAGAGAGCTTAATACATCGCTTGCAATAGCTAATCAGTTCAATAAGAAATCTGAACTAAATGTGCTTGGACTACAATCAAAAATCGTAGCACTTAGAGAATGTTTATCAAGGGTTACTACTGAGTTAAACAGAAGCTATACAAGAAACGTATTGAGTAAGATAATTAATTAATATGTCTTACAATGTAAAAAACACAGTGAAAGACAGAGAGACTGGGGAGTTTAAAGAAATAGATTTAGATGTAAATATTTACTGTAGCAATATAATAAACAAAATATTTTCAGTTATATATCAAATTGAAGAAATGGGGGATGTATGTTTGAAAGATAATAAAGAGTTACACTCTACCACGTTTGATATAATTGGATTAGTAAACAGAATACCTACAAACATATATTTAAAAGGTGATGATGATGAAAGATTATAAACAGTGGACTAATGTTGACACTACTAGCCATGAAGAAGTTATTTTTAGCATGTGTGAAAAAGCCTATGTAAATATTAATAATTCTTTTATCAAGTATGAGGGCATTATTAACGATGCTAACGAATGGCAAAAAAACATAGACTCAATAATTTTAATAGAAAAATCTGTTATTATCATAAAAATGGGAGATAGGATTTCCTATGATGATTCTGATTATTTAATAATATTTGAGCCGGAGGATAGAGACTTTTTTCTATCTGGAAAAATGAGAAAATGTAATAATATCTTAAAATTTTATAATGATTTCGTCTTAATAGAAACACCTTGCATTATTGGAAATGGTGGATTAGTCACGGGTAGTATTGGATTAGACTACAATACTCTTATTGACACCGCAAATAATAAATTCACATTAACAATTCCGGCTAATATAAATACAAATACTATTGTTTTAGGAGATAGGTTTGTACTTAATAAACGACTATACGAGGTTGTTGGGATTGATGACATTGTGGAAAAGGAATTAATAAATATAAAGATAAAAACGACAAATAAAATTGAGGATGACAATATTGAACTAGGAATAGCAAACTATTATAGTAACCAAATTGCACGTAATGTTGAAATTCTAAACGGTGAGCATGTAAACATGATATACCCTAGCACCACATTGCAGCTTCAGACCTTAGTAGATGAAAACGATGTGGTCATTGATAATCCGGTTCTTGCATATATATCTAGTGATACAGACATTATAGAAGTAGATACAGCGGGATTGGTAACAGTAATAGGGACAGGTGACGCAACCGTTACGGTTCAATACAAGGATGCCATGTCAGTTATTAACGTACATTCTATGATTAGTCTTGTTGATGGATATTCTATTACTATCACACCAGACGATAGCTCTATCAAAGTAACTACGTCATTGACTTATAATGCTACACCTAAGAAAAACGGTGTTGACGACATGCTGAAGAACGTTACGTGGTCTATTAGAAACGAAGATGGTAGCAACAATCAGTATGTTGTTATTGTTGAGGACAATAAAACTTGTATGATAACCTGTGACACTGTGCCAAACAAATATGTTATTCTTCGTGCCGAATTAGAATTTGACCCTTCGATTTATGAAGAAATTCAGATTAAAACAGCTAACTTATTCTAGGAGGTGATTTAGTGAAGATTAAAAGTCAATCTATGACAACAATAAAAAATAAAATATTTGGGAGTATGATTACAAATGAAAATCTTATTAAATCATTGGTCATGCTTGATTACGATTTTTTAAATGCCACCCCAACTATTGAAGAGCAGGCGCTTCTGGATAACCCATATTTACTCATTAGAAAACAAATATTTCCTTATCAAAAAGTTGACATACCCAAAGAGGACGGGAAAGTGTTCGTAACTACTAAATTTTATAATTTCAAGAAGAAATCTTATGTATACCAACAAGGCATGATAACTTTCTACGCTTTAGTTCCTGTCGGTTCAGAACCTACAGAGATGGGTAGTAGATACGATTTCATTATTGATTTAATAGACGATATATTTTCAGAAAGTGGACTAGGGGTATTCGAATTTTACGATAGGTCTGACATAACTGTAAATGATGAGTATATAGGTGCTGAAATAACTTTTAAAATTACAGATTTTAAATTTGAAAGTGCGGATGTGATTTAACATGGATATTTATGTAAATTTAGAATTAGAAGAACCAATCAATTTTCAAGATGTGATTATAAAGTCACCGTCTATTTCAGAAGTGATAAGATATGGAACTGAGGAATACAACAGGCTACTTCTTCCTTATATAGTCTCATTGGATAGTTTAGGTGTAGAGTGTACTGACGAGGCAAAAGAGGGTATAAAAAACTTTGATATTGTATGCTCTAATGAAAATATGAAGAATCTACTACTTGAGTCATTAAAATATTTTTGTGAAACAGAGTCTATTGTGGAAGTTGGAGAAGGATTTAAAATCAATGATAAGCTTGTTTTAAACCGAGATAACTTTGACGAGTTTGGCGGGATTATATTAGAAATTAATTCAAGACAAAAACCCAAAGTTGAGAAACCTCCTGTGTTCAAAAATGACAGGCAGAAAGATATTTGGATGAAAATACAAGAGGGTAGAAAAAGAGGCGAGAAAGCCAGCGAGCTCAAGTTAGAGGATATTATTAATTTTTGCGAATTTGGGGGGAGGTATCATATCCCCACAACAGAAATTAAAACGTGGACAATGTGGAAACTTATGAATTGTTACAAATCAATTGTCAACATGAGCAAATACAGTGATAATTTTAGCGTCTGTTTGGCAAATGGCGATATCAGCCCAATTGAGGGACAACACTGGACTGATTTGCTTAGAGTTAAGCACAGCAGTGAGTAATAATTAATCTAATTAAATTATAAAATAAATATATAAAATAGCAAGCCGAAAGGCTTTTTATTGGTATAGAGGTAAAACTAAAAAAACAATTTTTCTATTATGAAAGGAGAAATAAACATGTTATATGGTATTAAAGATGCGGCGAATATTCAAGTAATTTCAAACGCAACAGGTAAACCAGTGCTGTACTGCGATTATGCAAAAACTTCAAGCATTGACTTCACTTCTGATTCGGTCTACGCAATGAATAAATCAACAAAGGCGATTAGATGGGACAAGAATCGTGAGGGAACGTTTAAAACTGAAATGGAAATTTTCGAAACTAAATGGCTTTCTATTTTGTTCGGTACGACTATGAACACTGGAATTATGCCAATTGCTAAAAGAGAAGTTCTTGACGTAGAAGCCGGAGGTACTGGTGCAAGTTTAGCAGAACCACCAAAGGTAGGAAGTTTAGCAATTTTCAAGTTGGATGTTGATGGAATCAGTCACGATGCTGAGCAAACAGTAGGTACACCTACTGCTCCAGATGTATATTCAATTACAGATTTAGATTTGACTTTTAACGCAACTACTTTTGCGGCTGCGGGCAAGGTTGCAGTTTACTACATGCTTGATAGCTCAGTTACAAGCTTTACAGTAGACAATGTAAGCTTTCCAGATGGGTATAAAATTTATGCAGATTCAGCAATTAGAGGAACTGACCAAGTTGACAAATTTGTACAGTACCAGCTACTTAATTTGAAGCCTAAGTCGAATGTTAGTTTAACTATGGATGCAGATAACGTTGCGAAACTCTCAGTTGAATGGGATGTAATGAGTGATTCCGCAGGAAACATGATGCACTATGTTGAAGTTTAATTTATAGGAGGAAACTTATGATTAAATACAACGAAACAGAAATAATATACTCTTCCGCACCTTATCCACCAGAAGGAATCCATATGGATAGAACATATACTATTTTCAAGAAGAATGAGAAATTATATATTACCGATGGAAATGTTGAGATAAAGTCAGATGAATCTACAATAAAAATGTTATTTATTCCAAAAGGGAAAAACCTAACTTGGAAGGATATTAATTTTGCTGAGGATGTAAAAGAGGTAAAGTACGAGAAAAAATATCATAAATAATCAGTAAAAGTATTCTTGAAAGAGTAGTAAAGATAATTTTACTACTCTTTTTTTTATTAGAGTAAAAAACGAAAAAAGGTGGGTGTTACTATCATTCAAGTATTAAAATTAATATCAGATATTCCTATTAGTGTAAATCAGTTTTTGAAACCAAGAGCTTTCATCACATACTACGGTGGAACTCCTAGAGCCCAAGTGACTATGTACGAAACTGCTGAAGCGAAGGCATATAAAAAGAAATTTGCTAAACATATTAAAGAGCAAGTAAAGTTACAAAAGTGGAAGAAGTTAAAGAATAGATTCCAAAAATATTATGTAGACTGTACTTTTTATTTTCCAAAAACTAATATGGATACTAATAATATGTGGAAACTTATGTTAGATGCCGTCTCTGAGAGCCTTGTGGTTTGGGAAGACGATGTACAATCATGTGAAAGGGTGCAAGGTATATTTTATGACACTGCTAATCCCAGAGTCGAGATTACTATACATCCTGTTGATTTTGTAGGGATATTCCCTACTATTAAACAATTACAATCTTATGAAAGTAATTGCATCACTTGTAAAAGGTATAAAAACAATTGCAGTATTCTCACAAAAGCCAAAGAGGGAAGAATACAAACAGATGTACAAGAATTTACTTGTGCAAAATACAAAAAAATTAAATAGTTAAATTATAATATATTTTATAAAAATGGAAACAAAGGAGAAAACAATGAACAAGGAAATTAAAGACGAAAAAGCTTCAGAAGTAGTAATAGAGGAACAAGGGTTTGAGCCAATTCCAGAAGATACATTAATCTCAGTGGAGGAAGCTGTTGTCGATAAAAGTAAAATTGAAATTGCTGCTTTCATTCCTTTCAATTCAAAGCTTGTGTTGATTGATAAGGTTATAGATGTGACACTTACAAAAAATGAAAGTGGAATGTTAGAAAGAGACTATGCTACTGGCGATTTAGCTCTTAAATGCAATTTGGTTGTTAATTACACAAACATTAGTCTTGAGGGAGTGTCAATAGTAGATGCTTACGATGCGATGTGCCAAAATGGCATCTTAAATTATGTTCTGTTTGAAATTGATAAGTCCGAACTTGACTTTATAGAAAAGACTTTATACGCAAACACTCAAGAGAAAATCTTATTGAACAATTCATTAGAGGCTATTATTAATAGAGGTATTGAAAATTTAGTTTCAAAAATCCCAGATGAAAAAGGTATGTTGAAAACGATTAAGGCATTAAAAGGCTTAGACACTTCTAAAATGGAGTGGCTTGATTCAATTACAGAGGCTCTAAAAGGGGTAAAAGATAAAACAACAGAGAACACGGAAGAAGAGACTGTCCTATAGAGGGGTAAAAATGGATTTTAAAAATATAAACGATTTAAACATCTACTTGCAAAAGATTATTGACCAATCTCTAGCTGACCAAGTTGCGAAAACAGTTAAAGATGAAATACAAATGTCTGTGTCAGAAACTGTATATAATGCATATGACCCTAGGGTTTACAATCGGAGAGGGGGAAGCTCAAATGGAGGAATGGGAAATCCATTGGGTACAGGGTCGCTTGCTGACCAAGAAGAAATGATTTCTGAAGTTTCGGGAGGGGTATTAAGGGTAGTCGATGTTGCAGGATTTAATGAAAACTATGGACATGAGAATGATAGCATAGATATGGGTAAATCTCTAGCTTACAACATTGAGTATGGATATGGAGACAAAACAGCTCCTTACGAAGCCCCCAGACCATT
>Ga0209414_1000305_pt1 | contig 23253 bp, 25 predicted proteins | sample LakVidmifraction_4_FD_181154 | JGI IMG/M metagenome (GOLD analysis project Ga0209414, IMG submission 181154) | Hypersaline microbial communities from Lake Vida, Antarctica - Brine Hole Two &gt;0.2 micron (SPAdes) (version 2) | ecosystem: Environmental > Aquatic > Non-marine Saline and Alkaline >...
TTACTAACAAACTTAATATCTTACTGGAAACTAGACGAGGCATCAGGTAACGCTGTTGATTCTCATGGTTCTAATACAGGGACAAACATTGCAACCACTCCTTTTTCTGCTGGTAAAATAAATAACGGTGCTCTTTTAAATGGAACGACACAAGGATTTGATTTGTGGGATGCTCCTTTTGATTGGATTGATTGGAATGTCGCATTTAGTATAAACTTATGGGCAAAACACGACTACTCTGCTGCTCCTGGAGGTGGAGCAGCCCCTAACTTTTTTGGTAAACAAGTAGTATTAGTATCTCCTTATCCAGGATTTCAGTTTGGAATGACAAACAGAACGGCATCTGAACTAAACCTAGATTTACAGTTTTTAAATGATTTTTCAGTAAGTGGTAAGGGATTTACTGTAAGGAGTGTAAACATGTTGCCTTTTCAAAATGTATGGAAGATGGTAACCCTTACTTATGATGGAAGTGGTAATTCAACTGGAGTAAAGATGTATCTTGATGGAGTCTCTCAGACAATGACAGCTGTCAGTGCAAGTACAACAATTAACGCAACTATTGGTAACAATAAAAAAGCAGCAATTGGAGCTGCCAACGCCGACGATGGTGTGAATCACTTTAAAGGAATGCTTGATGAGGTAGGAGTTTGGGATAAAACGCTTACAGCTTCAGAAGTTACAGAACTATACAACGGAGGTGCTGGATTATCATATCCTTTTACTTCCACAGCCAACACAGGAGCATTCTTCGCATTCTTTTAAAACAATGACAAATAACCCTGAACAAAAAAATATAACAATAGCTGAGATGGCAAAGGATATTTCTTATATGGCAAAAGCAATATCTGAAATGAAAGTTACCCTTGAAGTATTAAGTTCAAAAATGATTACTCGTGATGAAGTTGCTTCAAGATTTGATAGAATGAACACAGAAATAGATAAAAGGTTTGAAGGTATACACTCAAGAGTTGATACTAAATTAGACATAGAGGATTTCACACCTTACAAATCTGCTTTGAATAAAGTAAATTGGATAATATTATCAGCTGTAATAGTGTCTTTACTAGCAATAATTGGATTAAAATAATATGGAAAAAATAATTAGCAATTCAGCACTCCCAGATACAAGACCTGATTCAGAAAAAGTAAAAGATTATTCTACTTCAGAAATATTAACTTCTGGAAAAGAAGTGGTACCTTTTGAAAACAAACAAATTAGAAAACTTGCCCTAGAAGAAATTGACCAATGGTATGCAGGTTCTTGTGTACCCCACGCATTTTTAATACAACTTGAGTACGAAAATATATCACCTAAAAATATTTCAAGGTTGAGAAATTACAGAAAACGCTCTAACTTTCCACAACCTGGAAGTATCGGTATAAATACATACGATAATATAAGAAAAGGTTTAAGTAATGACTTTCCTACACCTACTGGATTTACAGAAAAAGATGCTACAAATATGCCATATGTCTTAGGAGAACCTATGTTGTTGAGAGATTTTAATTATTATCTTTATATCAACTCAAGGACACACAAGGTAGAACCTGAAATAATACCACTAGACATTGCAAAGGGTAAAGCTGTAACAATCTTTATCTATGCAACAAACGATGAGTGGTCACGTGAATTTGTGGAAAATACAGATACTTCTGTTACGTTAAACAACGCCTACATAAGACACGCAGTTTGTTTAGTTCCAAAAGGTGATTTTACAAAAGAGGGAAAAAGATGGCTTGCTGTTCACGATAGTGCAAAATTTGGTGGGAGATTTTTAAGATACATAAGTTACGAGTTTCTTGTTGACAGAATTTATTTTGGTGCAAAAGTTCACGCAAAAGATGAAGTTTTAGTAGAACCTGTGGAAGTAGTTTCAGACAAAGCGTATCTTTACTGCGAGTTTGGAAACAAAGGAGATTCTGTTTTAAAACTTCAAGCAATGCTATTTAATGCAGGAAAACTTGAAAAAAAGTTTATAACTGGATTTTATGGAGCTTTAACTGCAAAAGCTGTTCTTTGGTGGCAGTTAGAAAACTGGAATTTGTTTACTTCAAGTATCCCAGCACTTTTAGAAATGAAAGGACACTTTTGGGGAAGCCAGTCTATAAATGCACTAAAAAAAATAAACAAAGAGTCTTAATAAATAAATAATAAATAAATATATGGAAAAAATAACAAAATTAGAATGGAAGAAAAGAATTGATTCTTTTCTGTGGAGAGCACTGATGATGATAATAGCTGTGACTGTAGACTTTATATTAGCAAATCTATCAGACTTTAGTTTTACAACAGAAGTGACAGTTGTGCTTGGATTAATTCTAGGAGAAGTTTCTAAGTATCTTAACAAAAGTAAAGTCTCTTTTGTCGATTAATAATTGATTTAACAAGATAAAGAATATAGAATTAAATCAGAACATTACTAGAAAAATAATTAAAAATCAATATGTACCCCCAGATAAATATAAAACATAATATAGGTAATACAATTGATATTCCAAATCAATTAGATTTTAAAGTATCTACTTATATTAGTAGTGATATTCTTGCGGGGGTCACTGCACTTCCAGTAGACAATGCTGGTGATTTTACAGCGGGGGCTATTCAAGTATTGGTAGGTTCAGTTGGCTCTGAAAACTCTGAAATAGTTGCATCTTCTTCTCACACAGGTCAATCAATCGTTACCGCCGCGACATTACTAGCTCACAACCGAGGTGATATTGTAAGCGAAATAAAGTACGACCAAGCTTCTCTTTGGAGTAGTGCAACAATTGATGGGACTTATCTTGAGGTAGAAACAAAAAAATTCTTTACAACTCAACTAAATACAGTATTTTATCACGCTGCGGGAACAGCCGGGACTTACTACAAAGTGCAATGGAAAAACTCAGTAACTTTAGCAGTTTCAAGTTTCTCTGCACCGATGAGTGTCACAGCTTACCCAACTAATTCAGCAGCAACATTGATTTATCCAGTTCTAAAAGCGATGGGTATTCAAACTAACGACACAAGAATCACAATTGAATTTTGTCTATCAGCCCTTGACGATGCTAGAAAATTTACAGAAGGAAAACTTTTTGGGATAAGACATTCGTGGCAACAAAAGTTTGAGTTTCCAATTCAAGTATTAGCTGGAACTAATTTTGTTGATTTACCTGCGGACATTGATTTCACTGATACAGATAGGTCTGTGCTGGCAGCTCGGTTCCTAATTGGAAATGTGATGACTCCTTACAATTTACGATACATCGACAAAAGGAGTTACAATCAAATTGCAATAGGTGCTCAAGGTGGATTCAATCAAGAAGTGGTGGCTATCTCTGGAAATGAAATTACCTTAGACAGTGCTGGTGATTTCCCCAACTCTGCATCAGGTGTTGCGTATGTTGCAACGAATGCCTACAACCAACAGATTATGCAAATTGCATATACAGCTGTGAATTTTGCAACAAATAAACTGACAGGTGTAACTGGTGTGACAAGAGAAATCCCAATCGGTGCGAAGGTTTGGTCGAGACCAACAATTTCACAACCCATCTACTACACAGTGTACGATGACAAATTGTATTTCGACAGAATAATTCCAAACTCAATGCAAGGAAATAATCTTTACATTGATTACTACAGGAGAATAGAAGAAGTTACGGACCTCTATCAAGTGCTTTCAGAGCATTATAGAGAAATTTACAAATGGTATCTTCGTTACGCAATTAAATATCGAAAAGATGTTGACTTGCCAGCGAACGACCCCGACTTAAAGAAGTTTGAAGACTTGGTGCAAGCCTTGGTCAATAACCTTTATACAGGTCAAGATACAACGATAATCACAAACTAATGTCAGAAACATTAGAAAACATAAAAATACCATATCCAACAGAGGGTGTTATACGGTCCGCTCAACTTAGCGATACTATTTGCCCTGAAAATTCTGTGCAACTTGCACTTAATATGCACTTCGACAGGATAGGGTCTGTAACAACTCGACTTGGAGTTGCCACTTATGCCCCTACTTTAGCAGGTAGTGTTGGAACTTTTGGAACTTTAAATTCTCAATCAAATTCAATTAAGTATCTTTTCGCAAGAGTTGGAGTAACGGTTCAAGCTCTAAATTCAACAGCAGGTACTTGGGCTTCAGTTAGAACATCCTTAACTGGTTCAGGAAAAGCTAGGTTTGGTCAATTCCTAAATAGGACTTGGATGGTAAATGGAAACGCTGGAGATGTCCCAAAAACTTCTAACGGAGGAACTTTCGATACAACTGATGTTCCAGCAACTCTTCCTAAAGGAGATTTTATTGAAGCGGGGTATGGAGGTCGCGTGTGGATAGGTGATGCCTCTAAAGATATTCTTTATTACACAGATATTGTTCAGTCAACTGACGGAACATCTTATGTAACTCCTCTTACTTTTACATTAACAACAAACTTCCTTTCTACCTTTTCTCCTCAAGATGGTGAATCAATGACCGCACTATTTCGAGTACCGAAAGCTCTTCTACTATTTAAACAAAATCATATTTACCGAATTTACAGTACAACAAACGTCGACCCGTATCCTGCTTACAATGTTGGAACTTACTCGCAAGAGTCAATTGTCCAAGCAAAAGATGGTATTTATTTCCATCACTCTTCAGGGTTTTATAAATTTAATTACTCTGGTCAACCCACAGAAATATCTAGGAGAGTTATTGATTTTGTGAAAGCAATTCCAAGAACTTCTTACGAAAGTGTGACAGGAGTTTATGATGGGAATGATTCCGTGAAGTGGTCAGTTGGTGCAGTGACAGTTGAAGGTGTTGAGTACACGAACTGTCAAATGAGATATTCAATCTCTACACAAATCTGGACCATCTATGATTTTGGAGGAACAGTTATTACTGCTTTAATTAGCTTTGATAACGGAACTACAATCGAGCAAGTTGCTGGAACTTCTACAGGAGTCGTAGCAAAACTTGATTCAGGATTTACTGACCTTGGAGCAAGTATCTCCTACGAGTTGATTGATAGATGGAGGTCTTATGTAGAAATGTATTCTCATTCTAAAAAGATTTCAGGGTTTTCAGTTCTATCAGAAAACGGGGGTGGTGCTTTGGTTCAATATCAAACTCAAAAAACAGGAGTAAATGAATGGACTGACCTCGGTACGATTAATGAAAACTATGCTTCACTCTTCCCAAATTCCGACACTTCGGACTTCAACATTTCTCGATTGAGAATTCAAGGGATTTCAAAAGGTACACCAATCGTCTTAAACGGTATTGAGTTACTAAAACTATCAGACGAAGGATTAAATAGTAATTAAAATAATATGAAACTAACAGACTTATTATTGAACAGACAACTATACAGAGATGCAGACCAAGATGATTCTACAAAGGATGCTGTTTTTCAGTCTGTTAATAGTAATCCAGAAGAGCCGGCTCCACTTCTTTCAGGAGAAGCTGCACAAGATATTAATACAAGTAATGTGTTTGTGAATGGGCAACAACTCGAAGAAGGGACTATTCCGCAGACGACATTAGATGTTTCAAACTGGGGATGGGGTCAAACTTCAGCTTTTACTTCCGCTGATTTAAATACAGTAAATTGGGGAGCGGGAACTTTCACATCAGCAGGAGGAACTTCCTATGCAATTAGTGCGGGAAACACTGGCGACATGTCAGCGAAGACATATGTCTATTTGGATTTACTAGCCTCTGAAACGCAATATCAAATTACAACAACCTCTGCAGACTCTGTGGGGTTGGGGAAAGTTCTAATTGCTGTGGCTCAAAACGCTGCCTCTAATGCAACTTTTAATCTTTCAGAAGCTACTCAAATTGTAGGAGATAATATTCTTGCGAATACAATCAATGCTTCAAAAATGAATGTAGCCCAACTGTCTTCAATTTCTGCGAACATTGGTACCATTACATCAGGTCTAATTACCGGAGCGACAGTACAAACAGCCACTTCAGGGTATCGACTGGTTATGTCTGGTTCAAATAACTCTTATGAATTTAGGTCAGGAGCAACCTTGCTTGCTGAATTGAAAGCTCGAGTTACACCAGATTCAGGATTAGCAGGAGGTGTTTTTCAACACGGAACAGGGGTAACTGGTATAGAAATAACAGGTCAAGGAGAGGGAGCTGGTTCAAGAACCATAAGTAGTTTCACATCTAACAATGGATATTTTAGAATTAATGATGGAGATTTATCTTCAGACAGCATTACCACAAATATTCCATTTACCTCAACAACTACGATTGCTGCTAGTAATCTTTCAGGGACAAACACAGGAAATCAATTTACAAATACAACTGCTTCAAGACTTATAGGAAGAACATCGGCTTCAAGTGGAGCGGCACAAGAAATAACTTTAGGAACAGGACTATCTATGTCTGGAACAACTTTGAATGCCAGTGCCACAGGTGCAAATACAGCTTTGTCTAACTTATCTTCTGTTGCAATAAACACATCACTAATTTCAGACACTGCCAGTCTGGACAACTTAGGGTCATCTGGAACTCCTTGGAATGATATTTACGTTGATGATATTTATCTAACTAATGGTTCAGGAGGAATACGCTACAACTCAAACTTAGCTATTGATATTTACGCAAGTCGAATAGAACTTGGTTCTAGTTACAACGAACTATCTCCTGCCTCTAACTTACTAGCTTCTTTGGGAACATCTGCAAACAGGTGGAATGAAATCTATGTAGCAGGAGGCTTCTTCTACGGAGCAATAGACATGAACGGAAATGACATTACTGATGTCGACATTGTTTCTGGTACTTCTGGAAACATTGATTATAGCATTACAGGTCGTATTCAGATATCAAATCATTTCGACCCCGCAGATGGAGGAAGTTTCAACATGGGAGGGTCTACAAGATACTGGGGTGATATTTCATACAAAACACTTACTGACCGAGGGTGTCTTGGTTGGTATGATGATGGCGTGGAAATGAGAAATGGAGAAGTTGTATCAGATGTGGAGGCACTGAAATCACTAAAAAAACATCCAACATTAAAAACTCCTGCTGGAGCAGCTCGTATTGATTATACTTCTATGCCAAAACACGTGTACATTCCTGCCATGAATCACAAGAAAGAAATTTTACCTCAAGATGAAGATGGTAATTATTACGAAATGGTAGAACAGAAAGTAAAAAATGAAGAGACTGGAAAGATGGAAAAAAAATTAGTCAAAATGAAAGCAGAAGAAGGAGCTGAAACAACTGCACTTATTGCAATCATGATTGGAGCGATTAAAGAATTAAGTGGAGAAATAGATTTATTAAAAAAAATAAGATTGCCAAAGCAATAATTTAACAATATAATTAAAATAACATTATGTATCCTCAAAATAATCTAAGACCAGGACAAACAGGACAACAAGTAGCTCAACTACAACAGTTCTTACAGTCTCAGGGGATGCTTTCTGCAGCAGATATTGCGACAGGACCGGGAATTTATGGTCCAAGAACGACTGCCGCTGTCAAAAAATGGCAACAACAAAACGGAGTTGATAGTAGTTCAGGTCCAGGTCATTGGGGTCCAAGGTCTATTCAAGCAGCTTCTGGTCGCGGAAATGTTCCAGAAACTCAAGCATCAGTTGATGCACAATACCGTGATGCCATCTCAAAAAATCCAGCTGTTAGCTCTCTGACAAAAGATGGTAGTTCTTTAGATGAAATTATTTCTGCACTTCAGAGTGGAAATTTATCTGGAATAACCGATGCTCAAGGTATGCCGTTTAGTGTTAAAGACCAACAAAAAGCTTTGCAATCTGCGGAAGAAGATAATGCTTTGTACTACGAAGCACTTCAAGAAAAAGAAACTGCGGAAACAGAATCTTCTCTTGCTCAAAAACAATCTGACTTTCAAAACTATCTACTAAATTCTGGACAACAATTCCAAGAAGATAAAACTGAAATGGACCAAAGTGCAGCGGATAACGGTGTGCTGTTTTCAGGTGGAAGAGTTCAGAAAGAAAGAAACTTAGAAAGAGCTTACAGCCAAGACCAAGATTACAAGCGAGGAAATTTTGAAAGAAACATCGGTTCAACAGCTCAAGACTTTCAATATAAATATGGGAATAAAGCAACTGAAGGTTTGAAAGACCATTTTAAAGCCGGAAGTAATTCTTACAATGCAGGTGTCGCCACAGGTGGAGTTAGTTCTAATAGACTATCTAACATCTATAAACCTAAAGACTTTAATTTTCAAGGCACAATGAATACTGAAAGAAGTGCCAATTCAAATACAAGAGCCGCAGGAAAACTTTGGAATAAGGGAAATAAATTATTAGCAACTGGTTACAATAACAAATACTAATATGGCATTAAATCAAATCTATAATAATAAAAATACAGTAACTAGACAGTTGCCTAATGGTGGTGGAAGTTACCAAGCTCCAGCCTCTCCACAATATAGTCCGCTAGGTGGTATTGGTTCTGTTGATGGTGACTTTACTTTTAAAGAAGGTAATCAATGGTTGAGAACTTCTCCTGCTCCTCAACAAGCTCCTGCTCCTCAACAAGCTCCTCAAGCTCCTCAACAACCAGCTGTTGATTTGTATGCAAAATATAGAAACCCTAAGACTGGAGATATTATGTCACCAGACGAGTATTCAACATATCTAGGACAGAAGGTTCCTCAAGCAAGTGGCAATGGAGAGATTCCTCAATACGCTGGGGATGCTATGACAAATCCAGATGAGTCAGGTGAAGATTTGACTAAACGATTAAGAGATATGAATAACTCAAGAAATGATATTGCTTCAGGAACTACTGACCCTTACAAAGTTGGAAGTGATTCTGGAATAGCATATTCTCCACAAGAATTAAAAGCTATCGAGAGTGCCTATGCCGGTGTTTATGACCCTGCTCTAAATGATGTGTTTGCAAGATTGAAAACAAGAGAAGATGAACAGAAAAGAAAAGAGGATAGAGAAGATAAAATCTTTTCAACAAACGAAAGTATCAGACAGTGGAAAGCTACAACCGGAACCAAATCAACAGGAGGAAGTAGCGGAAGTACAAAAGACAGGTTCACTCAAACTCAATTGAATAAAGGTGCCATCGCAGCAGGAATGTCCGAGGAACAGTTCTTGAAACTTGATGCAGAGTTGGCGAACTACTACGTCAATCCACCCAACGTTTGGAATGGTGATACAGAAAAAAATGAACTAGCTTCAATGGCTATCAAAGATGTGCTTGAGAGCTACAGACTTGGAGAAATGACAAAAGAAGAAGCTTTAGAAGCAATTGAAGGCATGGGATTATCTGCAGAAGTTACATCTCATTTCCAATCACAAATCCCCGGGATTACAGTAGAAGAAGTGAAAGAGGGTTGGTTCAAAAGAACATTGAACAAGGTTGACGACAAGTTTCAGATTTTTGACTAAACAAAACTATGATTAAATATTCCCAAGCAAAGCCAGAAAATAAATACAGGTATTCAGCAGCAAAACCTGAACAAAACAGGTCTTTGCCTCCTGCTCCAAGAACAATGCTACCCATTGCGACTCCTATTACTTCTGGACCGAATCAGAATATAATCCCGTTCCAACCTCCTGTTGTGGAGAAAAAACCATACTCATTTCTTGACAGTGTGGCACAACAAAAACCTGCGAGAGAAGGTCAATTTAAATTTGGTGAACAGAAAGCGGTGGTTCCTCAATTGCTAAAAGATGTTGCTACAAATCAGAAGAATAATTTTAATAAAGGGACTGAAGAGTTTCAGAGAGCAGGAGATAAAAGTAGAGAATTATTCCAACCTCTTCAAGATACTGTTCGAAAGCCATTTCAAGGAGCTTATAATTCTATTGAAGCTGGGAGTAAAGTACCTCTTAAAGTCTTGAATACCCCAGAAATCCAGAAAGGAATGCAGTTTGCTTCAGAGAGAACTTCTGGAACAGGTATTGTTTCAATGATTGAAGCAGCTGGTCCTGAAGAAACTTTCCGACAGGCATACGATGCCAACAGAGCAGCTCAAGCTGGAGACCCCTCAAAACTAAATCAATTTTTATATCAACTTGGAGATACTCTTCCCCAGACAGCTTTTGGAGTTGCTCTGAATTTCGTACCAATAGGAGGACCTGCATTATCTACTGCATATTGGACTGCTTTATCTGCCAACGAACAGGTACAAAGCCAAGGGTCAGTAGAGAGTTTGAGACCAATTGTCATTGATGTTCTAGGGGATAGGATGCTTGGAAACTCGATTCAAGGATTATTCAAAGCTCCTGCGGACACACTAAGAAAATCAATTCTTCAAAACTTCGGAGTTGAGGGAGGAACAGAAGTTGCTCAAGACCTTTTGAAATATCAAGACGCTTACCTACGAGCTGACACTGATGAAAAGAAAGCAAAGATTTTACAAGATGCAAAAGATTATTTTACAAGCGGACAAATCCTAATGACCTTTGGAGTTGGAGGTGTTTCTGGTGCCACAGTTGGAACTGCCGGATACACAATTAATCAGTCAAAGCAGAAAGACCAAGAGAGGCACAGAAGTTTTCTTAACTCAAGTGACCAACAAGAGGCAATGTTTACTCCAGACTTTCCTACCCCTCCTTCCGATTCTAATGCAGTTGTTCCACAAGGCAGCCAATCTGACATGACAGCAGAGCTACCAAGTCGTTTTGAAACAGCTCAAGAGTTATTAAAGGAAATTGGAAAGCCTCGATACGGAGCTCAAGGTCTAAGTGTGAACAGAAATGAAGCAAGACAACTTGTGCAGTATTTAGTATCACTACCCAAAAGTACAAATAAGGAAAGAGGAATAGTTTACAAACCTTATGGAGCTCAAGGGAACGAAGTAGATATCATATTAGGGGATACTGGGATAGACAGTGGTGATTCGTTTTATTCTTCTGGAAAAGTTGTGGTAGAAGCAACTAAAAATTCAGACGGAACCTACACAATGAGTAATAGATTAAGAACGCATGGAACTCCCTTATCAAAAGATGCTGTGCTGGACCGTCTTTCTGATGCTAAGTTAATTGAATCAACAAACAGACCAACCCAAAAAGTTACCAGTAACGAAACTTCTCCAACAGGAGGTCCAGGGTTTAGTCGAATGTCTCGGTCATTGGATAAGATGGTTCAAGATGGAACAATGCTTCCAGAAGATACCACTATCCTAAAAACACTATTTGAAGGAACAGATGATAGATTGCTAGGAACTATGGACTACTCTACAAATGGAAGACTTACAAGGTCTCTTGGTAGATTCAGACAAAACGCCATCAACGGTGCAAGAACTCCAGGGTGGGGTTCTATCGAGATGCAAAAAGGATTATCGAACACTGGCAAAGGACCGGCTTCAAGGGTTTTTACTCACGAATTTGGACACGCAGGATATTTCTTAGTTCTATCAAAAGAAGAACGTGCGATTTCCGATGGTGTCTACAACAGTTTAGGTAAGGGTGGTACAAAAGCATTATTCCAAGGAGGACTTGCAAACAACCCCAACTACCACGCAGGTAGTGCTCAAGAATTCTTTGCTGAAAGTTTTGCTGAATATGTTTTCTCAAATAAAGTTCCAGCCGCTCAAATGGAACCTCTACTTAAAAAAGTAGCAAGAAAATTCTTTGATGGATTAAAGCGATTAGTAAATCGTGGAAATATTAGTGCTCTTGAAACAATGAGACCTATCTACGAAAAGATTCTAGCCGGTGATAGCTCAACTCCATTATCTCAATTTGCTAATCAAGATTCTTCAAGCTTTAAGAATGAGCTTAGAGAGCTGATGAATAAAGGAGCACTTCCTGTTCCGAGTACAGAAAAACCTACAAATGTAGAACCAGCTCAAGTTCCTCTGGATGCTTTATTCCCTAGTGTCACAAATCAAACACCGAAAAGAAATCCAAACGCTCCGGACCCAACATCTCCTATCGAGCCAGTTGAAGTTGAACCTAAAGAGAAAGTTGGAGAAGAGAACAGAAGAACTCCAAACAGATTGAAAGTAGGATTGTTCAATCGGTTGGCACAATCTCCGATATCTGTAATGAATAAGCTTGGACTAAGAGAAAACTACATAGAACTAAAAGCTGCAAACTTAGCAATGGAGAAAGAAAAAGAGGAGGTATTAAAGCAAATAAGAGGATGGATGGATTCACTTCCTAGTTTTAAAGACAGCAGTAGAAGAATTTTTGACCATCTTGATGGAGAAAAAGTTGAGCTTACTCAAGAAGAAGCAAAAGTCGCTGCAGAAATAAGAACGTGGTTAGACAGTTGGGCTGACCGACTTGAGATAGAACCAGGTGACAGAATTACAAACTACATTACTCACATATTCCCGAAAGAAGATGACCAAGGTATCCCAGAAGGGATTGAAGCTTTTATTAGGAATACTATCCCCGGAGAAGTTTACAACCCTTTCTTACTAAAACGAACTGGAGCAGAGGGTTACCTAAAAGATGTTTGGACTGCACTTGAAGTGTATGGGAAAAGAGCAGTTAGAAAAGTTCACATGGACCCACCTCTAGCAAATCTTAAAGAAGCTACTACACAGTTTGAAGATAGTCAGAAACATTTTATTCAAGACTACGTTGCACGAATAAACATGCGACCTACAGATGTTGATAAAGGAATTGATATAAACATCAAGCAAGTTTTTGGTAATTTATTTGGAGCAAGACCTACTCGCTCAATAACGACGTTCTTGAGAAAATTAAACTCTCGGTCAAAGATTGCAGGGTCAGCAGTTACTTTTGCAAAAAACCTTACTCAAGGAGTAAACACATTCTCTGAACTTGGTTCAAGATACACAGTTGTGGGTTACTATGGTCTATTTAAAAAAGGTGCCGGAAAGGAACTAAAAGACAATGGTGTTCTTCTGGATTCTTTTGCACAGGACCAGGTATACAGTGCAGTAAGAAGATTCGCAGAAACAGCAGATAAAATATTGTATACGAATATGCGTGTTTCTGAATTCATAAACCGTGGAGCAGCTTATTTTGGAGCTAAAGAAAAGTATCTAGCTGGGAAAGTATCACCAAAGAATGTAAAAAAAGCTCTAAATAAAACTGTTGAAAAAGGTTATAAACCTACAGAAAAAGACGCTGTCGAGTACGGAAAGTTCGTAGCTGAAACAACACAGTTTACTTTCGGAGCATTAGATACTCCTGTAAATATGCAAAGTGATTTAATGAGAACCACATTCCAATACCAAACATTTACTTTGAAGCAAATGGAAAGAATAATTGGTCAGGTGAAGAATGGAGAGTGGGATAAATTTGCAAGATATATATTTGCTTCTTCATTACTGTTTGCTTACATAGGAAAATTATTCGGGATGGGTCTGAAAGATGTGTTCCCTTATGTTACATTCGGAGCTCCTCCTGTTCTATCGTTCTTTAATGATGTTTTCCAGGAAGGAATTAAAGGAGAAGATGACTGGGGAAATAAACTTGATACAGAAGAAAGAGTAAAATCTGTTGGAAAATCTATATTTACAAACGTGGTTCCTGCCGGTGCACAAATAAAAAGAGGTTATGAAGGTGTAAAAGCTGTCGATGAGGGGAAAGTTAGAACTGCATCAGGAAAGGTGAAGTACACCATAGACCAAACTCCAACAAACTATGCGAGAGCAGCTCTTTTTGGAACCTACAACTTATCAGAAACTCAAGAATACCACGACAAAAAAGATAAGAAAAAAGATGAGAAGAAGAAGACATCATCATCATCTGCAGGAAAGTACGGTCCTGCGAGATAAAAAAACACCTCGTTTAGCAAGCTACATAATGTGTACTTGATGTAAAACGAGGTGTTTCTTTTGTACAAGTAGACCAGTTGGTCGTCTTAGCAACTCCCTAGCTTGGTAAATCCCCAAGTTTTAAGATATGCCTGCTCGATACGCCCAGCCTAACTCATAATAATTATAGGATTAAACTTCTAAACAGGCAAGAATTAAAGGCACAAAATTTAGTGCTGTCTTTTTCATACCATTAAGTTTTAATTCTTTGATGAATATTTCTTCTGCCTTCTCTACAATTTCTGGAGTTAATTTAATTTTTTTCTCCTTCGCCACTTCAGAAAGTACAACACCAAACTCCAATGCAATTCTTAGTGTTGGATTTCCATACAACGGAGGTCTAAGTGTACTTAGAATTTTATTTCTTTTTACCATTTTTCTTTTTCTTAATTATCTCTACAGGTTCAGGTTCAGGTGCAAGTACAGGTTCAGGTTCAGTTGGTTCTGCAGTTAGCTCGTACCGCTCTGTGTCTGTATAGTAAACAACATGCTTAATAAATCCTTCTGGAGTTATTATTTGTTCCGCAGAGGGCACTAATCCTAATTGATTACATAGGTTATTAACAACTTGTACTTTCTTCTCACTTGATTTTTGTATTTCTTCTTTTGTCATATTTATATTTCGTTTATGAATTCTTGATAAGCTTTCGATATTTCTTTTGCTGATTTAACAATCAACTTCTCCATGTTCTCTATCTCTTTTTCACTAAATTCGTGGTGGAAGGATTTAATCTTTCCAGTAATTTGAATTTGTTTTTCGTTCTTTCTCCAGAAGTCGTCTACCTCCAGAGACCCCTCCTTTGTTTCTATCCAGTCCAAGTCGCAATACTCCGGAGTCTTTCCAATGCTATGTTTCAATGCAACTGCATAGAATTTCAATTGACCGTGCTTTATTACTTTCGCTTGGGTCCAAGGTATCTTTCCTGTTTTATATTCTCTAAAAACATTATTCACAGAATCGTAACTATCAATGTAAGACAATATTGGAACCCCTAGAACATCTGTCTTAATTTCAAATTCTGGGGTATCACATACTATCAAATCTGGAAGTAGTTCTGTATGTTTACCTTCTTCAATCAGACCTGCGATTCCTTTCCCAAATCTAAGATACTTAGTATCTAATTTATCTCCAGCCTCAAAATATTCTTTTCTATATCTGACAGGATTGCTTATCCAACAAGATAGTTGAGACCAAGAAATGTGAGGTTTTGGAAGTATTAGTTTAATTTTTTGCATAATATATCTTCTATTTCATTATCACTACGTACGCCACTCCAACGTTTGTATTTTCCAGCTGGAGTTTGTTGAGTTACAGTTCCTGTTGTGAAATAGTAATTCAATCTAACGTTTGTATTTTCTTGTTTGTAAGAATACATTATAGGATTTTTTGATTCTATTTCTTTCCAACCATAACACTCTAATAATTCTTTTGTAAATTTAAGCTTCTCCATTTAATTGTTTTGACCTTTCTTCAATTACTTCAAGTAGACTATCTTTATTCTCTGCAGTTAGTTTTGTTGATAATCCAATTTGTTTGATAATTAAATCAAGAGCTTCTGTGCTCATGCAAGATTGAATTGCTTGAGTGGCTTTCACAATTGCCACATCTGCAATCGGTGAAGGTGTCACAGGAGGAGCTTTGTATCCAGTTTGGTTGTAAGTTTTACCGTCAACAGCTACTGGAGGATTGTCTACAGGTAGTGGCACAAATGGAACTGAACCAATTGAAACTGTTGTTTCCTCAACTGGTTTTACTACTTCTTTTTTTCTTTCAGCAATCATGAAATATTCTTTCCACAATTTATTCATATGTGGAGTGATGTAGGCATGAGCTTCTTCTGGGTTTTGAGCCTTTACGACTATTTCAGGGATAATATTTGCATACTGTCCTGTTGGAATAGTCATTCTAATTGAGTAACTAATCATCTCTACTACTTTTTTTACTTCTTTCTTCACTACTTTCTTTACTACTTTCTTCACTTCTTTCTTCACTTCTTTCTTCACTTCTTTCTTTACTTCTTTCTTCACTACTTTTTTTACAGTTTTCATATTTTTATAATTTAATTTCAGTAAACACTAAAGATGGATTTGCGACGTATGTTGCAATCTCATCTTCTTGTTCTTTTGCTTGAAGTGCTTTCACTTCTTCCTTCAAATCTTTTATTTCAGATTTAATTTTCTTCTCTTTCTTTTCGAACATTGAACTGTATGTCCAAGTTTTCAGTTGTTTTACAGTGAACTTTCCGACTGCTGTGTTTGTACTTTTTGCTCCTTTTGCGATTATCTCTTCTATAATTTCTGGTTTCAACGCATCTCTTTGTGTTGTCAGTACATTAATTTGAGCGTCTAGGACTGCGTATTTTTCGAATGATGTCATATTATTGGTTTGTTATACAGAAATCAATAAACCCCCTAAATACCTCTCCTTCTGTTTTGTTCTCTTTCTTCGCTTTTGCTTTTATGTACTTCTGTTGGGTTAGCGTAATCCTGGTATTAATTCTAGCCATTGGGATTGCTTTTTTCTTTGTTTTTATCATTGTAACTTTATAATTTTTTCGGATAATTCTTCGGCTCTTGTTTTTGTGATTGAGATTACACCCTCGTACCTTAATTTTATAATTTCTTCGTACCTAATAAGACAAAATATGTCTTTGAATTTTATTATTAAATATGAAGGTAGTGGTGGTAAGCAAGCTCCGTCACAAGGTTTTGGTCTGCTGATTTCATCAGAGAATTTCCAGACTAGCCCGCTCTTTTCTAATGCGGGCAGTCCTTCATCTTGCCCTGATTCAATTTTTGCAAACTGAAAATATTCTGTATTCGTCTGCTTCAATTCGTAGTAACAGTACAATCTCTTTTCTCTAAAATACTGGTTTAGAACTGTGTTCCATTTCTGTTCTCGTTTCATAACCTTGTTTATTATATACCGATGTCGGTGTCGGTGCAACTATATATTTATTGTTAATCTCTCTTGAAAATCTTGACCACTCATGACCGTGTCGTGACAATCCATGTCACACCCTTTCACGACTAAGTGGATGTATAAATTCTTCTTCAATGCGTTCGACCTCAACACTCGACCTGTGGACTGTTCGTAGTCCACATGTCTAAATGATTTACTTGCGTATATTACGCAAGGGAATGTTGGCAACTCGTACCCTGAAGAAATTGCACATTGAGCGATTATGATATGTGGGTGTGGACTTTCATTTACTTTGTGGATAAAGCTCCGGTCTTTTGTAGCTCCAGTTAAAGTTGAAACATTGTATCCTTCTTTCTTCAGAGCTTTTTCAATCTCTTGAATTTGAGCTGTGTAGTTGGCAAAAATTAGTAGCTTCGGGAATTCTTGAGCTCTTTCTAGGATGTAGGGTATCTTATTATTCTTGAAAATAATTGTCTCATCACTCATGGTGTCTGTTTTATTTTCTCCTTCCACTATTTTCTTTCCGTATAGCACTCCATTCTCTATTGTTCGAAGCCTAGCACGCCTAACAAGGGGGTCCGGTTCTGAAAACGACATATCAGTCACTGCGAGCTTTTGCTCTGCTGTAAGGTCAATTTCAATGACTTTATGGGTCTGTTCCGGAACATCGAAGAAGTCATTCAGACTACCTGTATACCCAAGTCTTTTAATCAAAGTAGCTAATTCTTGTTTTATCTCTTCAGTCTTCTTTGGTAGCCAAATTCTTCGAACTCCTCCTATTCGAACTTCAGTGTAATACTTGTTTCGGAACTGGTGGAAATCCCAATTATTTCCTAGCAAAACTCCAATTGCCCAAACACTCATAGGTTTCGGAGCGGGAGTTGCGGATAGTAAGTACAATCTTTTCGGAGGATGTTTTTCTAAGAATTTCTTTGTAGCATCGAATATCTGTGAGGTCTTTGGAATCTGTATTTTATTTCTCTGAACATACGCAGGCATTACTCCAAGATTGTTGTGAACCTCATCAATAATAACTGTGTCAAAGTGAGGTAAATCATCCCAAATCTTTCTCAAGTCTTCTTTACTGATTACCATTACACCTTTATTAGTTTCCCACTTTTTATTTTCTCGTTCCCAAGTCTTATCATCTCTTTGTTGCTTCGGACAAATAACTAAAGTATCTCCTTCAGCTAAGACTAAAGCGGTCCGAGTCTTTGAAGCACCAGTCCCAAGAAATAGCCCGCACTTTAGTGGGTCTGCATCTATGATTTTCTTTTGATGGTCGTAGAGTGGTAACATATTAGAATTCATTAAAGCTATCTTTTTTAATCCAATGGGGACTGAACTTCATCCCAGTATATTCAGCTTCTCCTCCACCATACTGTCGAGTGGAGTAAGAGAATCTATCGTCTTTTGCTCCGTAAGCTTGTACCTCTTTTTGAAAAGTTATGTTAGCTTTTATTTTTCTTCCACCTTCTGACACACTCCACTTTTTATATTCAGAATATAATTCTGGAGCTTCAATTTTTTCACCTTCTTCTAGAACGATACACTCACTCAAGAATCCTTCAACTGAGGAATTCTCTGCTCGATAATCGTCTAGCATTTTTGTCTGTTCTTTTGTGACAATGAAGTTTTCGTTTTGAGCTAAATCATCAAAACCGTCTAACATCCAGTTTAGAATTCCCGAAATCTCTCCGGCAAGAAGTCCAACACTTGACCGCAATTTCATATTAGGATTTTTTCTATAATTATTTAAGAACTGCACTGCACAAATTCTTCGCTCTGTTGCTGTTGATACATCATCAACTCGTGGCAGTAGGTTTACAGAGAACACAAACTTCGCTTGAGGTCTGAAAGTAAATTGTGGCTTGTATTTAATATCAATAGTTACAGGCTCTCCAGAAATTAGTTTTTTCAACTTATTACTTTGGTAGTAGTTTCCGGAAACTTCTTCAATTATATTCAATCGCTTTCCAATAAGTCCGTGCATACCAAACGTGCTGTAAAGACTTTCAAGGTCAATGTGAGAGGTAGCATCTGGTCCAATAACCATTGATATCGTATCTATGAAGGTCGATTTCCCGTTTCCTCCGTCTCCTACCATGAACAAAGCTCGGTCATAAAGCATCGAAGAGGATAGAATGTACCCACAGAATTGCTTTATCAACCTAGTTTTATCAATCATTTCATCTCCAGACATCCAACTTGCTACACAATCTTCCCATACTGGACATTCCGCTTTAGGGTCGTAAATAACAGGGTACTGAACCAAAGATACAAAATTAGGATTGTGGGGCATCAGCTCTCGAGTCGCGATGTTTAAAATTCCATTCTTCACATTCACTAAAAACCCTCCGTCTTTAGAAATTTTCAGTTCTGGTATTATTGATAAAAGACACGCAACTTTGTCCGATACATTCTTTTTTGTCCTATATCCCCAAAGCATATCTTCATACAATCCATTCAAAACCATGTCGGACATCTCTTGGTCAGACACCATTTTATAAACTCCGTTGTCGTATCGGAACACGATTCCAATCTCATTCTTTTTCAAGTACGGATTCAATGCCAGTAATTCTCGTTCGTAATTTGAGTATCGGACTTTGTCTTGTTCTCTTCTGTCCTTTAGAACGCCGGTGTAAGCTTGTTGGATTAATTGACTTTCTTCAGCACTCATATTGTGAGCAATCACTTCGTGCTTATAAGAATAAGTGTAGTTCCCTCCGAAAGCACTGTTTATAGTATTAACAATTTCTTGAGCTCCACCTCTTTCAGATTCAATCCCATGCCACCCTACTTTTTCAATATGCTGTAAAGCCTTCTCTTTTTTCCAACCTGCCTGTCTCATTAGTGAGGCTGTAACCATTAAGGCGTGATTTCTCATTCCCTGTTGAGGCAAGGTATCGGGATGTGCAGAGATTAGTTTCTGAAAACTTTCTCGGTCTTCAATTGGAAACACTTCATTTACTTTATTAAAGAAACTCTGTTTTTCCGCTTGTGACATTTTTTTAGCTTTGTCACCATTTAAGCTTGCAATGTCGTTGAAAGATAATGCAGAGTCTTTTGTAGGAAATGCACTTTCAATCGCATCCATTGTGTATGTGTTTGCGGTCTCTTTATGTAATCCTTTAATCTTAAACACACCTTCAGTTCCAATCTTCCACTGGTCATCAGTCTTTTTCCAGTAGTAAGTATCCGGTACTCGTAGAATTCTAGTAAGGTCTTTTACCACAGGGTCCGCTTTTAGTTCTGTTACGATATTCTGTTCCAACTGTTCCCACCTCTTCACTTCACTACTCCATTCTAGTTCTCCTAGTCCTTCTTTATAAATGGGTTCATCAAGCACCCAATAAATGTGGTATCCGTTCTTAGTCTCTAAAATAAATGTTGGTGCGAGTTTCTCCTTTATTCTTTCAATCTCTTCTAAATCTTTTCTTCCGTCTATATCAACGAAGAAAGCATTCAAAGAGCTACAATTTTCTTTTTGTGCGTTTGGTGCATTTTTAAATCCATTGACTGTGAAGTAACTCTCGTATCCACTTAAATTAAGGTCATCTCTTCTCTCTGTGCTTGCTACTGGCAGTCTACCTGCTCCTGTTTGGTCTATGTACCGGAAAGCATGGTCCGGAAAGTGTGTTAGGAATTCTTTATTTTTTGTTGCCATACATTTTTTTGTTAAAGCAAAGGTAAAAAGAAAACAGCCAATGTTTTTGTGGAGAGGGAATGTATGTAACCCCTCGTAGAACATTGACTGTTTTCTGTCTATCTTTACTATTTTTTTGTTTTGAAATTTCTTTATACATACATTTTTTCTCTTCGATGGGCTAATGGGGAAAGTCATATTTTGTAGCGTGACCTATTGCAATATCCTTTTAGGTAATGACCTACACACGCTATCCATTTCCCCCATCAACCCACCGCGAAGGGTGGGGGTGATGTTCTTCTAACTAAAACGGAACGTCATCCGGATTAATTTCGTCAGCTGGATATTCCATAGGTTCAACTTTTTGATTGTTGATACTATCAAAATCGACATCAGCTCTGCTCTTTGAAGTTCCAGATAATTTATGTTTGATATCTTTTTCCACCATAGCTTCTAGGAAAATCATTCTCTTTGTATCATCCCATATCTTTTCTCCTTTGACTGTCAATTGCTCCATGTCCGGCATACCTTTAGGTTCAGCCATTGTGTAAGCGTGTTTGACAGCTACTCCGTTTTGATTAATAAACAGTGAGCTTTTATTTTTCCCGTCTACTTCTTTAACACTTGGTGAAACTTTCATCTCTTGTGTCAAATCAATGTTCGGTAGCATTTTAAGAAACGCTGTTGAAAAACTATTGCTATAAGATAATTGAAGAATGTAAACATCTTTTTCATCTTGGAAACTAAAGTTCCATGTTTTTCCGTACTCTCCTTCTTTAATTTTTATGTCAATTAGCTTTCCTGTAAAACTGTCATGAAAAATCTCATGAACAGTTTTGCCTAGTTTATTTATTCGTGTGACTGCTCCTTCAGTTCCTTCATTTACTCTTTGGCAAAACTTACCTCCTAAAATTGTAATGTAATTACCGTCGTCTTTGTTTTCAAATCCCATATATTTATTTATTATTATTGGTAGGCTACTACCATTTTTTGATAATTTATCCAATAAATCGGATAAGATTTTGTTCTTTTTTTAGGAAGAAATAAATCTTCGCTTATTATACACCTGTGGTTGTGTCGGTGCAACTTAGTTATAAAAGTGCATAAACTGTGTACAACTTACTCATTTTTGGCTCTTCTGGTATCTCTCCACTGCTTCATTTTCTCTGTGTTCCCTTTATTATAAAAGGATTTTCTACACTTATCTCCGCAGTAGGACCTAAATCTTGCGTTCGGCAATTCTCCACCGCACACTTTACAATTATCTCTAATCTCTACTTTAAAACTTCTTTTCATAGGTGTTAGTTATTTTTGTAAAGTTTTTATCTTAACCTTTGCATCTTTAATAGATAATTTTATTGAGTCAATATCCTCCTCCCGAGCACTTATAAACATTTCAAACTGCTCTTTTGTTTTGTAATCGTGGCACACATCGAGAAACCTAAACTTTTTCCTTTCTTCTGCTACTGCTTGTTGTATAGACTCTGCTATAAAGTCTCTCAATTCTGATTTAGTAGAGCTACCAAAGTCGTCAATAACTTCTGCCAACTTGTTTGGAAACTTATTGACAAACTCTTTTATTTTCTGTTCTATAAATGCTTCGTCAATTTCTTCTGATATGTACAATAATTCTTTCAATTTTTTCATATATTTATAAATTAGAAATTCTTTTTAATACATCTGCCGAAGTGTGTCCGTCAAACTCAGGTGCTTTCTCTAAAGTTTCAGCAAAAGAAGTGTCGTTCCATTTATCGTTTGGTAAGTGGTATGTTATTTGTTTATCTTTTTGTTTATCTATTCCTAGAATAAACCAACTTTCGTAACTAGACCCATCTGAATGTAATTTAGAACGCCACACCGAAATATTGCTTTCCCATTGTCTACACAACGCTATGTAAAGTGTAATTCTGTGCTCGTACAGTTCTTTAAATGTGTGGTAGCCGTCTGATGTGTTCTCTGTTACCTTAACCGACTCCTCCTGCACCTGCACCGTATAACTGTCTATTGCCTTTCGTGCATTTTCTTCTGACCCTGCGTGTACTATGTTGTTTATTAGTTCGTCTTTTATGTTCATGTTATTTATTTTTAAGGTCTTGTTTTTTAAACAACTCTATATATCTTAGTTCATTTTTCGCTACATTATTTTCAATGTGTAGCAGGGCTTCTTCTTCTGTTTCAAATTCATTACACTTTGTAGCTACAATTCGTGTTTCCTCAAACATTCCTAACCACTTGACTGTCTGTTTGTTGTTGTCAATTACTAGGTAAGTCATTCTTGTAAAGTCCCTTTCAGGCTTAATTATTGAAATAAATCTTTTTATAAATTGATTCATATATTTTTATATAATTACAGCTTTATAAGTAACTCCATCTACTATTACATCTACTTCTTTGCCTGTAAGTGATAGTGTTTCTGTTCTGTGGTCTTGTATGTCTTCCTCTTCGTATTCATTGGTATCTTCTAATGTTCCTGAAAGTATTCTCACTTTGTTGTCGTACATACAAAACCCTAAAACTTTTTTCCACCTACTTTGCACAAAAACCTCATCATCAATCGCTAAGTGTTTTTCATTAAACATTGCAGGTATTAGAAAACGAACATCGATTTTGTTAAGCAAAAAAATTTCTGTCTTGTTTTTATCCCAAACAGAAATTGTGCCGCATCCGTAATAAGAATTATTTACCTCACATTCTTGCCCTATTATCTTGTTTGGTCTTTCACTATCAGGATTTCTTGTATTCCCTATCACTCGCACATGGTTTGTTTCTATTGTAATGTTTTTCATATATGTTATTTGTCGCAATCTTTAAGAGTTAATAATTCTTCTCTCATTAAATTTATTTTCTTTCTTACATTTTCTTGCCCTTTAGAAAATTCTGCCGTGTAAGTGGGATGTTCCTCTCCCGCTTGATACATCATTTCGTGGTATACAAT
>Ga0209414_1000308_pt1 | contig 23202 bp, 21 predicted proteins | sample LakVidmifraction_4_FD_181154 | JGI IMG/M metagenome (GOLD analysis project Ga0209414, IMG submission 181154) | Hypersaline microbial communities from Lake Vida, Antarctica - Brine Hole Two &gt;0.2 micron (SPAdes) (version 2) | ecosystem: Environmental > Aquatic > Non-marine Saline and Alkaline >...
GAGCACGATAAAAAAGATGTGTTTCGCTTTGCATCCTTACAGAGTGAAATCGGAAAAGAACTTACCTCAAAACGGGGAATAGACCCTGAAGTTATTGACTCCATAGTTTTGATTGAACCAGGGGTGGCCTACTTTCAAAAATCTACTGCAGCACTGGAAATTTCAAAGGATCTCTCCGGCGGATATTCATTTTTAAGCTACCTCTCAATTTTTCCTGAGGTGCTTCGCGATGGCATTTACGACCTCATCGCCAACAACCGTTATAAATGGTTCGGAAAAAAAGATGCCTGTATGATCCCTACCCCTTTATTAAAAGCTAAATTTTTAGATTAGGCTTTTTGTTCTTCTTTCTTATAATTATCGTCCCAATTTTTAACATTTGGCGGACCCATTTTATTTACAGATTTTGCTATGACCAAGGATACTGCCGCGTCCCCTGTAACATTTACTGTAGTCCTGCACATATCAAGTGGCCGGTCTATGGCAAAAATAAGTGCCAATCCTGCTTCGGGAATTCCAGCTTGTGCAAGCACAATTACCAACATCACCATTCCTGCTCCCGGAACGGCTGCCGAGCCAATGGATGCAAGGGTTGCAGTGACAATAATTCCCAGCTGCGCTCCCATTGAAAGATCCATTCCAAAGGCCTGCGCGATAAATACGGCCGCTACCGCCTGATAAAGGCTGGTTCCATCCATATTGATGGTGGCGCCAATGGGAAGCACAAAACTTGCAACTTCCTTATGTACTCCCAGATGCTCCTCAACCCTTTCCATAGTTACCGGCAGCGTAGCCGCACTGGAACTGGTTGAAAAAGCCAGTAGCTGAGCAGGAGCTATTCCGTTAATAAAAAATTTAGGGGTGTTTTTTGTAATGATCCAAACAATCATAACGTAAAATCCAATCATTAGGAGAAGGCCCAAAATTACTGTAATAGCATACATTCCAAGGGCTGCGAAAAGATCGGTGCTAGGTGATTCCACCACCAGTGAAGCCAGTAAGGCAAACACCCCATAAGGCGCTGCGAGCATGATAAGGTCAATTAATTTTAAGATAACTTCATTAAAACCGTCAAAAAAGTCTTTTACCGGTTTAGCGGTTGCCTCAGGAATAAGGATCAGTCCTATTCCGAAAAATATCGCGAAAAATATAACCTGTAACATACTGGCATTATCGCTGGCTGCCGCAAAAATATTGCTCGGCACAATGTCTTCAAGAGCTTTTAGCGGCCCCACATCTCTTTGACGACGGGCATCCTCAATTGTGAAAGATGCATCGGTTTCATAACTGGTGATGAGATCAGTGCGGGTTTCTTCGGTAATTGTCTTTCCGGGTTCAATAAGGTTTACCAGAGTTAAGCCTATAGAAACGGCGATTACTGTTGTAATGACATAAGTAACAATTGTGCGCAATCCCATTTTGGAGAGTTTGGAAATATCCTTTAAATCGGAAATTCCTTTGATAAGGGATGCTAAAATTAGCGGTACTGCAATTAATTTAAGGGCATTGATAAAGATATTCCCAAATGGTTTGATCCAGTCACTTACAAATCCGGGACCCCAATTAAATCTGGTCAGGATAAGTGCGAAGATCACTCCGCTTGCCATTCCTATTAAAATCTGCCAATGCAGTGCTAAATTTTTCATTCTATATATTTTTCAGCAATTTGAAATTATATTTTGGATATTTTATTCTGAAGCCAGAAATCGGCGATCACCAAGGCTGCCATCGCTTCCACAATAGGAACGGCCCTGGGTACCACACAAGGGTCATGCCTTCCTTTTCCTTGAATTTCAACCTCTTCGCCTTTTGAATTGATGGTTTGCTGATTTTGCATTATAGTTGCAACCGGTTTAAAAGCTACACTGAAGTAGATGTCCATTCCATTTGAAATTCCGCCCTGAACGCCACCGCTTAAATTTGTGACAGTAGAACCATCAGTATTAAACAAATCGTTGTGCTGGCTTCCTTTGAGTTTAGTACCTTCAAATCCGCTTCCAATTTCAAATCCTTTAACCGCATTTATTGAAAGCATGGCTTTGCCTAATTGGGCGTGAAGTTTATCAAAAACCGGTTCTCCCAATCCCTTAGGCATATTTTTAATCACGCATTTCACCGTTCCACCTACAGTATCGCCTTGTGAGCGGATCTCACGAATATAAGCTTCCATTTTTTCTGCCAAAGAAGGATCCGGGCATCGTACCGGGTTGGATTCGATTAAATTAAAATCGATGTCTTTATAATCTTTCTCTAATCTTATATCCCCAACCGAAGCCGTATATGTGATAAAAGAAATTTCGGGAATTAGCTGTTTTGCAATTGCACCTCCCACAACCCTGGATGCTGTTTCACGAGCGGAAGACCGACCGCCGCCGCGATAATCCCTAACCCCATATTTTTCATCATAGGTATAATCGGCGTGGGAAGGCCTGTAAGCATCTTTGATATGGGAATAATCGTTTGATTTTTGATTGGCATTCCGTATCACGAAGCCAATTGGAGTACCAGTGGTTCTTCCTTCAAATATTCCGGATAGGAATTCTACCGTGTCCGGCTCCTTCCGTTGAGTTACTATGGCCGATTGTCCAGGCCTGCGCTTATCGAGTTCTTCCTGAATTTTATCCAGATTCAGGGAGATTCCAGCAGGGCAGCCATCTATCACGCCTCCTATTGCTGTTCCATGCGATTCTCCAAAAGTTGTTAATTTAAATAGTGTTCCAAAGGAATTTCCAGCCATTTAATTGATTTTCAACAAATATAATTTTTTAACTAACAAAAGGGAAATCTATGGCAATTAAATATTCGTTCGGGATTTGTGAATTTGGGGATTCGTTTAATCGTTTAATCGTCTAGTTTGTCATCTGAACGGGCATTTCCCCTTTTTTGTTATTCTGAACGAGCAATTGGGCGTTTCCCTTCCTGCGGTCGGGTCGGGCTTTACGCTTGTAGTTTTAAAAATGATAAAGCCATTTTTAAAAGCTACCGCTGCAATCCCTAACGCTTGTAGCTTCACAGATATTAAAATTAGGGGTGAGGCATTACTTTTTTTGTCATTCTGAACGAGCTTTTTGGGCGAGGAAGAATCCCTACCATGAGTGTGCCTTGATGAGTAATACGATTGGGTAAAAGAGTTACAAACATGATTCGCCCATTGAGTACTTGGGCTTCATCACTGCGTTCTGAATGACATTTCTATATTGTATCTGCCATTCTGGACCGCTAACACCTACTTAATCTCTTATCTAAAGTCTATTTTCTAAAATCTAAAATCTCAATACTAACCAGCCTTCAACAAAAATTCCTGATTGATCTTCTGGCGCAATTTCCTGGAATAATCTTCTTCCAGCCATTCCCGATAATTTTTGGTGCTTTTGCTAATGCAATAAGAGAATTGCCTAATCCTTGAACCAATATCATCCTTTAATTCCTTTGCCAATAACCTGGCATCAAAAACATCATCACTATTTTCAAAACACATTTGTACGTGCTGATCCATGGACCATTCAAGAACAGTTTTAGATTTTAAACCTTTCTTGATCACGATATCATAAGCCGCCTCAACATCAAAATCTACTTCTGCACTTTTGGCAAATTGAGCTCTCAGTTCGGGTGGCATCACATATTTAAATTCCCGTTCAATTTCTTCGTCGCTCAGCAGATTTTCAAAATAGAAATCTGGAGAACGAAACAGCTGTCTCCAATCTACCGCAGCACTCCAATTTCCAAAACGCACGAAATTGTTCCCCAGATCGATTACCGTAAACTCCGATTTCTTTGGAAGTATCCTCGAACCCCGGCCAATCATTTGAAAGTATAAGGTAAGGGATTTGGTAGCGCGGTTCAAAATAATAGTTTCTACGGAAGGTTCGTCAAAACCGGTAGTTAGAATACTCACTGAGGTAACTATGGCATCAGGAGTGTGTTTAAACCATTTCAGGATTTGTTTCCGATCCTGTTTGCTGGTGGTGTTATCTAAATGACGAATAGAAAATCCGGCGTTTCTGAAGGTTTCATATACTTCTTTTGAAGTATTGATCCCATTGTTAAAGATCAGGGTTTTTTTTCCGTGAGATCTCTCCAAATAGGTATTGAGCAGCTTTTCCTGCATGCTCAGGTTGGAATACAATTCTTCCGAAGATTTCACCGTATAATCTCCATTGATCCCAACTTTCAGAGATTGCAATCCCACATCGTACGAATAGACCACTGCTTTTGCCAAAAATCCTTTGCCAATTAAAGATAAAATAGAATCGCCCACAATAAGCTCCCTGTAATTGTCCTTCATCGGGAGTTTTATATTGGAACTCAGTGGCGTAGCGGTAACTCCAAGAATAAAGCATTTTTCAAAAAATTTAAATAATTTCCTGAAGGAGTTGTAATGAGCCTCATCAATAATTACAAGGCCGATATCCTTAATTTCCAGTTTCTCATCGTGCAGCCGGTTATTAAGAGTTTCAACCATAGCGACAAAACACATATAATCTTCCTGATCCGGCAATTCCTTAACCTTGGAATTAATGATCTTATTAAGTACCCCAAATTCAGAAAGCATCTGGGATGTTTGTTTACAAAGTTCGATGCGATGAGTTAGAATGAGCACTTTTTTATTTGTGCGCTGAATATATTCTCTTACAATTTGAGAAAAAATCACCGTTTTCCCCCCACCGGTAGGCAATTGGTATAATAAATTGTAATGGTCTGGGTGGGTATCTATGACCTGAAATATCTTATCTATATCTACCTGTTGGTAATCATAAAGTTTTTTATCATTTTTCTTATCTTCCAGTCCAAAAGTTTCAACACCCATATTTTCTATATTCAACAAGTTTGCAAAAATAGCTGATTTTTAAGATAAAATAAAATGTTTGTTGGTATTAAAATTTAATATTTCATTTTATGACATTGCTCAAATTTTGAGTATCTTTAATTTACTAATAATTTATGTTTATAAAGCCATTTTCTTCTATTACAATGTTAAAATAGTTGTAAGTTAAGAGTATAAATATTAAAGCCAGGTCAATATTTAATTGGCTCGCTTCCCCTCCTCATTAATTCTAAAAATCTTTTTGAAATATAAAAATGGAGCTGATAGATCCCCGCAAATATGTGATGGTATTGCAGAATTGCTACCTGCTCAATAATTTGGATAAAGAGTCCTACAATGAATTATTGTCAAGGTTTCATGAGGAAAAATGGCCTAATGGCACCTGTGTCTTAAACCAGGAAAAGTGGTTTCACAATTTTTATATTATACTTTCCGGGAGGGTGAAAATGTACCAGGTGGATCTGAAAAGCGGAAAAGAGATCACCTTATTTTTACTTACCAAGAACGACTCTTTTGACCTTTTCTGTCTTTTGGACGGATGCGAACATCCGGTTTTTTACGAAAGCCTTGACAGCGTAAAAGTATTGGCTGCACCAATGTCAGATGTTCGGGAATGGCTAAACAAAAATCCACAACACTATCCAAATCTTTTAAATTATGCGGGCAAACAAATGCGCATGCTTGAAAACTTCGTTTCTGATATTTCCTTTATTGATGTTCCTACCCGAATAATAAAACTTTTGATAAAAAATGTAAAAGAAGATTCAAACAACCTTGAACTTATCAATGATCTGCCCAACAGAGAAATTGCAAATTTAATAGGTTCTACAAGGGCGGTTGTAAACCGCCATCTTCAAAAATTAAGAAAATGCGGTGCGATTGAAATTTCCAGAAATCACGTGGAAATTAAAAATATTAGCCTGTTACAGCATTTATTGGAACTTCAAAAATTACGCAATTCAAGCCAAAAATAAAATCCTTTATTCTTATTATTTATTAAAAAAATAATTTGTTGAAAAATGATTTTGTGCTACTTAAGTAGTATTATTTAGAATTAATCTTAATTAAATTTGAGTGTTATTAACCAATTAAATTTTAATGCCATGAAAACTTTAATCGTTTTTTTACTCGTGGTTTGCGGGCTGTTAACAGGACAAGCTCAGGTAGTGACCAAACTTGGAGAGACTAGAGTAGATTTTGCTCCTTATTCCATTATTCCGACTTCAAATTTGGACACTTATGAAGTTGTTGTCAAGGAAAGTTATGTCGGACAATTTTCAAAAAACGCCCTTAAATTTGCGAAAGAAAATTTCAATGCCAGAGATCTAATTAAATCTATAAATGATGTTAATTACAATTCTTACCTGGTAAGTTTTAAAAGCAGTAAAGGATTTTTAAATGTCACTTATAATGAAGATGGCGAAATGAAAAATTCCAATCAAATGTTTAAAGATGTCTTATTACCATTAGAAATCCGAAGGGAGGTCTATACTAACTACAAAGGTTGGACAATGGTAAAAAATAAATATGTTGCCAGTGGCAATGGTGATAAGCTGAATAAAGAAATATACCGTATTAATCTAAAGAAAGATAACAAGACGCAAAATATTAAAATCATTCCCAGTAGAATTGGAAGCGACAGGGTTGTAAGTAATTAAATCCCCAATAAATATCTCCCCTTATTGAGAAACGGTGAACAATTAAAAATAAATTGTTCACCGCTTTTTATTCAAACAGGTCCGAAGATAAATATCTGTCTCCCCTGTCGCAAACAATACTCACTACAATTCCTTCCTCTAGTTCGTTACAAAGTTTAACCGCTGCCGCAGCTGCTCCCCCACTGCTCATACCCGCAAATATTCCTTCTTGCTTTGCCAGATATTGGGTCATTTTTTTTGCTTCTTCTTCGCTGACTTCCATAATCCTGTCAACTTTTTTGGGATTAAAAATTTTGGGCAAATAAGCTTCAGGCCATTTCCTGATCCCGGGAATTTTGGAATCATCTGTTGGTTGAACCCCTATAATTTGGATATCCTTATTTTTTTCCTTTAAAAAGGTCGAAGTTCCCATAACTGTTCCCGTGGTTCCCATAGAGGAAACAAAATGAGTTATCTTTTTATCTGTATCCCTCCATATTTCAGGGCCGGTGGTATTATAATGTGCTTTCCAGTTATCTTCATTGCCAAACTGGTTGATCATAAAAAACGTTCCCTCTTTTACTTTTGCTTCGGCATAATCCCGCGCCCCTTCAATCCCTCTTTCGGCAGAAGTCAGGGTGACTTTGGCGCCATAAGCCCTCATAGTTTGTACCCGCTCAATAGTAGAATTTTCGGGCATTACAAGTTCAATATCAAGTTTAAATATTCCCGCGATCATGGCTAATGCAATGCCTGTATTACCGCTTGTGGCCTCAATTAATTTAGTTTCCCCGTTAATTTCCCCGCGATCCAACGCGCTTTTTATCATATTATAAGCAGCGCGATCCTTTACACTTCCTCCGGGATTCTGGCCTTCCAGTTTGAGTAAAAGTTTAACTTTTGGATTTTTTATCAGCGTTTGGGTTTCAACCAAAGGTGTATTCCCAATTAAGCCTAGTATAGAATTAATCATTTTTGACAGTATTTTTAATATTGATTTGAGGCGTATGGGAAACCATGGAATTTTCGGGAACCGATTTGGTAAGCCAGACATTTCCTCCAATTACGCTATTAGCTCCTATTACGGTGTTTCCACCCAAAATAGTGGCATTGGCGTATATTGTGACATTTTCTTCAATGGTGGGATGCCTTTTTGTGTTTCTCAAAGCCCGGTCTACAGACAATGCCCCTAATGTAACCCCCTGGTAGATTTTTACATTATCCTTTATTACCGTAGTTTCCCCAATTACCACACCGGTAGCGTGATCTATAAAAAACGGAACTCCAATTTGCGCTCCTGGATTTATATCTGTTCCGGTAAGGCGGTGAGCGTATTCACCCATTAAACGAGGGACAAGAGGTAATCCAAATTTATATAATTCGTGGCTCAATCTGTAAATGGCAATGGCAAAAAAGCCGGGATAAGCCAAGTAAACCTCTTCCAGTGAATTTGCTGCCGGATCATGCAGGGTAATAGACTTGGCATCGCAACTTAATTTCTCCAAAATTTCGGGAAGCATATCCAGGTAGGCATTCCAGATCTTACCGCAAGGTTGCCCGGCTTCCCAGCAAACCAGTGTTACCAATTCCTGAAAATCCTGTTCCAATCCATTAATATTCTCCTCTACCGGGGTAGCCTCATCAAATAAGGTGTAAAACAAGCTTTTTGTAAAAGCTTCGGTTTTTTCCTTGACGGAATATTTTAGGTTAGGCAATTGCTTTTGATCCTGTATTTTTTGGATGATTTCCTTTCGGTTCATTATAAATTTATTTTCAATTAAATATATATCAATTCAGCAAGCTATGAAGAGTTGAGTCGAAAGAAACCCTAATAATGACGCTTTCTAACTTTTGAAGTTCAAATTTAGGCAATTGCATTGCAACCGAAGTGTTATTCTTATGTGAAAAAGACTAAAAATAATATTTCCAAGCTCATTTTCAATGTAAACTCCATTCAAAAAATTTAACAGGATACGGAAGTTAAAATTTTATTAATCAGATCTTTAGAATTTTATTTTTATTTTTAAATTAGTCATAATATTAACCATTTAAATTTATTTATCATGCCACAAGCACAAAATCCAAAAAAGGAAAATCAGACTAAACAAGAACCTAGAAAGGAAGCTCCTAAAAAACACGAACCTAAAAGTGAACCAAAAAGGAAAATGCGTTAATTCTGATTGCATTCTTACCTAAATTTCTAAAGCCACCGAAAAAGGTGGCTTTTTTATTGAAATCAGGTTAACAATAAAAACCAAATTTTCCTTTTAGAATAACTATCAACCTTATCTTTGTCGATTATCTTCTAAAGACTGTTATATTGATTGATTATTATAGATTTTTTAAAAATAATTTTAGAAAAGTAAGTTTTGGTTGGTTACTAACTTTTTTATCCAGTTTTGGGCAAACCTTCCTAATATCATTGTATGTTCCGGAAATTGTTGCCTCGTTCAAAATTTCGGTCGGTACTTTTGGAGCTATTTTCGCCATTTGTACCATCGTTGCCTCGTTTATAATGCTCACCGTGGGACATATGGTGGATCATAAATCTATCAAAAAGGTTACATTTTTAACCATCATAGGTTTAGCATTTTCCAGCATTTTACTAGGTTTTTCTTACCATATAGTCTTTTTGTTTATCGCTCTAATTGGTTTGAGGTTAACAGGACAGGGACTCCTGTCCCATATTAGTATGACCATAATCTCCAAATATTACGATGAAAACCGGGGAAAAGCGCTTAGCATCACATCTCTTGGATATCCCATGGGAGAGGCTTTTTTTCCGCTCATTATTGCATTTACCATAGGTTTTTTCAATTGGAGAATAGCGGCAATTGCAAGTGGGGTCGCACTGTTAATTTATCTGATTCGTTTAAAGTTTACCAATTTAATCGATTTTGAAAAGCAACTCTCCACTGAAGGCCGGCCTTCCAGCTTAAGCCTGATGAAGGATTATAAAAAAGTGGTGTTTGACAAGCGGTTTGCGGTGATGATGCCTGCAAGTTTTGCACTGAGCTTTGTGTCTACCGCAATTTTCTTTTATCAATATGTTTTTGTGGAAACCAAAGGCTGGTCTTTGCCCCTTTATGCAACCTTTTTTACAGTATATGCGATTACTAGGTTTTTGTTTTCTATTTTCGGCGGACTTTGGGTTGACAAATACACCGCAAAAAAAATGTTTAGGTATTATTTGATTCCTATGAGTTTGGGATTAATTCCGTTTGCCTTAATGAGCAGTATAATGGGTGCATTTATGTTTTTGATTATGGCCGGGATTACCGTGGGGCTTTCAGGAACCGTAAAATCTTCCCTGATCGCCGAAATTTATGGCACCAAAAACCTGGGAGCCATCCGCAGCATATTTACTATGTTTATGGTAATTAGTACCGCTCTTGGGCCTTTGTTTGTGGGTTTTCTTATTGATATGGGCATAGAGTTTTCCACCATTATCCTTCTCCTAATGCTATTTATGGCTTTAATTGTCCTTAACTCTCAAAGAATTAAATCCTTCTAAACTATCTTATTAAACTAAAGTGGCCTTTTATTTTTTTATAATCTTCAATAAAAATTTCGTACCAATAATCGGAAGCAGGAAGATTTTTATCGTTAAAAGTCCCATCCCAGGAAAAATTTTGACCCCTTCCCATAATCAGTAATTTGCCGTAACGATTAAAGATTCTTATTTCTGAAGAATTAAAATATTCCACTCCTTTTAATTCAAATCTGTCGTTATAACCATCATTATTCGGGCTAATAAATTTTGGCACTACAATATGCGGGAATTCTTCTGAAACCGTATTACAAGACTGTAAATCGCGCATAAAGGCTGTGTGTATTCCTCCCGGGACCATTTGAAATGTATTTGAAACTTGAAAAGTGACTCCATCCAATGAATATTCAAATTCCCCGGCATTAGCAGGTTTTATGGTTACGGTATTTTCTTCTGAAATAATGGCTTCTATTTTTGCAACATTAACCGCATGAATTTCAAATCTTTTAGTAACACTGCAACCGGCATTTGTGGTTATAATTACGCTGAAATTTCCTTGTTCTGAAATTGTGATTCCCTTTGAAGTTTGCCCGGTAGACCATTCATACTGCATATTTTCTACGCCGGCATCCAATGGCAATTCCCCGTTCTCGCAAAGTTGTAAAACTTCATCCTGTACCTGTGGAGTTTCATTTATTGTTAAACTCACTGAAGTACGTATACTTCCGATACAATTAAATCCTAGTTTAAAGGCTTCAGCATAAAAAGAACCTTGGGTATCAGGAGTAAATGTAATCGTCCCGGCAGCAATTTGGTTTCCTCCTACTTCTGCATCATACCAGTTTACCGTTTCACCGGCTTGAACTTGCACCGAAAGTGTGGGAAGTACTTCCCCATTGCAAATCACTTTATCTCCATTGCTCAAGGGAGCTTCAGGAGTTTCCACAATATTGATGAAAAAGGCTTCAGAAGCCGAGCTGCATAAATTGTCGTTCAAATTAACCGCTGCTTCAGCCACTTTTACCCGATAATATTTGGATGAATTTAAAGCCGGACTGGTAAAATCTGAATTGGTTTCTCCCGGAATATCCTGCCAGTTCTCATTGTCATTGCTTTCCTGCCATTGAAATGCGTGCTGATTATAAACCGTAAAATCTGGGGTGGCAGTCAGGGTGCAGTCAGAGTCAAGCTAACTGGGGCTTCAGATTCGCAAACGGCAAATTCTGGTTCGCTGTTTCCCTGGGAGGTGATTTTGGTTAAATCGCCGCAGGACCTGAAAATAATATCGTCAATGGCGAGATCATTTCCGCAACCGCCAACCCCATTATTAAACATTTTCAAAATTACAGAATTTTGTCCTGGCTTTGTCCGGAATGTCAGCGCATATTGCTTATAAACAGGGCTGTTGGTGGAGGAAATATCCCCGGTATTTCCTCCTTTCAGCAAAGCTGTATCGGTTTCATCCCAAATTTGAAATTTTACATTTATGGGGATTCCACCATCATCACAGACCGAACTTGTGGGGTCATAAACATTCATCAAAAACGCCGAAAATTCGTAGGTGGTATTCTCACAAAGTCCTGTGATTTGGGTCTGGTAAAATCGTCCGGATGTATAACTGGCATTTACTATTAGTGCCCTGCCATTGGAAACAGCTGTTTTTGGCAAGAAGGAATGCCAGCTGCCAATATCTTGAGAGATCCGGTCAGAAATTGTGTATTCCCCATCATAGGGATCACCGGTAACATACTTGTAATTTGTTGTACCTGCCGCTAAAGAACCCGTACTAAAATCTTCATGAAAAATGGCATCCCCTTTACTTCCAGGGCAAAATTCATGAAGATTTTAAACTGAGAAAAAACAGAATTGGAACAAAGAAAAATGAGTAAAAGAAGATTGAATTTCATTACCCCAAATATAGGGATTTGAGATTTCAAATCGGGTTTTAATCGAACTGGCCTGTCAATTTTTCAAACTGATATAGGTTCGGCCACTTTTGCACTTCCGCTTCATCCTTAACTTTATGAATGCGGTTTATAAATTCTGAGGTAAGTTCATTTTGATGAATGTAATTTACCGCCTGTTCAAAGGACCTGAATATGCTTTTGCTGAAGGCTTCTGTAATATTATGTTTTTCCGAAGAAAAGGTTTGCGCGATCTCAATGTTGAAGAGCATTACATCGGCAATTAAATTTGGATCCACTCCCAATTGTAAAAAATGCCTGATCTGGTTTTGTGCAACAGAGCGCCTGGCTTTTGCCTTTCGATTTTTTTGAGGGAAATACTCTTTGGAAATCCTGAATTTAGCTTCCCCAATCAATTTATCTTCCTTCGGATCAAAGACGAAATTGTAAAATGTCCGAACGTTGTCAAATTTGTCATAAAGCTCGAGAATTTGTTCCTCCAGCTGATCTTTTTTAAGTGATCTCAGATATTTCTTTAAGTCTTTCTTACTCATTTAAAATAGCTATTGGAACCTGGTTTCGGCAATGATCTTTTGAAGCTTGTTTGAAATATCCATAAGCCATTTTAACTGTTCAATAATTAATTGCACCTCTTTGAGTTCTTCAGCAGTTTTGGAATTTGATTTTTCGGAAGGATCAAAATTTTCTGAAACCCGGGTTAGATCACGGTGTTTTTGATCGAAAAATTTTTGAGCTTCCAATTGTTTTGAATCTTCCGATAGTTCTTCTAATTCCTGATCATCCAATAATCCGATGGCCCTTTCAAGATTTCGATTTATACTCTCAACAAAGGTTTTAAAATGTGCAGAGGCCTTGGTAGTGGGATGACTTTGAATATATGTGCCCATGGAGGCGAGGGAAGACAAAAATGTATGATTTAATACAGTCAGTTCATAAACCTTATCGAGATTTTTCTGCTTAGATTTAGGTTCCTGTGTCATTCTTTGAAAAGCCGAATTCAAATTTCCTGAAGCCAAAAATGCATGTTTTCTGGACAGTTTGTATGAAGTAAATACTTTTCCTTTTTTTTTATAATAGCGCGCTATCTCATTAAGATATTCCTTATTCGCCTTAATACTCTCCGAAATAACCGATTTAATACCAAAAAATTCCCAGGATGGCCATAATAAAAGGTTTCCCAAAGTGGCAAATCCCGCACCAATAATCGTGTCCAGAACCCGAAACTGAATTACATCCAACACATTCGGTTTTAAAAGGGAATAGATAAAAACAACGCTCAGGGTAATAAAGGTAGCCGAGGTTTTATAATTTTTTTGCAACATAGCAAAGGCCAGAATTAACGAAATAATTGCCAGGATTCCATATACCACCAGATTCTGCGTAATTAAAACAATTCCCACAGCTATGGCCGCACCCATAAGAGTTCCAAAAGTCCGCTGTTTGGAGCGGTTTTTTGTAAGGCCATAATTGGGGCGCATAATCACTGCGATTGTCAATAAGATCCAGTAGGAATTTTGAAGGGAGAAATAAACCCCAATAGAATAACCTATCATTACCACAACCGCTATTCTCAAGGAATGTTTAAAAATGGGCGATGTTAAATTAAAATTCTCCAATAGGATTTTTGGATCGTATTCCTGAGTTGTTATAAATCGCGCGGCTTCGTCCTTTTTGATAAAGCGCAGTTTTCCTATGTCCGGATCGCCCAATAGGCGTTCTATTTTTTGAATTTTCTGGACCTGCCTTTCCTGATAATCGAATAAATTCTGAAGCATCAGTAAACCTTGGTCTATTTGGGTTTCCGTTTCCAGTTTAAAAGAATCCATACTTTCTTTAAAAGCATTCAGGGAAGCTTCCAGAGATTCATTTTTAGTAAAACTTTTTTGGTTTAGGATCGCCGCGGAAATAAGTTTCAACCGATTTGCCATGGCAAAAATAAGTTGTTGAATTTTTTCGACTTGTTCCTGATATTTTAGAAAACACAGATCCATTTTTTCATAATTCACAGGATTTGCCATCGCCAGTTCCAGCACATCCACCAATTGGATAAAGATGAGCAGTCGTTTACGTTCGTAATTGGAATTACCCGAAGATTTCCTGGAAGAGATCAGGATATCCCTAAGCATTTCGTGTTTTTCGTTTAAATCACCCTGAATCTCCAACAGGTTCGACAGCAATTCCTCCCGGTTTGCTTTCTGATCCAGGAGTTTGGCCCTGGTTTCCAGATATTGTCCTGTAAGTTCCAGGCTTAGCGACAAAAATTGTTCGGTTTGTTGCTTAGGATTTATCTTTTGCCTGATTACTGTAAGCATTAAATACCAAAGCCCTCCAAGCCCAATAAAGAAAGCGCGTTCATAAATCTCAAGAACATTGGAGATATTCGCGAAACTAAGAACTATAGCGAATAATCCGGAAAAACTGATCAGGGAAGCCCTGAACCCATAAACCGACAGATACGAAATTCCGAAAATGGTTATCCCTAAAACAGGGAGTAACAACCAAGTGTCAAATGCCAGGTAACCACCCATCAGGCTCGCCAGGACAGCTATTAAAGCAGAAAATAAAATCCCGTTTTTTTTATGCCTGAAACTCCCGTTTATATCGCTTGGGGAGCTCAATAAAGCTCCCAAAGCGAGTGCAAGGCCAATTTCAAAGACCCCCAAAGAAACCCCAAGTGCTATCGGAATGACTATTGCCATAGCGAGGACAAATCCCTTAGAAAAATCGGTGCTTTTCAAAAATTGGGAGATTTCCTGAAAAAGTGCGGAAAAACTAAATGTGACTTTATTCAAAAATAAAAGTTGTTCAATTTATGCAAAGGTAGCGGCTATCATCCTTAACAATGTTAATATTTTCGGAAAAAAATAAATTTACAAGTTGGGGTTTTTTCTGGTAAAATAAATTCAGATTGTTATAAAAATCCCGCTTATAGGCATAAATTCGATGTAAAATTATAAAATAAGCTTCAAAATGAATAAAACCATACTACTTAAAACCAGGCCAGAAGGCAAACCCACTTTAAACGATTTCGAATTTATAAAAGAAGAAACACCAAATCCGAAAGAAGGTGAAATCTTGTTAAAAACAAAATATATTTCAGTAGATCCTTATTTGCGCGGAAGGATGCGGGATGAGGAATCATACATTCCGCCTTTTAAATTGAATGAACCCGTAGAATCCGCAATTATTGCTGAGGTAATAGAATCCCGGAATCCAAATTTCAGCAAAGGAGATTACGTAAACGGAATGCTAAAATGGAAGCAATTTCAAACCTCATCCGGAAACGGGTTGAATAAAGTGAAGAAAGAACTCGCTCCCCTAACCGCTTTTCTAGGGGTTTTGGGAATGACTGGGATCACGGCTTATTTAGGCCTGGAAAAGATAGGGAAATTAAAAAAGGGAGAAACCCTTTTGGTTTCTGCCGCTGCCGGGGCTGTAGGAAGTGTGGTAGGCCAAATTGCAAAAATAAAAGGCTGCAGAGTCTTTGGGATTGCCGGGAGCGATGAAGGGATCAATTATAAAACTACCGATGATCTTAAAAAAGCAATCGCTGAGACCTGCCCGGATGGTGTTGATGTTTATTTTGACAATGTGGGCGGGGAAATTCTGGATGCAGCAATGGCCAATATTAATAAAAATGGAAGGTTCATAATATGTGGAGCCATTTCTTTATACAACAAAAAAGAAATACCCATGGGGCCAAGACATGAGGGAACTCTTATCAAGAAAAGCGTTTTGATGCAGGGATTTACCGTTCGTGATTTTATAAAAGAATTCGGTCCGGCCATCAATCAGCTATCTTCCCGGTATAAAGAAGGTAAACTCACTTATTCTGAAACGATAGTTGAAGGTTTTGACAATACCCCTCAAGCTTTTTTAGACCTGTTTGAAGGTAAAAATAAAGGTAAAATGATCGTGAAGGTTTAGCCAACTTAACTAAATATATTTATTAAATCTCTCCCATATCAGGGAGGGATTTTTATTTAAAAAAATATTGAGTTTTGATTTTTGTGACCAAAATATTCACTTTAGGTTTAAGAAGTGTAATATTCAAAATTTTAAATCAATAAAATATTTTTGGATTGCTGAGAGACCTTTTTCATTCGATTTTCTGTCTGCTTGCAAAGACGGATTAGGAGCGCTTTGTTTATTTATTTGTCAGATTCAAGTCACAAATTCAACTTTTCAGGTAAACAATGATTTCACGAAATTTTATAAATATCTGACGGGATCAATTATAAATTGAATTTCCGTTCATTTTCTTCCAAATAGTGCGATTATCGGTTTTTAAGAGTTTGGTAGGGTTTAATATTTCAAATATTATTTCCCCGTTCGGAATCTCATTATTGGGTTCAAAAGTTAAAATTATTGTACCGCCTTCCAATTTATATTCCCCAATCCAAAGAATGTCGGTTAACATAATTTGAACCTTTTTGTCTTTTAAAAAATCCAGTTGCTGATGACAATTATAAAAAAAATCGGGTTCGGGTTGAGACGCGATGCACTCTTCTTCCGTTTCAAAATAAAGATGAACAAAGGTTTTGTTTTTAAATATATTTTCCCTTCCCCTGATCGCAACCTGTGAACAAGCTGAAATCACAATTATAATTAAAAGAAAAATCACACTTTTTGGTTTCATTTTCACAGAAATTTAGGACCTCAAAACATTCCATTAATTTACTGAAAATCAATCTATAAATATGAATTAACTTGGAAAATTTAATAGAAAAGGATACTGTCTTATTCAGAATAGCCCGAAAAGTTATATTAATATTCCATTGAAACCAGCATTAATTCGGGTTCCGCCAGAACTGGGCGTTCTATCTTTTTTTCTGCCCCAAGCAGGTATAATATAAATCCCGAACCAGATCTAATCCTGCCAACTTCCCATATAAAATCATCTTTATTATCGAGTTCGCTTATCAGCTTTTTCATTTCCTCTACAGAATAAGTCCTTAGGGAGGAAACTATCCCATCCCACCACACAAACAATGGAACCAGGGGAATTACATAAGTGAATAATAACCGTCTCAATTTGAAAGGTTTTATAAATAAAGTGGTTAATAAAACCGAAATAGGTGAATTAAACATAGCCAGCAAACTTGCAAAAGTTCTTTCCTGCCCTTCAAATATCGCGATGGCATTTTTAGAATTTACAGCATTCTGTAATATTTTTTTGGCATCCTTAGGCTCAAAGTGATGAAAAGTGAGAAAAAGGGTTCTAAGTCCTTTCAGGTTTCCGGGAACATTCCGCGCATCAACAGGAGTTTTGATATAGTCGACATTGCCGGCCTTTTTTTTCGCGATTTCAAGTGCATCAATATTTGGAAAATAATCTGTGAGTAAAATTTTAAGTCTGGGATTTTGTTTTTTCAGAACTTCATTTAATTTCAGGATTGGACCTCCCCCACCGGAACCCAGATCGATGATTTGAGTTGTTCCGCTTTTTTCCAAAACTTCTTGCAGGATGGGAATAATAGGATGAAACATATTTGTAAGGTTGGATAAAAACTGTAAAAAGTCGGTTCCATAATCTCTCAGGAAATCAGGAAGCCAATCCAGGTCTTCAAATTCAAATAAATGTATTCTTCCCATTTCTTTATTTTCAAATTTCTATTTTAGGGGCAATCGATTATTCCTATTCAAAAATTATTTTTTTCCAATATTGCGGAATTTCCTTCAATTGTTCCAACACCAAAACTTTAATTTTCTCAGGATCAGATTTTATATTTTTCAATTTGATATGAAGTAATTGGGGTTCATTTATTGGCTTTCCGATTTGTGATACCATAAAAACATTTGCCTTTTCTGAAAAATTATTTTCCACGATCAATCGGCTCAGATCCCTGGCAAAATAATTGTAAATTTTCCCGATGTGGCTAACCGGGTTTTTTCCGGAGGTCGCTTCCAGGCTCATCGGATGATACGGAGTTATCAATCCATTGATGCGATTGCCGCGGCCTACCTGCCCGTCATCTCCGTTTTCGGCACTTGTTCCTGTTACCGTCAAATAAATGCTTTCACGACCGTAATCATCGGCCGTATTGATATCTATGATGGCATCTTTTAAATTCAGGCTGTTTCGAATGTATTCCCTGATCAGGTTAATTTTTGACACGTAATCCTCAAGGTTGGAAATATATTTATCGACCATGGCAATTGCGATGGTAAAATTGGTTGTATCAGGATTTTTCACTCCCATCACTTTGATATCCTCTCCTACGAAAGGAAATTTTTCTTTTGTATCGGGATAGTTTAACAGAGTTTCAATTTCAATTATTGTATTCTCCAGAATTGAAGTTGGAAAATAACCAACTCCAAAGGAAGTATCGTTTGACAAAGGAACCTCGCCTTTGCCAAAACGATTGAACAATTCCACCAGTTCATGACTTCCCATCCTGATCTTTGAAATAATTTCAATACCGGTATTCGTATCCAGATTCCTTATGTTTTTATTCAACCACTTTTTTGCTGTTTCTATCGCAATTTCCTCAACAGGTATTTTTTTATCCTCCACCTGGTACGTGGCTCTACCTGCAAATATGAAAGAAATGGGAAGGATTATTTTTCCGCCTTTATAACCGGGTTGGGATTGTCCACCAATTAAAAGGGCTTTATCAACATTGTGGTGCATGATCGCCCCAAATTCCTTCAGATAATATTTGGAGAGTTCAACGGAAATCTGTTCGGTGATCAAATCGCAAATTGTATCGGGATGCCCCACGCCTTTTCGCTCGGCTATTTCGATCCCTTCCGCAGTTATACTTTCAATTAGTATCCCGTTGTGGTTATGTATGCTGATATTGCTCTTCTTATTCATAAAACTGATGAATAAAGGATCTTGAAAGAATATATTCCAATTTCTATTATTCACTTAAGTTACTGAATTTCAAACAATCTAAATATGAGTAATGTGGGAAATAAAACAGCGATGGGTTTAAAAGGAAAAGTGATCTGACTAAATATTTAAAAAAAATGCCGCTACAAAGTTCAGCGGCATTTAAAATTTTATTTTACAAATAACTATATGAATTTGAGGTAGTGAAAGCACAAACCGGTCGGCAGGCTGGTTCACGAATAATTTTCGTTTTTCTGTCTTCTCTATTGTTTTTCCAATAGTTCTAATTTTGAACTTTGAATTTCTTATCCGTTATCCACTGTATCCTCAAGAGAACCATCAAATTCGGTAAACGCAACTTCTTGCTTCTTTAACAGGTTTTCGGCGGTAGTGATTTTAAAATTGATATTATCTAAAGTCTTTAAATCCCAGATAATATTTTCGGCTTCGGGAAAATCTGCCCTTTGATTCATTTGCTCTTCAAATAACCGTTTAATGATATTCCTGTCTGACAGGCCATTGTTAAATAATCTCAACACCATTTCTTTGGTAAGTTTAACATCAGCTTTTTTATCCAAAGGGGTAATGGAACAATCTATTATTGTAGCGCTCGCACTTGGAAATTTACCGTTATAAGCTTTAAAAAGCAGTTGATTGATGTGAAACAATGTGCTTTGCAGCTGCATCTCCGGATATTCTTCACATACAGTATCAATAAGCATATCATTGGAAATCTGTTCAATTTGACCGGCAGCTAAATGATCGCTCAATTTGTAATCCAGCACAATAATAGCGGCTTCTCCCGGTTCAAAATCGGAAATTGCCATAAATAACAATTCCCTTAAGTTTTCGTTATTGGAATCTTCGGCATCGGGATAATTAAATTTTTCTAATAATTGAACATAATCCTTGTTTGTCCAATACTCTTTAATTTCATCAACGACGTTTATGCTATTAATTTTTATATGATATTTCATCTGTTTATTTTATTTTATTAATTTGATTTACTCATTAAAAGATTGCAAATCTACGGTTTGTTATAACACTTTTCAATTAATCACGGTTCAGCAAAGCTGACTTTTATTTTAACCGAAAATTTCCCTGGAGGTTTTTTAAATTGAAATTTCAGGATCTCCTGAAATGAGCATTATATGGCAGCAATCTGCTCCAACTTTATAATATGAGTTTACAATATCCTGATTTTCAATATACCCTTTAAAATTTATTTCAACTTCTTTATTATTAAAATCCCGGGCATATTCATCCCCAAATAAAGGATAAACCCCATTTTCTCTCATTGCTTCAAATTCAGTATTATTAAGTTCCCTGCTGAGATCGTCTCCGTTTTCAAGATTTGTAACTTTAAAACTATCCAGTGCAACAGGATTCTTTTCAGAATCTTTTATCGTTACGGTGATCGTTCTGAATTCCATAGTGCAAGCCTGATTTGCACAGTCGTTTAGATCGTTATTCTCACAACCGGCAAAAAGAAGAAGCAGAAATAAAAAGTAAACCGAAGTTTTCATTAATTTTTTTTAATGTTTTCAATTGGTTCATATCAGCACAAAAAACTTTTAAACCCAAGTTGTATTTGTAAGGTGATTTGAGCTAAGTAGCAAATACCTATCCAAAGATGTACTTCTTTTTATTTATGCTATCAGTTTTATCAACCCAGCGATTCAATTCTTACATTACTTAAACCAATTATTTACGATCTCAATTTCAATTGGCACGGCGGTTTTATGAATAAATTCATTTTTTGAGGTGTTGTATTCGTAGTCCTTACCCCATTCCTGAAAGTTTTCAGTAACCTGCTTTATACTTTCACATACGTACAAAATTTCACTGTTCAATAAAGTTGGATGAATGGACATTCGGATCCAACCCGGTCTTTCCATTAAACAACCCTCATTAATTTTTTCTTCAATGCTTTTTGAGGTGAGCTGATCTACGTGCAGTAAAAAATGCCCATAGGTTCCCGCACAGGAACAGCCACCTCTTGTTTGCACCCCAAACCGGTCGTTTAAAAGTTTTACGATTAAGTTAAAATGAGCGTTTTCAACATAAAATGAAAAAACACCCAATCTGTCTTTATGCTGCCCGGCGAGTATTTTCAGGCCTGGGATTTTCGTTAATTTCTCAAATACCAGTTCGTTGATTTCATGTTCCCGGGCCAGAATATTTTCAACCCCCATTTTTTCCTTCAACTCAATGGCCAGGGCTATTTTAATTGTTTGTAAAAAGCCCGGGGTACCGCCATCTTCACGGGTTTCAATATCATCAATATAATCGCGGTCTCCCCAGGGGTTTGTATAATTTACGGTTCCGCCACCAGGATTATCGGGGATCATATTTTTGTAAAGTTTTTTATTAAAAATTAAAACTCCAGATGCTCCCGGACCTCCTAAAAATTTATGAGGGGAAAAGAAAATGGCATCTAAATATGATTCCTGATCTTCCGGATGCATATCGATATTTACATAAGGCGCAGAACAGGCAAAATCCACAAAACATAAACCGCTGTAAGAGTGTATCATTTTTGCGATCTTATGATAATCGGTCCTAATTCCGGTTACATTGGAACAGGCGGTTACGGAGGCTATTTTTATTAACCTGTCTTTATATTTAATCAACAACTTTTCAAAGCTCTCAAAACATATCAAACCCGATTCCTGACAAGGGATAATTTCAACATTCGCTATAGTTTCCAACCAGGAAGTTTGGTTGGAATGATGCTCCATATGTGTAATAAATACAATGGGTCTTAATTCTTCCGGAACACTGGTGAAATCTTTTAGATTCTCTGAAACTTTAAGTCCCAAAATACGCTGAAACTTATTGATCACTCCCGTCATCCCGCTTCCATCCGTAATTAAAACATCATCTATACCGGCATTTACGTGCTGTTTAATAAGGTTTCGCGCATTATGGTAGGCCAAGGTCATCACTGAACCCGTAATTGAGGTTTCCGTGTGCGTATTGGCAACAAAAGGACCGATCTCATTGAGTATTTTATTTTCTATAGGCCGATATAATCTTCCGCTGGCAGTCCAGTCAGTATAAATAATTTCCTGCTCTCCGTAAGGAGATTGAAACCTTTGATTTATCCCGACAATATGATTCCTGAATTGCTGAAAATAGATTTCCAATTCAGAAGCCCGGCTATTATCAGAACCATTCATTTTGTGAGAAGCAGCGTTTGAAATAAGACTCATTGTTCTTTTTTGATTTATAAACTTCCTGAATTCTAACTTTTAATATCGTTTAGACATCTTGCATATCCTCCAGTAATACAAAGGTACATAATTGAAATCCTTTAATAGGGCACAAAAAAAAGTGAGTTTTACCTGTGCATCGGGATGTAAAAAATTCAATTATAAATAAATGAATTTTTTGAAACAAAAAAAGGATCTGGTTTTTAGACCAAATCCTTTTTTGAATTAAAAAACAGTACTGAATTAAACTGATTCCATAGTTGTTATTTCAACCTGAATTTCAGCACTTAATAATTTTATTGTGGCTGGGTAACTGTACTTTTTTGAAGAGTTGCAGCAGTTTGCGCCAATAATCTTCCGTTTATGGAAGCGCCAGTCCTTAAATTAATTCCAGTCTGACCTAAAATATTTCCTTCAAAATGGCTGGTAGTTCCAAAAGTAACTGCACCGGCAACTTGCCAGAAGATATTCTTGGCTTGTGCTCCACCGCTCAAGGTAACTCTCACTGCAGAACTCATATCAAGATTTCCGGCAACCTGGAATATCCAAACATCGTCCGGTCCACCTTCTAGGGCAATATCAGTTGGAATAACAACTGAACTGGTAAATTTATAAAGTCCGGGGGTTAGAGTTTTTCCTCCAATATTTCCGGCTCCTAAATTTACAAAATCCGGGGTATTACGTCCGGCTGCGTCAGTATATGCAGTTTGCATATTACTTATTGCTGTTGTTAACATGCTTGCGCTGGTGGTTATACAAGCAGGACCTGCGGCATCTACTGAGTAAACATTCCCTGTCACTTCTCCACAGTCTATAACCATCGCAGCACCGGTAATTGGACTTGTTCCAATATCACCGGTAATAGAAGATTTATAGACACTGGTAATTCCTGTTTTTGACAGAATTGCAAAGTTCCCTGCAACACCAAGATCTACTGCTTTCAATGTACCTTGTAGTTTTGTGTCGTCTGATTTCTTTTTTGAAGAACTATTATTAGATAAATCTGCTGTATTTTCTACGGATGCATTCATAACAGCTGAATTGTCATTCAATTCATCCTTTTCACAACTGGACATTAATCCAACAAATACTAATGCCAAGGCTGGTAATATTATTTTAAGTTTCATAAATAATTACAATTATTTTGCGACTTTATTATCACTTGGTAAAAGTCAGCCTTTGGATGATTGAAAGTGTTACATAATTATTGAATTATGTTATATAATTCCCACATTTTATTTTGCTTTAACTAAATTTTAAGATTTTATTAAG
>Ga0209414_1000309_pt1 | contig 23118 bp, 45 predicted proteins | sample LakVidmifraction_4_FD_181154 | JGI IMG/M metagenome (GOLD analysis project Ga0209414, IMG submission 181154) | Hypersaline microbial communities from Lake Vida, Antarctica - Brine Hole Two &gt;0.2 micron (SPAdes) (version 2) | ecosystem: Environmental > Aquatic > Non-marine Saline and Alkaline >...
GACTGGTAGCGCGGATTCTAACGATGCGCTGTTCCTTGCGTGGACGGGGGAAAACTACGTTTACCTGCCGGGTGTTGCAAGCAACTTCTTGAGTGTGCCTGATGCTAGCAACCTTGACATCACGGGTGATATTGATATCCGGGCGCGGTTGGCCATGGATGACTGGACTCCTGCGGCGACGAATAGAGTCATTAACAAGTGGGGAGGTGGGTCAACATTTTCGTATTCGTTAAATGTCAGCACCACCGGGACAATTGTACTTCAATGGTCTATTGACGGCGGTACGGGTGGGGGGTTACGCAGCGGTGCGTCCACGGTTGCGGCCACTGTTGTTGACGGCGCGGTCTTGTGGATACGAGCCACCTTAGACGTTGACAACGGTGCGAGCGCTTACGATCTAAGATTTTGGACTTCCACCGACGGGGCTTTATGGACTCAACTGGGTGCAACAGTTACCGTGGCCGGTATTACGTCAATTTTTTCTTCGGGGTCTATGATCGAAATTGGTTCTGGTGCTGCTGGGACAAACGCACTGGCATCCGCCAAAATCTACCGCGCCCAAATCTTCAACGGGATCAACGGCACGAAAGTCCTTGACGTTGACACCTCCGTTATTGCGACTGGCGCGGCAACATCTTTCACGGCGCTCACTGGTCAAACGGTGACGATTAACCGCAGTACATCAGGCAGAAAGTCTGTGGCTGTTGTGAGTCCAGTGTGGTTGTTTGGCACTGATGATTACATGGAAGTGCCTGACAACGCGCTGCTTGACTTTGGCGCGTCAGATTCGTTTACGGTGGTCGCGTTAATTAGACAGTGGGCTACGCCACCATCATTTAGCATTTTTCTATCAAAGTCGAACGGCGGTGACGACGGGTACGCATTTTTCAACGTCAGCACAACCGCCGCTGTTCGAACACTAATTGATCTCACTGGAACTGAGGTTAGTCGTGACTCTGCGTACACGTTCGGCGCGGTGTCTGCGGTATCAATGGTTGTCAATAGAACCGCGCAAACAATGGTCGCTTACACGAACGCAACGGCAACCGCAAGCACATCCACATCCTCGGTTGGCAGTCTTGCTAACGCGCTCCCTTTGCGGATCGGTAGAGGGGCTGGCGGTGGGACTGCGTATTCCGACATGGAACTTGTTGCCGTCGCCGTGTTCCGTAGCGCACTCACCGCTGGTGAGATCGCAACGATCAGTACATACTATCAAGGGAGGTTGTCGTAATGGGAACACTGCGAAGCACATTCAATCACACGGGCATGGAAGTGAACGGGATTCTGCTGGGGGAGCCTGCGCGTGACGTTGACGACAATTCTGTTGGTGAATACCGTTGGGATGATGGGCGTTTACCTTCGGGTGAAATTAGTGTTGATGGTGAGATTGCGGTTGATGATATGGAGATGATCTAATGCCTTGGAAACCAGTAGGGGATATTGACGCTACGAGTGGGGTTGTTGCTGTTGCCACAGCAACGGCTGGTACGAATACAACTCAAGCGGCGAGTACCGCGTTTGTTACGACGGCGGATGACCTGAAAGCAAATCTTGCGTCACCGACATTTACTGGCACCACCAATGTTGCGTCTCCGACTGCTGCGGTTTCCAATGGTGTCCGTCAAATTACTATGTCTACCGCTGTACCTACTGGAGGTTCTGATGGGGATGTTTGGTTGGTGTATGTATAATGAGAGTTAAAGTTGCTGGTATTTGGAAGGATTCAGTGCCTTCTGTAAAAGTCGGTGGGGTGTGGAAGCAGGTTTCTTCAGGTTCGGTTCGAGTTGCTGGTGTGTGGAAATCTTTTTACAATCTCAATAACAATGATTATTCTTTTGATACCTTTGATACAGCAAACCTTTTTAGCGGCACTGTCCAAACTATTGTCGTCCAGTCGGGCGGCAAGATACTCATGGGTGGTTCCTTCGCCACATTCAATGGTGTCACTGTTAACCGTATTGTTTGTTTGAATAGTGACGGTACTAGGGACACTGCTTTTACTACCAATAATGGTACTGGTGCAAGCACCACTGTCAACACCATTGCCGTCCAATCTGACGGCAAGATACTTGCGGGTGGTGGCTTCACCGCGTTCAATGGTGTCACTGTTAACCGTATTGTTCGTTTGAATAGTGACGGTACTAGGGACACCTCGTTTACTACCAATACGGGTACCGGTGCAAACAGCACTGTCCGCACTATTGCCGTCCAATCTGACGGTAAAATACTCATGGGTGGTTCCTTCACCACGTTCAATGGTGCTACCGTCAACAGTATCGTCAGACTTAACACTGACGGTACTAGAGATACTGCTTTTACGACTAACACTGGTACCGGTGCAGACACCACTGTCAACACCATTGCCGTCCAGTCGGACGGTAAAATACTCATGGGTGGTGATTTCACCACGTTCAATGGTGTCACTGTTAACCGTATTGTCAGACTTAATTCTGACGGTACTAGGGACACCGCGTTTACTACCAATACCGGTACAGGTTTTAACAACACTGTCCAAACTATTGTCGTCCAGTCGGACGGCAGGATACTCATGGGTGGTTCCTTCACCACATTAAGGGGTTTCACTGTTAACCGTATCGTCAGACTTAATTCTGACGGTACTAGGGACACTGCTTTTACTACCAATAATGGTACTGGTGCAAGCACCACTGTAGAAACTATTGCCGTCCAATCGGACGGTAAAATACTCATGGGTGGTGGCTTAACCACATTCAATGGTGTCACTGTCAACCGTATTGTTCGGCTTAATACTGACGGTACTAGAGATACTGCTTTTACGACTAACACTGGTACCGGTGCAGACACCACTGTCAACACCATTGCCGTCCAATCGGACGGTAAAATACTTGTTGGCGGTACCTTAACCACATTCAATGGTGTCACTGTCAACCGTATTGTTCGGCTTAATACTGACGGAACCAGAGATACTTCCGTGTTTGCTGTGTTAGAAGCAGCAAACAGCACTGTCCGCACTATTGCCGTCCAATCGGACGGTAAAATACTTGTGGGCGGGGATTTCACCACATTCAATGGTGTCACTGTCAACCGTATTGTTCGTTTGAATGCTGACGGAACCAGAGATACTGCTTTTACGACTAACACTGGTACTGGTGCAAGCGGCATTGTCTTCACTATTGCAGTCCAATCGGACGGTAAAATACTTGTGGGTGGTTCCTTCACCACGTTCAATGGTGTCACTGTTAACCGTATTGTTCGTTTGAATAGTGACGGTACTAGGGACACTGCTTTTACTACCAATACGGGTACTGGTGCAAGCAGCACTGTCTTCACTATTGCAGTCCAATCGGATGGCAAGATACTTGCGGGTGGAGAATTTGCCACATTCAATGGTGTCACTGTCAACCGTATTGTTCGGCTTAATACTGACGGAACCAGAGATACTGCTTTTACTACCAATAATGGTACTGGTGCAAGCAGCACTGTCCGCACTATTGCCGTCCAATCGGGCGGCAAGATACTTCTGGGTGGGTTGTTCTTCACATTCAATGGTGTCACCGTCAACTATATTGTTCGGCTGAATGCTGACGGGACGAGGGACACTGCTTTTACTACCAATAATGGTACTGGTGCAAGCAGCACTGTAGAAACTATTGCCATTCAATCTGACGGCAAGATACTTGTGGGTGGAGAATTTGCCACATTCAATGGTGCTACCGTCAACGGTATCGTCAGACTTAACACTGACGGGACGAGAGATACTGCGTTTACTACCAATACTGGTACCGGTGCAGACCTCACTGTAGAAACTATTGTCGTCCAGTCGGGCGGCAAGATACTCATGGGTGGTTCCTTCACCACGTTCAATGGTGTCACTGTTAACCGTATCGTTCGGCTTAATACTGACGGTACTAGAGACACTGCTTTTACGACTAACACTGGTACCGGTGCAAGCAGCACTGTAGAAACTATTGCCATTCAATCTGACGGCAAGATACTTCTGGGTGGAAACTTCTCCGGTATAAATGATATTAACAGGTCACGAATAGCAAGGTTGCTTCCATGAGCGGTATAACGATGAACGCTAAACAACGAGCAGCGGTATATGTTGTCGCTGTTGCTGTCCTGCGCGGCGTTTGACCTGTTAAGTTTTAGCCAGAAACCTTACATGTTTTCGTGACGTGTAAGGTTTGTATAAATAGAGTTATTATTAAACGGTGGCGTGTAGGCGATAGGTCACACACCGGACTGATACAGATCTTGGGAGCGCAATGGGTAATCCATACCGTGAGCCACGGGCTTTAAGCCCTGAGCGTTTATCACTTAACAGTATTGATTCCGTGAAGCACAAAGACCATATGGTTGAGGTGAAGGCCACGTTTCTGTTTCATCCTTGGACTCCCGACTGGGAAGGTGAACTATCCCGTGCTGTCCTCGTTCTCAATAATGTAATCATGGATAGTTCTGAATCTGCGGGTGCAGAACGTGAACAAAAGTCCCGCGAGGAGTACGCAGGGATTGTGACAGGGGACGACGATACCAAAAACGGTACTGATTCGACATAACATGGAATAGCGCAACGCTTATTCCACATTAGACACTAACCGGGCTGTACTTTATGAAACGATAAACCCTCCACGCTCATACAAGGTGGAGGGTTCTCGCAACGCCGAAAGGGGTAGGCGATACCAAAATAATAGCATAAATAAATTTCTACAAACTAGGTTGGTGTCTTGTTTTTCTGTCAAACTATATACATACATTTATTGCTTCTAACGAAAGTTTCTTATGAGTTCAGATTATCTTGCATTGACGGCGGCAGGGGTTGTCTTTCTGACTTTTATTGGTTTGTTTTATCGGATGTTTCTAAAAAACATCTTTCATGAGATGAAAGACATGTTCACATGGTTTCGCAAATTCCAGAGGGATTGGGATGGTGAGGAAGCGGAGCCGGGTAGAGATGCCACACCGGGGGTTATGCAGCGTTTGAACCGTATTGACGGGGAGTTGCAACGTAATGGTGGTGACAGTCTAAAAGATAAAGTCGTGGAAACGTGGGAAATGACAAATGATTTAAGTAAACGAGTTGACATTATAGAATTGAAGCAAATTGATATTGAAGAAGCGGTTTCTGAGTTGAAATAGGGTTAGACTGATGAAATGATTGAAAAACCTCTTGTAAAAAAAATGTCTGTTAAGACAAGTAAGTTAGAAAAACTCCGGCATTCACCTTTATCTTTAGAGTTGAAACACACCTTGTCTCAGGGAGATTTGGGTGGTCAGGTTAAAATGGCTCAGGATGCCCTTATTCTTTTGGGCTTTGATGAGTTCAAAAATGATGGTCGTTTTGGGACTATGATGGGTAAATCAGTGCGACGTTTTCAAGAGTCGCGTGGTTTAAGAATTACTGGGGAAATCAATCCTTTGACGTGGGAAACAATTTTTACTCCTATTAAAGTTGAAGAAAATAAATCACAAATCAAGGAGAAATAATGCCTACTATTCCTACTAAGTGGAGAAAATACCTGTACGGCGTTTCAATGCCAGCCATAGGTTTACTTCAAGTTTTTGGTTTAATTACCGGAGAGGTGGCGGCTCAAATTGGTGCGCTCGCGTTCGCCGTGTTCATTGGTGGTTTAGCGTTTACTAACACTCACCCTACGGGCGATGAGGTTCAGGATCCTAGAGAATGAGAGTTTCTCCGGGTCGCCTTGAGGGATTTTTGAAAAAGTGGAATGTTAATTACAAGTTGGTGTCGGGGTGGGATTCGTCAAAAATTGATCCTTATAAGGGTAAAAGTAATTTTGTTGGAATAATTTTGCATCACACTGCGGGAACTAATTCTTTGAATTGGGTTGTGAAAACAAATCCCTACGCACCTGTCCGTGCTTGCCATTTTCTTGTTGATCTTGACGGTACAGTTCAAGTGGTTTCTGGGGTCGGTGCTTATCATGCTGGTAGGGGTGGCCCTTGGAGGGTAACGAAGTTTCTTACGGTTCCTAAAGACATGGGAAATTCACGCTTTTATGGTATTGAAATTGAGTCTTTGGGTACGAGTGCTGCTATTTCTGGTACGACTAAAGGTATGAGTGTGGAGCAGGTTGTTTCGACGGCTCTTTTGTGTGGTGCGCTGTTAGAGGCGATGAGTCCAATTCGAGGTTTTGTTTACAAGGTTGGGCGCGTGATTCGTCACAAAGATTGGGCACCTACGAGGAAGTCTGATGTGAGGCAGGATCTAAAATGGTGGCGTGATGTTGTTGCGATTGCTCGCCAAAACAAAAAAGATACATCGCTGGCTTCTCAGTTGATTCGTGAGTATGTCAAGTTGAGTCCCAAGGGTAAAGCCTAGTTGACGTGCGTAGGGATCCTGAAAGACCCCAACGGGATCCCTACGCACAACATCGGAGACTCATATCGTGAGAGGGGATTGAGTCTGCAACGATGTGTTCATATTGTGTCATAGGTGGGGTGACCCCGTTGACATATAACTTAACCCCCGTGATACAGTAGGGGTTAATTACAACGAGTAAGGGGAAAATAATGTCGGAAGAAAACGTGTACGACTTTGATATTGAAGAAGTACCAGATGATGACGAATATCGTGAACGATTCAAAGTCACAGATGATTCGCAAGCATCGTGGGCGATGAGAAAACTTTTATCCATAAGAAATAAAATGGGGGAAAACGAGTCCATCGCTGATAGTGAGAGAACAAGAATTGATACTTGGTTGTTTAATGCCAACCACAAATTTGATAAAGACGTAGAATACTTTGAGTTCATTCTCACTGAATATGCACAACAGCAACGCTCTGAAATAGGCAGAAAATCTATTGACACGGCATATGGAATAGTTAAGTCCCGTTCCACGCAAGCCAAATTCAAAGTAACGGATGAGGAAAGTTTTTTTGCTTGGGCAAAAGACAATATGCCGGAAGCAGTCATTATTAAATTTACCCCGTCATTGTCTGTTTTGAAATCCGCTACAACTATTGAAGCAACCGAATTACTTGGTTTAGTTGCAATGACTGGTGATGGAGAAATAATTCCCGGTGTCCAAGTGGAACCGGCTGGAATCAACTTTTCTGTGGAGGTGTCGAAATGAGTTTATCAAAGGAGCAGGTTAACGAATTATTGAAGCCTATTGATCCGGCGCGAGTTGGAAAAGATGGTAAGGGTTTCGCCTACGTTGAGGCGTGGGATGTTCGTAGGACTATGAACAAGATTTTTGGGTTTGCGGAATGGTCAGAAAACATTACTGACATGAACATGATTTACGAGAATCCTTCCGTTGGAGGAGCGAAACCTCGTTGGAGTGTTGCATACCGCGCTAGATGTGAGATAACTGTGAACGGTGTTATCTACGCTGAGTGGGCTTCTGGTGACGCAACAAATCAGCCGTCACGGTCAGAGGCTCACGATATGGCAATCAAGACCGCCGAATCTCAGGCGTTTAAGCGGGCTGCTATGAATCTTGGCGACCAGTTTGGTCTTGGACTTTACAATGCCGGATCCACGGATGCGAGTCTGGGAGATGTTGTTGATCGTGAACATGCCGATGACGGTCGTGTCCCTGACTTTATTGAGTTGCTCAAGGGTGCAAGCACAAAAATTGAGATCGACGGGATCGCTGAACAAATTAGGGCTGCCGACCTTGGTTCGGCATCTAAACGTGAGTTGATTACTGTCTACAATACGGTGCTTGAAAAAGTACACGGGTCATGATTGTGGTTGATAGGGGGCCATTTGAGATGGTTCCCCATTGGCTTTTGCATTCTGATGTGACTGCTCAAGCAATTAGACTGTATTTACTGTTAAGGAAGCATGGTGACATTGAGGGAATGGCCTTTCCCGGTCGAAAGAGGCTTGCTGAGCAGTTAAAAGCAAGTAAGAGTACCGTTGACAGGGCTAAGGCTGAGTTAGTGGCTGTGGGTGCCCTCTGTGAGACGCAGAGGGTTAGTGACGCTGGTGATTGGACAAGCAACGAGTATCACGTCCATTGGGATGCTAATTTGGTGTGTGAACGGTTCTCCACAGGTGATAAGGGGTGCCCCGTATATGACGACACACTGACCGCCAGTGACGACACGGGGTGCCCCGCCAGTGACGAACTAACTTATACCCATATAAATAACCTATACACACTAACTCATACAAAGAATGATCATTTTGATGAGTTTTGGTTTGTTTACCCTCGAAAAGCAGCAAAGCAGGCGGCTAAAAAAATCTGGATAAGAGTGATTAAGTCAGTGGATCCTTCAGTGATTATTGAGGGTGCTATCAGGTATGCCGATGACCCTAATCGCAGTGCTGAGTTCACGGCTCACGCTTCAACGTGGTTAAACGCTGGGCGTTGGGAAGATGACGATCTGCCAACAACGGGAAGCGGTTCAGGGACACGGGCTTATGTTGAGGCCGCCCACATTTTGAGTAGTAATCCTTATCTGGAGTTGGAGCCTAGTCATGACTCCCGCTGAGGCCGCTACCGTTTTGGCGTTGGCCGTGACATTGGATGTTAGGTTAAAACCACCAAGTCGGGAGGATGCTCAGGCTAGGGCTGTTGCGTGGTCGCAAACTCTGGATTCTGATTTGTTACTTGTTACGGCTCAAAGACTGGTCGTTGATCATTACAGTGAAACAACTGATTCTTTGATGCCTGCCCATGTAAATAAGGCGTGGAGGGTGCTGAGGAAGCAGCAGAGACAGTTGAGTTCAGATGATGCTGTGCGACAGTCTTTCAATGATGCCGCTGCTAACGCGATACCGATGCCTTTTGATGTTAAGGAATTGCTTCAAAAAACGGTCAAAAAAACGGAGACACCGTGAAGGAGTTCAATAGGGATGCTCTCATTGAAAGAGCCGAAAACCGTTGTGAAGTGTGTTATGGGGGTTTAGGGGTTATGAGTGTTCATCATCGCCGCCCTCGCTCAGTGGGTGGAACGAATGTGGCATGGATTAACCAGCCCCCAAATTTGTTGGTGATTTGTGGTACGGGCACGAGTGGTTGTCATGGTCTTATTGAGTCGTATCGGTCTAGATCGTATGAACACGGGTGGTTGCTTCATTATGGATGGTTGGCTGAGTTCACGCCGTTCGCTGATTTAAGTGGTAATTGGTGGCTGCTTGTGGGAAACAAAAAATTGACGATAACGACACCTTTCGATTCGCCTAACCCAAGTTCAATTCAACCTGTCGGGAGTGTAGGATTAACTAACCCCAAGAAAAAGGAAAATGATGAATTTATCTACTGAAAACATAGAAAATGATTACCCTGAATTGGGTGAGGTGAAAGCACTCACTGATTTGATGCGTAATCACCAGTCAGCAATAAACGAAATATCTCAAACACGCAAAAAAGTTATCTTGTCACTGAGACGTAAACGGATTACTTACCGGGAGATCGCTGCCGCAATGGGGGTTACTGAGCAGTCCGTTTACAAGGTTTTGCGTGACACGATTGATCGCCCGAAAAAACAATTAGTGTCATGACAATTAAGTTCACTGTGGTGGGCAGGCCGACACCTCAAGGTTCTAAGCGTGGTTTTGTGACTAAACACGGGAAAGTAGCGATGGTTGAGCAAGCGGGGGCTACATTAAAAACGTGGCGCAAAACGATCACGGCTACTGGTGTGAGTGAAAGAATTAAACAAAATTGGGAAGCGTACATGGAAGGCCCCGTTGGGGTTGAGTTGGTTTTCGGGTTACATAAACCTTTGAAACCTAAATACTCTACGCCTGCTGTCCGACCCGACATAGACAAGTTGACTCGTGCTGTTTTGGATGGGTTGACTGACGCTCATTTGTGGCAGGATGATTCTCAAGTAATTGATTTAAGGGTACTAAAAATCTATGCTACCCCCGGTGTGACGGTAACTGTATGGAAGATGTTGTAGTTAATTGTCAGCGTTGCCACAGTCCGGGCGCTGAAGCGTTTCAGGGTTGGCGGCTTCTTTGTCAGCGTTGTATTGACACGGAATCGGAGGATTGGTGGGATGACTGAGATGGATAACCAAAATGAGTTCCCGCAGTGTGATTCTTTGTGTCAGTGTGGGGCTGATTCGTTAATAAAAATGCTCGAAAAAGCGTACAACAGGGGTAGGGCTGACGAGTTGGCGGTTGCTTTACAAATTTTTGATTCTCTCACTGAGATCCCTGACTTGTGGAGTTCGGAAGGGTTTGCTATACAAAACGGGAAACCTTTCACACTGAAACCAACAAAAAACAAGGGGAATGAATGATCATTGAACTTGACCCGTGGGAATACTCGTGGGCTTGCCACGTCGGAATCGAACGATTCACAGCAAACTGGGGTAAAGGAAACGCCGCCCATTATGACCCGAAACGTATGGAAGATGACCGGACAGCGCAACAAGCCGCTTGCATATGCGAGTTAGCGGTCGCTAAAGCCACCAACAGGTATTGGCCGGGGCACTACTGGCATTCAACTGATCACAACAAATACCGAAACGTCCCCGATGTCGGAACAAACATTGAAGTTCGCCGCGTCAGAACAGGACAATCCGCTGCTGTACGCCGCCACCAACTCAACAAAAACCTGATCCTTTTCGCCGCCCACCTACCCGACATAGAATTCAAAACAGTAGACGTATGGGGATGGATCAACATGGAACAGGCTTGGGGTTTAGGAGAACCAGCCCCCTACGACAAAGAAAACACGCGACTCATACACAAAACCGAACTCACAACACTAAACCCCGATAAACTAACCCCATGATGCCCAACCATGCACAAGCCCTAGAACGCCTAGCCGAACTATCCCGATACCTAGACAAAGCCACAGACGACTACGCCCAACTAGACGAAGAATCCGTAAGAGCCAAACAAAAATACGAAGTCGCCTACGCCAGAGCATTCCTAGACAACACAGGAAGCATGGAACTACGCAAACAAATCGCCAACTACGAAACCCGCGACGAAAACCTAGAATACGAAATAAGCGCCGCTAAAGTCCGGGCACTCAAAGAACGCATAAGAACACTAGGAACACAAATAGAAGTCGGCAGAAGCCTCGCAAGCGCCCACAAAGCCCAATTCGCAGCCGAACCAGCCGGACAATACACCTAAACCCGGATACCATGACCCCATGACAGAGAAAACCCCCGTCAAAGAAAAACGAGGACGCAAAACACTCCTCAACGCCGACCGACTCAACGCAATCACCACCATGCTCCGCGCAGGAGCCTACATCGACGACTCATGCAAATCCGTAGGAATATCCACAACAAGTTTCTTCAACTGGATCGCTAGAGGAAAAGTACAACGAGAACGCCAAGCAGCCGGGCTACAAACCCAATCAGACGAAATACCGTTTCTTGAATTTCTTGAGGCAATCGAAATAGCAGACGCTGAAGGAATCATCGGACACGTCATGAACATTGATAACGCCGCCAAAAATGGGGCGTGGCAAGCATCCGCATGGATCTTGGAAAGGAAACAACCAAAGAAATGGGGGCGTTCCGACAGAACCGAAATATCTGGCCCTGAAGGTGGCGCAATACAAATCAACGTGTCCACGGAGGAGTTGGAACGTAAAGTGAACCGGATCCTTGAGCAACGACAATTAGAGGCTTGAGTTGAGACTGGTAGACAAGGTACTTGGTGCCGACACTCAGAATAGGTACGCGATTTATTCTGCGTTGAGTGATGATGACAAAAACGCTTTGGGGATGCTTTTGGAAGCGGAGGTGAATAATCCTTGGGCTATTTATGAGGGTGACCCGGTTGGGTTTATTGAGAATGGTTTAGGGGAGTCTTTGTGGTCGAAGCAAATCGAAATCGCTCATTCCGTGGTGGTGAATCAGAGAACCGTTGTGGCCGCGTCCCATGCCCCCGGTAAGTCTCATTTGTCTGCGCGTCTTGTGGCGTGGTGGATTGCTTCTCACGCTCCCGGTACGGCGTTGGCTATCACGATTGCCCCTACGCACCGTCAGGTGAGAAACATTATTTGGCCCCATATTCGGCGTTGTCATTTTTTGGCTAAGTTACCCGGTGAGGTTCTCACTCAAACGTGGAAGGTTGGGGCTGACGTTGTTGCTTACGGTTTCTCTCCGTCACCTTACGATGAGGCCGCGACGCAGGGTATCCATGCACCTAATTTACTGATTATTATTGATGAGGCCGGTGGTATCGGTGAGGTGGTGGGTAAGGCTTTGGAAGCCCTCATGACGGGCGGCAACACTCGCCTATTGTTGTTGGGTAACCCGCCCACTGATCAGGAGGACGGATGGTTTGAGCGTTGCTACGAATCCCCACTGTTTAACCCGATCACGATTAGTGCTTTTGATACACCAAATTTTACGGGCGAAACGGTAGGGATATGTAAAACGTGTCCACCTCAAGTTGAGCAACATTTGATCACTAAACATTTGGTGGATAAAAGGTGGGTGGATGATGTTACGAGCGAGTTCGGTGCGGATTCACCTTTTGTGGAGGCTCGTGTGTGGGCGCGTTTCCCGCGCTCCACGGCAAATAAAGTTATTCCTTTTAGTTGGTGCGAGAATTCGTTGACGAACGACGATCACCTTGTGGGGAACAAGATTCGTTTGGGGATAGATATTGCATCCGATGGTGGTGACGAGTTCGTTATAGCGCGAGCCGACGGTTTCGTCACAGAGATTATTCATAGATCATCGGGGGCGGTAAACGAAAACGCTGTTGACGTTGCCGGGGTGTGTTTGCGACATATTCATCAGGCTGAGGCTGAACACGACAAACGTGAAATTGGTGAACCTGTACGAGTAAAAATTGACACTATCGGTGTGGGTTGGGGTGTGGTGTCTATGCTGCAAAAATGGGGCACGGAAGGGAAACATAAATCTAAGATTGTTGCCGTGAATGTTGCTGAGAGGGCTAAGGATCACGAAAAGTTTAAGAACATGAGGGCTGAAATGTGGTGGAATGGCCGGACGCTCCTGCAACCTAACAATGAGGGGAGGCAAGATGTTCGCCTTAACGTGGAACGGAAAGTGTTGTCACAGTTAGCGGGGCCGACGTTCAAAACGGATAGTGCGGGGCGTACACAGATTGAGTCGAAAGTGGAAATGAAACGCCGTGGTGTGTCTAGCCCTGATCAGGCTGAGGCTGTCCTGTTGGCTTTGTATGAGCCTAAGCGTGGAAATGTACCTAACGTGATCCCAATTAGTTTCGGTCAGGTGAATGATTTCACGGGCGACAATTTCAGTAATCTGGTGGTTTAACGGGCAAGCGCCGTAACCATTTTCGCCCACACTAAAGGGGTGGCACCGTCAGGCTGGTATCCACCAGCCCCCCCAAACAAAATCGGTGTGACAGGGTAAGAATCCCTCACCACGACCATTGCACGTTCAAGCCCCGAAATCGTGTAATTAAGATTGGATAAGGGATCTAAACTATGACCGTCAGCCCCACCTACCACAAAAATGTAGTCAGGTTTGAATCCTGATGCCACGTCAAGGAAATCGTTCACTCCCTGTAAAAGGGCACGATCCCCGTCGTTCCCCGCCAAAGGCCAATTGTAAACATTTTCTTTCAAATGGTCTTTAAGCCCAGTACCGGGAAAAATCCCGTATTCGTGAATGGAATATGTGAGGATCCCAGAATCGTTGAAGCACAGGTTTTCGGTTCCGTCACCGTGGTGCGCGTCAACGTCAAGGATCGCTACTTTTTTCCCGTCAGCCCGTAATTCTTTTGCTGCTAACACGAAATCCGCAAACACACAGAATCCGCTTGAATGGTCGGTTGCGGCGTGGTGCTTAGCGCCGGGCAGGTTCACGGCTGTGAGTGTTTCGTTGTTGCGTAGGGCGTTGAGGGCGAGTTGCGTTCCACCAACAAAGAGTGCGGCTAGGTGAGCCATGTCGGGTCTTACCCCTAGCCATTCGTCGCTTATGTGTTGGGAAAGAATTTCTGTGACGTATGCGGGTGTGTGGACGGTTTCGAGGTATTTGCGTAAGGCTGGGATTGGTTCGCGGGTTTCGTGGGTTAGCCCTTCGGATTTGATGTGCATGATGAGGGCGTTGTACCCGTTGGTGAATCGTCGTCCTTGTGTGGGGTGGTCGGGGTCGAATATCCAGTTGGCGTATGAGTCGCTGTGGGCGATGATGAGGTCTTTCATGTTTTCTCCTATTCTTCTTTTTGTAGGATTGACCACAGGTATGTGGCCCAGAGTGCGATTGTTGCGGTGACTCCGATTATGAGTGTGATGATGCTTTGTGTTGTCCAGCCGGGGTCGGTCATGGTTGGCTCCTTTCTTTTGAACCTATTGTACTAAACCCCCGTAACGTCCGTGTCACGGGGGGTGAAAAACAAACAGGCTATCCAGTATTCCGGTATTTGAGAACATGCCTCTTAATCTTGGCTTGAGCGGGAGTTTGAAACTCAGGGCCAAAATCCAGATAAGTACCGTCCTTGAGTTCGATGCCCTCAAGAGTCCCAATAAAATCCTCCCAATCCATTGACCGATCATCCACAAAATAGGATTCATAAATATCAATGGCACCTTCAAGAATCTCATCGGTGACCTCGTTCGCTTCAATAACCACGGTCAATTCCAAATCACCCACCTCCCGAATCAAAACTGTAATCAGCAAACGTAGTCAAAACCACTTGCTGCGCGTGATTCTGAACATCAGCCCGAACAGAATCAAGGCTTAACCCAAATTCACTCGCATACGCTTCCGGGTCAATATCAACGGTGACACTCACACGAATTTTCATATCTACTCACCACCTTCACAGCGTCCACATAAATAGTCGGGGCCATACCGATCACCGATATAAACTCCATGCTTGCAATAATCATTCCATTCCATCTCACTCACTCTCCTTCAATTTATTGCAACCGTGACCAACACCAGTCCAGTTACCGTTAAATTCCTCGTCGGTTAGTTTCCGTCCACAATCAACGCAAATTCCTTCTACTTCGTCAAGCCAGTCAGTGAAAGGCGTTCTCTTAAACTCTTTGATTCTACTCATCTCACTCACTCTCCCATTCCAACGTCAAACGATCTAACCCAATCCAACCTTCAGACACTCCATCGTTCCAACGGATAGCCGGGTAGTCCTTGCCAAAGTGTCTCCGAATAAACGGCTTGCCCCATTGCAAAACAGGGCCGTTGCGCTTACCTTCAGCGTCCAGTCGCCACGCGAATCGTCCACTGTTTGCGACGGCTTCATCCCATGTCATCTTAATCACCATCTTTCGGGAAAACGTATTTCACGGATCCAACATTGTTGCCGTTCAGGTCAAAGGCTAAACCGTCACAGGATCCGTTGCGGTCAAGTTGATCGGCAAGATATTTGAGGATTCGGGCGACCTCAAATGGGGCGTTGCCGTTTTGGAATGCGTCGTTGTCTAGTTTGAGTTTCAGTTCAAATTTCATGTTGTCTCCTTTTGTAATTCAGATGACCATTTGATGTGGCCGTCCCATACGCTGGCTTTCAGATTTTTGGATATTTGAACCACGTCGCCGGAACCGTAACTTTTAATTTTTCGGCTAAAGGATTTTCCAGCGGACTTGAAACCGGGAATGACTCCGGTTTCTAAAAACTCTGAATTGACGGGTTCTAGAACTGCGAACCTTTTTTCGCTTACTTCGTTCACCCGATAAAAAACTACCTCGCATAGGTCGTTGCTGCTAACTAAAAAAGCGCCAACCTGTACCCGGGTTTTACCAATTTTGTTGTTCAGTTCAAATTTCATGGTGTCTCCTTTGGTTAGGGAATTGTGATGTAGGTTGAAACATAATTTTCGGTTTCGCCTACATGTAGGTTTCGGACGATTAAAAAGTTTTGTGCGGATTTGATGATCCGGTAGTTGAGGTCACCTAAGTGGGGGAGTTCGCTTTTTGCCGCGTAGTGGTAGAAGGGCAAATGCTTTTCCGCAGTCTTGCGGGTTTTCCATGTTTCGCAAACGACGACTCTTTTCATGTTTGGCTCCTTTGGTTGGGTTTTCCTTGCAATCCAATTCTACCACGGGGGTTATGCCCGACTAACAGGGGGGTTAGGTAGGGTCGGTCGGGCAGGAAACTACTCGTCGTAAAGATTCAAAGAGTAGGAAGCGTAAGCCTCCGCGTAAACGCCTTTCGGCAAATTAGTGAATGGCTGATACTTGCAACCGAATTCTGGATCTTGAGCCTCGTAACCGGCGGCCAGTTCCTGAAAAAGGAACGTCCACTCATACGGGCCTTCCTCCCACACCACAGTAAAGGGCGCACCGTAATACTGGGCACCAATCAGAACTTGAGGCCCGAAGCCTTCTTCGGCACCAAACTTTTTGCCAATGGCTTCCGCATATTTTTCGGCTTTTTTAAGTGTTACTGCCATGAGATTTCCTTTCTTTAGTTTGCTTTGCAATTGAGTTTATCACACCCCCCCGTCATGCCAACACAGGGGGGGTAGTACAATGGTTGTAGAAGGGAAGGTGAAAACCATGAGCGCCAACACTGGAACGTATTCAGGAAAATACATGTGCTGCAAGCCCGTCCTGTTCAAGCACGAGGACGGCTGGGATGCCTACCCGCTCGAAGATTGCGTCCTGCTACCAAAGCCAGATCTCTCAGGCTTCCAATGGACGATTGCGTTTTTCGACAATCCGCTCGTTGAAGATGTTGCGACCCGCGCCGAGGTTTACAAAACACTGAAAGCAGATCACCCATTCGGTATCTGCCTGAGCCGTTAGGAGAAAATGATGAATCTGAAACAACGACAAGGAATGCTCGCACTCACGATTCAACGTCAACTTGTTAATGAGTTGGGTATTCCAGAGGTGATGACGAATCAGGACGCATATTTAATTTGCGAGAAGTACGGTTCACCGAAAAACAAATTCGATCCGTTCTCGTCTTTGCGTAATCAGGATGTGGTTCGACGTATTGATCTTTGCGTGTATCTGGCGCGGAGTTTGATGCCCACTGCAAAAAGCCGTAACCCCCTGCGCTAAACTGGGGGTAAGCCAACGAAAGGGAAATGACATGAATACCACTACCGAAGAAAACACAATCGAAGTTGGATCAATTCTAAAATCCAGTTGGGGATACGACCAAACCAACATTGACTTTTACCGTGTCGTAAAAGTCGCTAACGGTTGGGCAACCATTGAGCCAATCGGACAAACCATTTTCGAGAACACGGGCTGGGCAAGCGAAACCGTTGTGCCAACCGAAACCGCGACAGGTAAAACCTTTCGCCGGAAAATTCAAGGTGGCGACTGGGTGAAGATCGCTAGTTTTTCTGGTGCCTCCGTTTGGAATGGTAAGCCCCAACATCAATCCCACACTCATTAGGAGGATTCGTGGTTGACGCTAAGCGAGAGAGAGCGAAGCAAATTGTTGATTGTCATGTGATCGCCTTAAGGCGTTTGAGGTTGCGGTACGAAAAAGAGTATCGGGAGATTTTGCGTGAGGTTCAACGTGAGAATGGGGTGATCGTCCGTGAGCGGTTGACGGGCGCGTTGCTGAGGGAGCGAAAGATTGCTGAGGCTCGTGCGTTTTTGGATGGGCTACCCGAATAACAGTTACATAACCCCTAGTGCTAAACTGGGGTTAAATTAAGGAAAGGGGTACAACATGAACGAACTAAAAAAACTCGCAGTCCTCGTAGACGAGCGACTAGCCGAACTATACGAAGCGCAACAAGCCGCTACCTACGCATTAGGTTTAGCCGGTGCTGAAGCCCGAACCGCCGCCGGTCAAGATTACTCGTGGAAAACACAATCATTTTCAGGAACCTTAGTTGAAGCCATGATCGTGCTTGCCGAAAAAGAATTAGACGGTGAATTACGGGCCATTAAAATCCTAAAAAACTATCGGGAACGCTTAGCCGCAACGCAAGACATAGAAATTGAGCGTGAAGAATTAGGTGACCTGTACTACGAGTTCAATTGGAGCCGGGCTTTCCTCGTCACGAATCAAGGCGGGCACGTCCACCACACACCAAACTGTTCAACGTGTTTCCCAACAACCGAATTCGAGTGGTTAACCCAATACAGTTCAGATCCTGAAAACGAAATTGTGGCTCTCGCTGGCGAAACCGCTTGCACGGTGTGTTACCCGTCAGCCCCCGCTCACGTTTTGAATCAGCCTGCAACGATTCAATCGAAAAACAGGTCAGAGCGGGAAGCCGCTGTAAGCAAGGCTAAGGCCGTTAAAGAGGCTAGGGATGCTAAGCGTCACGCGAGCGCACCTCTCGCTTCAGGTGAGTTCCTGACGATCCACAGCGTGTACGGGGACTACCCCAACGTAATCAAAACTGAGCGAACCGCAATATCGGAATGGAACCTTGCTCAAGATTCGATTCCGCACACCACGAAACACATTTATAGGGAAAACCAGTCAATCATCGAATCAGCCCTCGCCGGTAAGCACAATGTCAGCGTGGAAGCGAAACGTGAAGAATTGCTTCAGAAATACGGAAAGAGGAAACGATAATGAGAATTGTGCCTGACGTAGGTGACGTGATTCCCTTGGAAACGGGGGATGCCACCATTATTGATGTGCGTGACTATCACGGTTTTATCAAAGTGCTTGCAGCACGGGCACAAGAAATTCACCCTTTTGCTATTTGGCAATGGGAAAACGGGTCTTTGTTTAGCGGAAAATACTTCCGAACACTGAAGGAGGCCGAAATGGAATGGGGATCATCATGAGTGAAAAAACTTTTAAGTGTGACAATTGCACTGACCTGATCAATTCTGACGACGACGTGTTTTACGGTAGTGAATCATCCGGTAAAACATTCTGTGAGGGCTGCTACATAGATGACCGTAACAGCGCGTCAACGGTTTATTTGGTTGGGCCGGGTTACGAGTTCGATTACGACGAAAAACCTGTCACCGTGTATGTGAGCGAAAATTTTGTTGAAAACCGTTACGGGGAATCTTTCGATGATTTGAAAATGTCTCGTGTTTACAAAAACACGAGTTCGTGGAGGGGATACAACGAAACCAGTATTGAGGGTTGGGTTGAAGTATTCGACGGTTGGACAACGGGAGGTTGGGGTGACCCGACGGCTGATAGGAAACAAGTTTTTAATGAGTGGGCTGAATCCTTGTTGACTGCTAAGAGTGAAAGCCCTGTTGATGTGGCAATAATCATGGATTCGACCTCTAACGTGTTCAGTATGGGTGTCGGGGTGCATGTTCCCCAAGAGTCGTTAGGGAACTTCACGGAGTGGCTAGACGGGGAGTTAGAGAACCTGCGTTATGCTTTATCCTAACCGCACTATGGGAAAAGAGGAAAACGATGCAATGTCTAATTTGCGAGACACCTTTGGATCCTGTCTGGGCTGAAATAGGTGTCACTCAGCATGGTTGGTGTGTTGCGGGTGGAGAGTGCGCCCACGGGGAAACACGAGGATCAAGGTATTGTGCTTTGTGCCGCTACCAGAATCCTTACATGCGTGGTAAGAGTTCACGTTTTGTTTCCGCTTAAATAATTGGCAGGTTCCACGTTTGGGAAAGGGATTGGGATGAGGAGTAAGGAACCAGAATTTCCTAGCGCAGAAACTCTTTTGGTTGCGATGGAAGCAGCCGCAAATTACGTTGCTGTGGCGACCGGGTTGAAGAAACAGTTTTTGGATTCGGGCTGGTCGGAGGAGGGTGCCGAACATTTAACTATACAAATGCTTGGCACTTCTATTAACGGGTAATTTTTCAGCAGTGAAAGGGAAACGAAATGAGTGAGATACGGCGTTGGGAAGTTGGCTTTAGCCAAATGAATGAAAACGATCAAGGAGAGTTTATTACTTGGAACGATCACTGTGCCGCGCTCAAGGCGGCGCGGAATGAACTCCCCGACGTGGGAAGTTGGTCACCCGAACCGAAGTTTAAGATTGGGGATCGTGTTCAATGGGATAAAGATTTTGGCACAGTAGCCGAAGTAGCCGAACCTGATGAGAAACTATCTCTCTGCCGGGAACCATATTATGTCAATGTAAATTGGGATGACGGTAATTTCGGGACTGTAAGATCATCTGACTTGTCGTTGTGCGTCCCACCCTCCCCTGCCGAATTGATCCCGACGCTGAAAGAGCATGAATGGGTTAACGGGACGTACAAAACCGGAACGGGATTTGGCCCTTTTTCTGTTTACTACGACGAAGTTGGCGCGAAAATGGCTGGGGATAATTATTTGATACATTGGAATACTGGAGCAATTTTAGATACGTTAGCCACACTCGAACGCTGCGACCCACCGGAGGTAAAGTGATGAGTGAGATACCGCGTTACAGCAAAAAGTAAAATAAACCCCCACACAATACGTTACACTGTAAAAACACTAATCCAATTGAAAGAGGTGGCCTACTGACAAACACTTGCCCTGTACCTCGAAAATTGGAGCATAATGATTCTCAGCATTTTCATGTCAGTAGCAGTAATCGTTTCACCCGTTGTTCAAGTTCCACAATCACACGAATATAGATCGGCTCACAGTGAGGCCGCGCAAGACTGGAAAGGCTTCGAGCCTTCCTTATACACAGGAAAATGGTTTGACCCTAAACTTGAAAATCAGCGTGAATGTATTTCATTCCGCGAATCCCGACACAATTACAGGGCACGAAGCACGGTTAGTAGTGCCGCAGGGACATACCAATTTTTAGACAATTTTTGGAGAGATTCACTTGTGTGGATTCTTTTACCTGAAGCCAAGAAAGTTGGTTTGCAAGATGAAATAGAGGAACTTAGAAATAAACCTATTGAAAACTGGAACCGTTACTGGCAGGATGCTGCTTTCTACACGGTTTGGGCAAATGGAAAAGGGGCGAAACATTGGAACCTAACGCGGCACAGATGCTGATTGAGTTCAAAAAAAACAACAAAATTGTGATGTGTCTTAGATGCGGTTTACCAGTTTGGAAACCCCGGTTAGAAACTGAGGGTTGCCCAACATGTCGATTACTAGACAACCGTTAAGGGCGTACCCTTGGAGTGTGACGAAACCTAAGCCTAAAGAAAAAGATCAACCTGACGCGAGTTCGTCACAAGAGGCAAAAATTTTGTGGGCGCTTGACGGTCTTATTGATGCTGAAGGCCCCGTCATGATTACGTCATGGGTAATTATTGCTGAGTACATTGATCCTAATGGTGAAACCCAATTGGCACCAGTATGTAGCGAAATGCCTCAGTGGAGAATGACTGGGATGGTGGATGCAGCCCGTGAAATGCTTAATGAGGATTACTTGTTTGTTAGTAATTGGGACGAGGACGACGAGTGACACGCCCGACAGTAATTGACTATCGACTTTAGTTAAGTAACACTATTTCTATGGCGGGTCATTGGAAATGTTTTGTGTGTAAAGCCACGGGAAAAGGTAGCGTCGCGGAATTCCATAAACATTACGATGAGGCTCATAGGTGAAATGGCTTTCATTGTCTGCTTGCGCGGGTGAGGATCCTAAAATCTTTGACGCTTTTTCTTACCCTTCCGCTAATGAGGCAATGAGAATTTGTGGTAATTGCACGGTTGTTAAAGAATGTTTTGCTTGGGTCAAGCCCAATAAGTCTTTTTACGATGGTGTTGCTGGGGGGATTGTTTGGCGTAACGGTTACCGTGTTCGCATAAATAACACTTCGAGAGAGGATCGAATTCTTGAGTCACGAGGAAAATCAAAGGTCAAGCCCACCTCGTTACCCGAAATGGACGGGCAGCGAACCTTGCCGTTCATCTGATCCTGATTCTTTTTTTGTTGAATACCATTCTAACGATTTAAGGAATACGCTGAAAAAAATCTGTGGGGGATGTAGTATGCAAGTTGAGTGTGGAGATTACGCTATTTGGTTTGAGTCTAAAGGCTGGTGGGGTGGTCTTTCCGCTTCTGATCGTCGTAAAATTAGGCGTGAAAAAGGAATTATATTAGGCAATGAGTTGCGGTAGAGCGCCGCTAATGAGAGGGAATAAATATGAGTACGAATGTTACGTTGACGGGAACGCTGGGTCAGGATCCTGAGTTACGTTTTACGAGCGCCGGTAAAGCGGTTGCGTCTTTGAGTGTGGTGACTTCTAAATCTGTTAAAACGGATTCGGGTGTGTGGGAGAATCATGAGGAAACGTGGTGGCGTGTTACTGCGTGGGAAAAGTTGGCTGAGAATGTTGTTGAGTCTTTGAAAAAGGGTGACCCGGTTATTGTGGTTGGTCGTTCTTTTATGGAGTCGTATGTTGGTAAGGATGGTGCTGAGCGTCAATCGTTGAAGGTGAATGCTTTTAATGTGGGGCTTGATTTGAAACGGCGAACGGTGAGTGTGAATCGTATTGTTAAGGATTCTGGTTCCCCTAGCATGGAGGATGATCCTTGGGCTACACCAGTTCAGGAGGATGCTCCTCCGTTCTGACCCCCGCGCAAGTTGCTTAACCCCCCGTGATATACTGGGGTTGTGAGAGGGGATGTTCCCCTTGGAAGGGAATCGAAATGACAACTTCTACCGTGACCAAAAAAGTCACCAAAGCAAACGCTTCGCAGGTTTTCGACGAAGCGTTCGACGCTGCTCAATTGGCAGTTGCCCGAACTACCCCGACCCCAATGGTAGTCGGTGAGGCGGTTGATTTCTTTAGTAAAGAAGTTGACTACGCTAAGCCAACCTACGTTGTTGCCGGTGGTCTGTGTGGTCGTGCCGGTGTCGTCATCACCCCCGCTCGTGGAGCGTTCGTCACCTATCTGAAGGCACATAATGTGGGCCACCCGAATTACGGTGGCGGCTATTACGTCCCGTCGTACAGGGTCGGTGGTGGCCGAAGCCAGTCGTATGAGTTGGCTTTATCCGCTGCTCGTGCCGCCGCTGGAGTATTTGCCTCCTACGGTCTGGATGTCTATGTTAAGGATTCTCTGGACTAACTAATCTCCCGGTGCTAGGGACGTGCCCCCCGCCGTTTCTAGCACCGGGTCTTAACCCCCCGCAGTCTACGCGACCCGCGTATCACCCCCGATACGCACCGACTCGCTGGCTGCGGGGTCTTTCACCATATTAGGAGAGTTCATGAAATTGACCCGTCGGGGACAAACCGTTTTTTATCCGTTAGCAGTCTTAGCGTTCCTTGCACTCATGGGTTTCGCTGGCTGGATCGAAGGAGGAATGTGATGTGTGCTACATGTGACTGGATTGAGGAAAGGTTTCGTTCTGAAGCCGTCTTTAAGCCGCGCTTAGCGGCACGAA
>Ga0209414_1000310_pt1 | contig 23112 bp, 17 predicted proteins | sample LakVidmifraction_4_FD_181154 | JGI IMG/M metagenome (GOLD analysis project Ga0209414, IMG submission 181154) | Hypersaline microbial communities from Lake Vida, Antarctica - Brine Hole Two &gt;0.2 micron (SPAdes) (version 2) | ecosystem: Environmental > Aquatic > Non-marine Saline and Alkaline >...
ACTACCTATGACGCGCATCTTGCAGACGGTCGGCAAGTACGCGAGGCCCCCGACCCCGGCTGAGATGTTCCCGCCGCCGTGGAATGCGGACCTGCCCAGCCCGATCGACACCTACGACGGGTCAGGGGCGACCATTCACCCCTCTGTCGTGGACATGGGTACGGCTGGCTGGAACGGTTACCGCTACTGGCTGGGAGACACCCCCTACGGGCCTGCCTCTGGGGACCCGATGGCTGGCGACAACCAGACCGAGAACCCGTGCATATGGGCAAGCAACACCACCGCCGCATTCGAGGTTCCGGCAGGAGTCACAAACCCACTGAGCCCCGCCCCCGGCCCAGGTGTTGGTTTCCACTCCGACACCGAACTGGTTCACAACCCCGACACCGACACGATGATCCTGTTCTTCCGCCGCGCCATGTCCGGGGCGGATCATATCCAGATCAGGGCGCTGACCTCCACGGACGGGGCCGCGTGGACTGATGTGGGGGTGGTGCTTGAGGTGCCTCTCACTGGTGGACGGCTCTCCCCCGCCGTTGTCCGCGAAGGCGTCGGGTCGTGGTCGATGTGGGTTTGGGGCGACAACGAGACCGGCAGTCGCTACACCGCCACCAACCCACTCGGCCCCTGGACCGGGCCAACCTCCCTGACCCTTAACGGTGGTGTGCTCGCAGGGTGGCACGGCGACACCATCAAGCACGACGGGCGCTACCTCATGGCCTACTCGACGCCCGGAAAAGAAGCCTTCCACGCGGCAGTCTCCACGGACGGGATCGCCTTCACCCGGCCCGCCAATCACGTCCTGATGAGTGCCCGCGCTGGCGACTGGGATACCGCCCTGTACCGGATCTCACTGTCTATCCCTTCCGATGCTGCTGGCGTGGTGGACGTCTGGTATTCGGCCATTACCCCCGCCACCGAGCACCCGAGATACACGGGCAGTTACACCCGCATCCCGCTATCCGCCTGGACCTAACCCAACGACCGGGCAAGCGCACATATTGAGGAGTAGTCGGTACATGATAAAGAATGCACTGGATCTTACAGGCGCTCCTCAGGGACTCGATAAGGACCATATTCTTATGTATATGTTCCTTACAAGATTCGAAGGAAGCACTAGACAGTCTTATAGCATATATATAAAAAGTTTTTACGAGTGGTCTTGCGCTTATGGAATTTCTATAACAGAAGCAAAAAGAGTGCATCTTCAGTTTTTTGTAGAACAATTAAGAAAAGAGAAAAGCTCTTATACTGTCCACAAGACGGTAGGCGTTTTAAGAAGTTTTTACTCTTTACTTGAGGCTGACGATATAGTTATAAAAAATCCAGTAGCTCATCTTTCTCTTCCAAAGTTAGATAAAGAAAATATAAAGAGACCTCATCTAAACAGGACTCAATTTTGCGATCTACTAGAGTATGCAAAATCAAGAAGCGTTAGAGATGAGCTTATAGTTTTACTTCTTGGAATAATGGGACTCAGGGTAACAGAAATGTGCAATCTTAATGTTTCAGATACGGAATGCTACATTGATGGATATAGATTGCTTGAGTTTACAGGAAAAGGCGAAAAAAAGGCGAGCCTGCCTATACCGGTGATGGTAGGAAGGGTGCTGGAAAAGCATCTTGAAGAAAGTCTAGAAGATGGACCTTTGATACTGAACAAGTTTGGCAATCGCTTTAACAGGTCTGGAGTAAGTCAATTAGTAAAAAGAATGACACTTGAGGCTGGAGTTCCCTCAGTCACCTCTCACGCCTTAAGAAGATCTATGGTAACAAACTCTCTTAACGCAGGCGCAGATATTAGAGAAGTTCAAAAAGCCGCAAGGCATTCTGATATAAGAACAACATCAAGAATTTACGATCAGGGAACCACTTCCCATGACAGCAGTTCACTCAACGTTCTCGCAGGGTTCATATCAGGAGCGATATGAGTAGAAGGCGAGAAAAGGAGCTTCGATGCTTCTGTAAGCAGATCCCTCTCCTGGCTACCTACGGAGTAGACGGCAAGGGAAAGCTCTTTGTTCACGTAAAAGTATACAAGGGCAAGAGAATTTATCACGAGTCTGTTCTCATGAATGGCATAGTTAAGATCAGATGTCGAAACTGTTTAAGATGGCACAGGGTCAACATTGTTGGAACTAAAGCTGAGCTTCTTGCAACAAGAGTTCCAGAGACGCTACCTCGTGATAGCCCCGACGTGGTGCTGGACGCGCCGTAGTTTGTGTATGTAAAGTCCTCTTTATGACGCGACTCGAACTCTTGACCTTCTCGATGAGAGAGGATGCACCCAAGGCTGGTGACGATTGGTTTAAGATCGTTAACAAGAAGGGCGAGCCAGCCAAGGTCTACATCTACGACGAGATTGGATACTGGGGAACGAGCGCAAAAGAATTCGCGGCCCAGTTTGACGATATCGAAGGTAAAGAGATTCACCTTCACATCAACTCGCCTGGTGGGTCGGTTTTCGACGGACTTGCTATCTCGGCAGCGATCAAGGATCATAAGGCAACCGTTACTGGCAAGGTTGATGGCATGGCAGCTTCTGCTGCATCCTTCATCCTTCAGGCCTGCAATAGCCGAGAGATCGGTCGTAACGCACAGGTAATGATTCACGACGCTACCGCTTACGCAGGTGGCAACGCCCTGCAGATGCGCAAGGCGGCAGACTTGCTAGACCGCGTTAGCGATAACATCGCTGATATATACGCGGTACGATCCGGCCAGCTCGACAAGGCTGGATGGCGCAAGATCATGGTGAAAGGTGACACCTGGTACGATGGTAACGAGGCACTTGCAGTTGGTCTCGTTGACACCGTTATCGACAATCCCGAAGAGGAAGATGAAGAGGTGCCCGACAACTCGTGGACCAAAGAGGAAATCGACGCATTTCTCATCATGCCTGCTGCCCAACTGGCCAAGGACGCGCAGCGTTCGGTCATTACCAACCGAGTCGAGGAGGCTCCTAATATGGGTGACATGCCCAGCACAAAGACCCCGCCCGCCGTTCCGCAGCCCCCGGCTCAGCCAGAGGCAGTTGCACCGGTCGCGCCAGTCAAGCCCGAAGTAGCAACTTCACCAGAGGCTGTTCTTGCACCCAGTACTCCACTCACGCTGGTTATGAACGGAGCGACTGTCACTGACATCTCTGCTATTCAGAACCACATCAACGGCCTCGAGACCTTTAAGAAAGAGACTATCGAGGGAGGGCGCAAGTCCTTCGTCAACAGCCTCGCAGAAGGTCCCAGCCCCAAGATCGCAGCCACGCAGATCACGGACATGGAAGAGTTCGCGCTCTCCCTCTCTAACGAGCAGTTCGCAAAGTGGAAGGCTTCGATGGAAGCCGCCCCCTCCGCGACTCTCCTCGGAAAGCATGGCGCAACCCCAGGCGACAAGTCCGCTCCCGAGAACGGCGTCGAGTCTGAAATCGGCGCCGAGATCGCAACCTTGGAGGGGATCGTTCAGTCGCACCGCGACTCCGGTTCCAGCCAGGAGCAGATCGAAGCCAAGGAATCCTGGAAGAAGCTCCAGGCCCTGATCGCCCAGCAGTCCAGCGCCAGCTGATTCTGTTCAACAAACCTAAGACTGAAGAAGGGACGAGGACACCATGACTGGTGCTTCTTTCAATAAGGGTGGGGGACAGCGCGCTCCGTTCGGTACCAACGAGTACCTGCGGAGCACTGACCCAAAGCCCGTCAAGGAGAGCTACACGTTCTCTGCGGCGAGTCTGCCCGAAGAGACCATCGACGGAGTGGCCCAGAAGATGCTTCTTCCGGGCACTGCTCTGGCAAGTATTATTTCAGGACCCGAGGCGGGTAAGGTTGGAGTTTACTCCACCGACACCGTTGGTGTCACTGACGGTCGATCTGCCGCAGAGAACATCGTCGGCATCAATGACACCTGGCTGCCCTGGCAGCTGATGGAGCATGACTCCAACGTTGCCGCTACGACTGACGCGAAGTGCGTTCAGTCATGGTGCTTCGAATACAATGCAGCCGGCGACCGAGTCGTTCTGTCCAACACTACTGCGGACGCGATGCGTGGGACAAAGTCCCTCGACATCAAGTTCTCGTAAGGAGATTAATAATATGTCGCAGAGTGCCCTCGAAGCCGCTCTCGGAACGCTCCAGGCAGCTGGTGTTGACCTGAGTTCGCTCATGAACGCCTCGCCTATCGGCCAGGACAGGCTCGTCCGCAAGGAGGTGTCCCTTGGTTCGATTCGCGAGATCGACCCGCCCCAGGAGCACATCGCTGACTCCATCTCTCCGTGGAAGGATGTCGGCGCTGATGATGTCATCTTCGACTACCTGACGGTTCAGACCGACGGTCTGGCACCGGCTCGCGCCGAGGATGCTGAGGCCGAACTGGCCCAGAAGGACGACACCATCGCCGGTCAGGGTCGCGCCAGCGTGATCGACTGGTCCCTCAAGGACCACTACGACGCGTCGGACGTGAAGAACTACAAGGACTTGCAGCGCATTGCTGAAGCCCTTCGTGGTGGATCGCTGCCGCTTCTTACTTCGAATCTCTTGCAGGACTGGAACAGCAAGGTCGCTCGTGACCGTGTTCTCCGTCGCCGCAAGCTGGATAACCGACGTGAGCAGCTTGTTATCGACTCGATGTCTGAGGGCGAGGTGTCCTACAATGACGGAAAGATCAAGTTCAACGTTCCGTGGGGTCGCCCTGCCAATCAGTCTGCTGGCAACGCCGCGAACAACCTTCCCAAGGCTGGCGTGACCGCTGGCGTCTGGGATATGTCGAACACTGACGTTATGGACCCAATTCGTTTCTTCAACGAGATCAACGACTGGTTCTTCGACACCTACGGGATTCGTCTCAAGCGAGCCACAGGTTCCAAGTCGGTTTTCAACGCATTCTGGCTGGCACAGAAGTTCAGCCAGCGCGCTGGCCTCGGTGCAACCTACGATGGCGCTGGCGTAGCGGGTGCCCCCGACCTGCTGTACGCAACTGCAGGATGGTCACCGAACGCGGCTCGCGCCGTTGTCGAGCAGAGTACTGGCATCGAGCTGCGTGAGTACGACTCGGTTTACCGGACTCGTCCGCAGGGAAGTAACACGGTCACTTCGACCCGATTCCTGCCCAAGACGCGTCTGTTCTTCGAGCCTGACCCGGCTACGATCTCGGACATCACGCTCACCGAGATCGGCTTCAGCAAGACGCTCAGCTCCCCTCACGTCGAGGGTAACTGGACGCCGGGTTATTATGAGTGGGAAAAGACCACTACTGACCCCTGGGGCCAGGACGTGGGTAACGGGGTCAAGATGTTCCCAGTATTCCCGCACATGGAGTACACCTACGCGGTTGACGTCATTCTTCCGGCCTGATCCAACACCATTAAAGAACCAGGAAAGGAGTAGCCATGGGTAAGCCCAGCTACAGCAAGCCACCGACCCAGGCCTTTGCCGAGATGGTGGAGGCCGAGGATTACGTTCCTAGCACCGTTGTCGGTCAGGCTGACGATAAGGAACTTAGCGAGGACGGTTACGTTAACGTCAGCGCTGAGTACCGCAATTACGCCAACGCGACCGACAAGCCGCGTAACGGCGACGAGGGCGCTGAGTCGGACATTGAGGATCGCCAGCTCGCTGACGACGTTGATCCCGACAAGGGAGCCACCCCTGAAGTGCCCGAAGATGCAGAAGAGGACGAGGAGAACGACGAGGACGAGGAGAACGACGAGGACGAGGAATCGGACTCTAACCCGTTCTCCACTCCGCTGCCCTGATTTACAGGAGTAAAAGATGACTGTCCCCGTTCCTGAGCCTATTGTTGAAAGCGCGTACTGCGCTATTGGCGACCTCAGGACCGGGGACATTCGTCTGCCTGGTTATATTGATCCAGCGCAGCGCGTCGTGGGTGCTGCGGAAGAAATTGATATAGCCATTGGTCACATATACAAGACCCCAGTAACTTTTCCAGACCCAGTCCCGCTAGAGTCGCGCCCTTCAGTTCTCATGCTAAAGAAAGTAAACTGGCTCATTGCCAGCGGTCGCATAATCCTCGATATGGCGGCTGCTGGGGAGAATGTAAACCAGCACGCTTACGGTATGGGAATGCTCAAAGAGGGCCTTGCTATGCTCAAGGTCATCGCTTCAGGAGAAACTCAGCTTGTAAAAGCAATCAAGCTTGATCTGGAGCCTGGACAGTTAGACTACACTGGACCTGTTATTCACAATGAGGACCCATCAAGTCTTGTTGAGGCTTTTTATACAGGCTCACTCCCAATGCCTTACGGAGTGAGCCCAGGACGTACCAAGACCATTTATGGTGACGGACCCCCAGCGTGATTCTGTATGAGTGAGAACTATTATCCAGAAGGTTACGTTTACATTGACACAAAGAATAACGAGAAGTATGTAAGAAGTTGCGGCGAAGGTGGCAACCATTATCCACGTCCCCATGTTCGCCCGGTCGGTGACTTTGCGCCGGTCGTTCGCCGCCCTCATTAACCACCAGCCGAAGTCGTTCCTGTTCCTCGAAGCTCGTCTACTACCTCGTGGCGAAGGTGGAGTCATCAACAACGTCTTCCGTTCAATCTTTATTTTTGACGACTAGGAGGTTCGCACAATGGCTGGACCAACGGGGTTCATAAACTTTGACATAGTTGGAAACAGGGCTGGCGTTCAAAAGATGCTTCTTCATCTTGACTCTTCTTTGTCTCCTGTAGGAATGTATGCCTTCATGCATGGAGCTGTGCAGCCGTGGCTCGTAGAGAGGGCCGAGCAGCGGTTCGCTGGGGAAGGTGACGACGCAGTTGGCAAGTGGGCTCCACTAATGCAGTCAACAATCATGTATCGCGAGAGTGCAGGATTCGGTGGGCCGCGTCCTATAAACAAACGAACCGGAGAGCTTGAGGCTTACATTACCGGAGGTGGGGCTGATGTCACTTCCTTGAATGGAGCATCTGTTCTTACGTTCCCAGACCCAAAGACGAAAATGTCTTACGGTCTAAACAAAAAGGTAGAGACTGCTCAGGTCGGAAGATCGAAAAATCCTAGTACAGTAAAGCGTCCCGTCCTTGGGCTTGGAGAAAAAGATCTAGCAGCCATTATGACAAGGCTTGCTTTTCACGTTCAGGGATGGAAGTCAAAATGATAGAAGTAACTTCTTCCGTATTTCCTACGAACGTCATTGAAGTAATAGAGATTCCACTCAAAGGAATTGATCCAGACATTCAAGTTTTCAAACGACCCTTGAGGAATACTGATCCTCAACAGTCAATTGGAATTTTTGCCCAGATGTGGGACCCGGACGAGGAAAGTTTCGAGATGATGGGCGTAGATAATGCTCATCCTCAGATGCCCACTCTTCAGCGTTATGTCTATGGAATTCAGGCATTTGTAAAAGATGGAGATGAAGAAAGAGGACTTGCTACACACGCATATCTTGCGGGTAGTATACGGAGGGTGCTTTACACGTTCCCTCCCCTCAGGGTAGCGTTAGCGTCGCTCAAGGTTGAGTTCCAAGACGGTTCGGCCGAGAAGCTTACGAGGTGGGGAATTCGCACCGCCCGTTACTTCGCTGGCGAGATCGACGGAGTAAATCTCTACCTTGCTACATTGGAATTCTGGGTCGAAACCGAAACAAGAGGAGCTCAAGCATGACAGACAAAAGCCTCGACCAAGAGGCAACCGAGGAAGATCTCCAGGGGTTGCAGGACAGCAACTCGGAACTTCGAAAGAAGATTGCGGAAGCCAACTCACGAACAGCTTCGGCAGCTCAGGTAACCGAGCGCAATCTTCAGGCTGCCCAGCTTGTAACAGAGCAGGTCAGGCTAGAGGCTGAGCTCGAAAAGGCAGAGTCAGTTGCTGACGCGATCGAGACTGGCGAAGGAAGCAAGGAACTGATGGATAGCATCAAGTCCCAGCTTGAATCGGCTACATTGGTGGCACAGCAGCCTTCTGGTCCCGTTGATACCAACGTCAAGTCCGACGATAAGTCTCTCGAAGACGAAGAGCCGGACGACGAAACCAATCCGCAGTCGGGCTACAACAGCCCCGGCTTCCTGAAGTAAGGAGAGAAACCTCATGGGCTACAGCTCACAGAGTGGTCAGGTCTTGATGAGGACTCAGGATTCGGCGGGAATTTTCCCGGTTGACTTCGGAACCACCTCGATCGCAATGAAGATCAAAAGCGGATCACTTGGACCCAACCGAGACCTGCTTGTTCCTGACATGGAGATCGGTGGAGGCCGAGACGTTTCCGAAGCCTACCTCGGCGCAGCGTCCTGGTCCGGAGACTTCGAGTTCTATGCACGACTCGAAAGCATTTCAACCCTAATCCAGGCTTGCCTCGGAGTTCCGGCTGTTACGGCCCCAGAGGGCACAGCGGGAGCCTGGACCCACGACTTCTCTCCTAGCGACAATGCTACTCTTCCGTACATTGCAGTCGAAGAGCGTATTGGTTCTGGTCTAGAGGTTTACCAGTACACTGATGCTGTTGTCAACTCCTTTCACATGGAGGCAGAGGCAAACGGCTTCCTAATGGGAACCGCAGGCCTCATCGCAAAGAAGCAGATTGCTGGCGCAGCCGCTACTGCAACGCCTGATTTTGACGAGTCTCCTCTTCTCGTCGGAACCAACACTCAGGTTACGCTGGGTGGAATCTCCCTCCCAGCGAAGTCTTTCGGATTTGACATCAACAACAACTTCGAAGATGACGACTTTCGACTGGGCTCTTTCTATCTAGGTGACCTTACCGCAAAGGGCCGCGAGGTTATGGGTAACGTTGCTATCCGCCCAGAGGATAGCGCACTTTGGCGTCGGGCTGTTTACGGACAGTCCGGCCTCACCGAGGTTGGCGGATTGACCACCAAGTCTCCCTTGGTTGTTACCTCGACAACCTACGAGGATATCGACGGCTCGACTCCTATCGTCAAGAGTAGCATTAAGGTCACTTTCCCAAAGATCGTCCTGGAGCCTTTCGCTCTCGAGCCTTCTGGTGACGACATCATCGAGAACGATATCAGCTGGCGTGCGATTCGTAACCAGGTCGGAACCCCGATCTGCACCGTTTTAATCACCAGTGGCATGGAGACTGTCGCCTGATTTTAGGTGACCATGCACTACTTCCCAATCCCCCGAATCTTGCTCTAATAGGTTCGGGGGATTGGGTCGCAGAAAGTGAAGCAAACCAACCAGCACATCACTAGTCCACCGAGAGGGACACATTACCATGACGCTTGGCACCGAAACAGCCCCCGAAGCTACCGAGATGGTCGAAGACCTGACTAGCCAGTTTGAAAACTACTGGGGAACCGAAGAAGAGTTTGTGTTCACTTTGCCTGACGGCAAGCAGAACTTCACGATCAAGCCCCTGGACGAGGGCGGTAAGACTCTCTTCCAGAAGATGACAAACAAGGGCATCCGAGTGAACCAGAAGACTCAGGACGCTCACCTCGACATTGACCCCGCGTCCGAGCGTCACACGCTCATCAAGAACAGCGTTATCGACTATACGCTGATGGTTCCAACCTTCCACGCCGGAACCCAAAAGATCAAAAGCTGGGACAAGCACCCCTTTTCCAAGAAGAGCCTGGAGCAGTGGCTCGAAAAGGCTAACCCCAAGACCGTCCAGGAGCTGGAGCTCTTTATTCGCACGAAGAATCCATGGATGCAGGACAACATGAGCACGAAGGAGATCGACACGGAGATTGACCGTCTCCTTGAGCTCAAGAAGCAGGCCTCGGAGCGTGAAGTGGGGGAAGCCGATTCCGCGAACAAGTAGAGATATTTGTTCGCGGGAACGAGGTCCCTCCTCCTGTCCATCCTGTACTAAGGCTCTACAGTCTTTGTTCTGGAATGGAGTGGAACCATCTTCCTGAGCCAGGTGGTCTGTATCAGCAGAAACCTGAGTTCTTAGACAAGGCTTATTACATAATGGCCGAGAAGTCTAAATGGGAAGAGCAGGACAGGAAAAAGAAAGACAGAGAGTCAAAGAGCCCTCGCGGTGGAATTAAGAATCCTAGCAGGGGCAGGTAGGAAAACACGAAGCCCAGGGTGCTTGTATAGGACCCTGGGCTTCGTCTACTCTGCAGGTGACTATAGGGCACGTCCCAGCGATTGAGGCCCAACGAGACCGAGTGTTAGGTCAGGCCGCTATCAACGCCTATATGAATATAAATGTCAGAGTTTTGAGCGCTGCAGCTCAAACTCAGATAAAGGCTCTTCAAGCACAGGTAGCAATGCTGCAGAAGCAGCTTGTAGCAGGTGGCGCAGCCGCTACCGGACCTAAGTCAATTGGCGGTCCAGCTTCCCTGATGGCTCTCCGTAACTACGGATCGAAGCTTCAGTGGACTGGTAGGCAGATTAGATATAACTTTACTCTGCCAATCCTATTGGCAGGCGCTGCTGCGACAAAGTTTGCTTTTGATAACGAGAAGGCGTTCACTCGCGTCAAGAAGCTTTACGGCGACGATGCTGACGCTTTGAAGTACATGAAAAAGAATCAAGACGCGTGGGGAAAGCGTGTAACTGCAAGCGGAGCAGTTACTAGGGTTTTCAAACGAGAGCTTGAATCACTTGAGAAAGTCTTTGGAGCACTTAGTTCTAGGTACGGCGAAAATCAGAAAGAAATAATTGAAACAGCAGGAGCCTGGGCTGCAGCTGGCTCTTCTGGAGTCGCTCTAGCCAAGAGTACCGAGCTTAGCATAAAGGCTTCAATACTTGGAGACATGGAGCTTGAGAAAGCAACAGAGTCTCTTATTGCAATTCAATCTCAATATTCCCTCAGTACTGAGGGACTAACTACTACACTTAACGAGCTTAACGCAGTAGAGAACCAGACCGGCATCGGGATGGAAGGCCTTATTAAAGGCTTCTCTCGAGCAGCTGGTTCTGCAAGAGAGTACGGAATTGACGTTCGTCACCTTGCGGCTATGCTTGCGGCACTTGTTCCTGCAACAGGAACAGCGACTACGGCTGGTAACGCACTCAAGACAATTATGTCTCGAATCCTTTCTCCCACAAAGGAAGCTGCCGCAGTTATGGCAGAGTTCGGTGTCGTTACGAGCGACGCCACCTGGCAGTCAAGCAACGGTATGGAGCGTCTCCAGATCATTGCTGCAAAGATGGACAACGATCTTAAAAAGACTGGCAAGGGAACAAAAGATCTTGCTGATGATATGTTCCAGTTGTCTGACAGCCAGAGGGCTGTTGTTGCAACAACACTCGGCTCTAGGTATCAGGTCAACCGCTTCCTCGTTCTAATGCGCGAGTTGAGCAGCGAAGAAGGATATTTTCAGAAGGCACTTAATGCAACACAGAACGACATAAAGGTAACTGCGCAAGCAACCAAAGAGCTTAACACAGTTCTTGAGTCCAGCCCGAAGAGGCTTGAGATACTCGGGAACACAATAAAGAACACAATGGCTACAGCCATTGCGCCACTTATTCCTTACATGATATATCTTGCCATGAAGGTTTCTGACCTCATGAAGGCGTTTGGAAACCTTTCGCCGGGAATGCAGAAGTTTATACTTCTTGCAGCAGGAGCCATGGCTTCAATAGGAATCTTTGTTCCACTTCTTGGATCTCTTGTAACTCTCGTTACACTTTTGATAGCTCCTGTCGCCATCGTAGCGAACGCGTTCTTTGCGATGGGAAGAGCTACTGCGGCAGCGGCGGCAGTTACGAAAGCTGCTGCCGTTTCATTCTTTGCCTCAAGTAAGATAATTGCTCTTGCTAGGAATATTGCTGTAGGAGCATGGGTTTCTGGTATGGCGGCAATGAAAGCTCTTGCTATAACCGGCTGGGCTGCAATTAGCGCGACGAACATTGCGGGATGGGCAGCCACAAACCTAGGTACTGTCCTCGGGTGGGTTGTAGGGCTTGGCTTGGAAGCGGCAGGTTGGGCAAAGAAGCAAGGTCTTGTAATCGCTGCATGGGCAAAGTATAACGCTATCAATATTGCCGGATGGACTGCTGATCTTGCAATAGCGAGAGCAGCTCAGGCAAAGAGTCTTGCTACCATTACTGCCGGGTGGCTTGCAACTCAGGCACTTAATGCAATTGCTTGGGTAAAGTACAACGCTGTAACGCTCGGCGGATGGACCGTTAATATAGCAGCCGCTCGTGTTGCAAACTCTACAAAGCTTCTTATAGAGAAGACTTCTGCAGCAGCAAGACTTGTCGTATTAATTGCTGCCTGGGGTGCCATTAGTGCAATAAATTCAGCCGGATGGATAAAGCAGAATTTCATAACAGCAGCAGGAAGCGCTAAGAACCTCGCGTACTGGGGCTCTGCATGGCTAGCAATAAATGCAATAACGATTGCAGGATGGGTCAAGCAGACTCTAATAAATGCTGCCGGTTGGATAAAAAATCAATCAGTACATTCTGCCGCATGGGTCTTGGTTCAAGCTATAACAGCTGCAGGATGGATAAAGACACATGTTATTAACATTCTCGGTTGGATTGCTTACAACGCAGCAACGTTCGCTGGCTGGGCTGCCAGTCATGCGATAACGTTTGCAGGCTGGATTAAGACTCGGGCAATATCGGCAGCGGGCTGGGTTGCTTACAACTCTTCCATCGCGGCCGCTTGGGTAGTAAAAAACGGCATACATGCTGCAGGCTGGGCCTTGACTGCCGGAATTCATGCAGCAGGTTGGATTGCAGTAAATATTCTCAGCGGCAAGGGACTGCTTACTCTTCTGAGAACAGTTGGAACAGGCATGGCAGCAGTAGCAGCTGCAATGTCCTGGCCTGTAACACTTGCAATTGCCGCTGTTGTGTTGGCATTCCTTTTATTCAGAAATAAGGCTCAGCAGATATGGAACAATATAGTTTCATATTTTTCTGATAGCAATAGCGCCATGGTCAAGACTGTGATTAGTGGGTGGAACCTTCTTCCCCAGGGTGTCGCTAACGCATTGACTGCAGTTGTTAGAATAGTTTCAAACGCAGCTAAGCAGATATATGAATGGTTCTCTTACATAAACCCATTCGCTCGACACTCTCCATCTCTGGTAGAGAACGTTACGAATGGCATGGGGGTAGTTAGCAGGCAGTTTGGAAAAGCCTCTTCTGCTATTAGTGGTCACGTAAGGGGTGCTTACCGAGACATTAAATCGTTCGGAAAAGCCATCCGAGGACTTCTCAAGGGTGCCGCAACTTTCGAGCACGCTCAAGAGCGTTCGAAGATAAAGAAGTTTGCTCCGGGCGCACTTAAAGAGTTTGATAAGCTTTCGAAGAGGCTTCGGATTCTCGGAAGAGGTCTAGATAGGCTCAAGAGTAAGATGAGCAGCCAGCAGGCTGTTGTAGACAAGTGGACAGACGCTCTTGATCGCGCAAACAAAAAGCTGTCAAAGCAAGAGAAGGTTCTTGAAAGACTCCAGAAGCGCCAACAGCGTTGGCAGGAAGATCTTTCTGCAGCTCAAGACAGCTTGAACTATTTTGCATCTGCACCCATCGAGGGTATGGGAGCTATGGGCGATGCCATCTTTGAAAACGAAATGGCTCAAAAGAGTCTTCGTTACGAGATGATGAAGCTCGAAGATGTTGTAGGAACACTTGACGAGATTAAGAGTAAGATAGAAGCCGTAAACGGAGCGCAAGAACTTCTGAGCGGACAAAAAGCAGGCCTCAGGTCTGGTGGCGCTGGTAGTGAGATTCTTTCGCAGTACGACGACCAGATATCGGCACTTGAGAAGACAAAGAATCAACAGAATGAAGCTGCTGACGCACTGCAGAATATGAGTGAAAAGATTTCAGATCTGCAGCGAAAGGGGGAAATGCTAGATCTGGAAGAAAGCCTCAAATTCGATCCTTTGACTCGACAGATAGACAAGCTCGCAAACGCTATGGAAGAACTTCCATTCGATGTTATTATCGCTGGAGTAACTAAAGCAGCGGCAGACATAGAGATCTATGAGAAAAAGCTCAGGCAGGCGACGAGGGCTGTAGAGAAGCAGGGGAAGGTAGTTGACAGGCTTACTGACGCGAGAGACAGGATGCAGGATTCCCTGAACCTTGAGTCTGAAAAACTTGAAGAAATAAGAAGCAAGTACGAACTTGTTGCCGAGGCGATAGGTTCCGTGGAGCAGGCAATGAGTCAAGCTTCGCAGGCAGCTGGTTCTATGGCTGACAAGATAGCCAAGGCCAAGGAAGCAAAAGCTAAGGCTAAGGCTGCAAAAAAGGCAAAGATTCCTAAGAAGGAAATACTTTCTCCTGCTGTTCAGAACTTCCGTGATGCAGCTGGTGGCAACTTTGCTAAAGTTTCCGGCAATGGCATTCCTTTCCGAACAGACTGGAGTTCCCAAGAAGACGGCCTGAATGATATGTTCCAGGATCTAACGGAATTGCAGGCCAAGCAGTTTGCCAAGTTTAACCCATTCGATCCTATTATTAAGAAGTGGGAACAGTTCAAGGGATGGTGGGGCGGAGCCTGGGGCAGGCTTGTTGACTCAACTAAGGATATGTTCTCAGAGATATTCTCCGGTGTAGGTGGCGGAGACGTAGACGGCAAGCTTGATAAGATAAAAGAAAAGTTTAGAGCCTTTACGGACGAGATAAGAATAGTATGGGAGAAGACGAAAGAGTTCTTTACAAGTGTTGGCAAGGCCTTTAAAGCCTTCTGGAGGCTAATAGAGCCTATCCTGACGGAAATAAAAGAGACTGTACAGGAAGCTCTTGGCAAGGCCTGGGAGAAGATAGGACCTGAGGTTGAGGCTATATTCAAAGAGCTTGGTCCCCTCTTTACAAACTTCCTAGCAGCCGTCAAGCCAGTCCTTGCAGTCCTTGGTCTCCAGTTTGCTATCCTCTCATCGGTGATTCTAAACGTTTTCAATAGGATTATAAAGCCTGCCATAGAGATGTTCGGCTCTGTTATAGCAAACGTATTTCAGGTTGTGCGAGGGATACTGCAGGTCTTTAGTGGTTTCTTCATGCTGTTCACTGGAGACTTCAAGGGTGCTTTCGAGAAGATGGGCTCAGGGATACTTAATATATTCTCTGGCATCTTCGGCACAATAGGAGCTTTGTTTAAGGGAGCATTCAAGATGCTGCTGGGCCTCGTCATGGGAGTGGTCGAGGGAATCTTTGGATTCTTTAAGTGGCTATGGAATGAACTTGTTGGTAACTCTATCGTTCCAGACATTATTGATGGAGTATGGTTCTGGTTTGAAAAGCTTGGAGCCCTGGGTAAATGGGTTTGGGACAAGGTTCTAAAGCCAGTATTTGATTTCTTTGTTGATGCGTTCAGACTTGTTATCGGAGCTGTAAAACTTTGGTTCCAAGGAATTAAACTCGCTTGGAGTGTACTCGCTACGCTCGGTACATGGTTCTGGGAGAACGTCCTCAAGCCTGTTGGGGAAGTTTTCGTATGGCTTTGGGACAAGGTAGTTAAGCCCAATCTGGAGTTCTGGTGGGATGCCATAAAGCTCGCATGGGGCGCACTCGCCAAGCTCGGGACCTGGTTCTGGGATAATGTTCTCAAGCCTGTCTATGACAAGGTTAAAGAGGTGTGGGACAAGTACATTCAGCCTGCACTCGCCTTCTGGTGGGAAGGAATGAAGATAGAGTGGAAGGCGCTCAAGGCTGCAGCGACCTGGTTCTGGGATAATGTTCTCAAGCCTGTCTACGACAAGGTTAAAGAGGTTTGGGATAAATACGTTAAGCCAGCACTCGATCTCTGGTGGAGCGGAATTAAGACTGCTTGGGACAAGCTCAAAGGCTTGGCAGGTTGGGTCTGGGATAATGTTCTCAAGCCTGTCTTCAATCAGTACGAAAAGCTTTGGGATAAGGTTAAGCCAGCTCTCAATCTCTGGTGGAGCGGTATTAAGAAAGAGTGGGACATACTCAAAGGCTTGGCAGGCTGGGTCTGGACTTACGTCCTAAGGCCTGTCTTCAATCAGTACGAAAAGCTTTGGGATAAGGTTAAGCCAGCTCTCAATCTCTGGTGGAGCGGGATTAAGAAAGAGTGGGACATACTCAAAGGCTTGGCAGATTGGGTCTGGGATAATGTTCTCAAGCCTGTCTTCAATCAGTACGAAAAGGTTTGGGATAAATATGTTAAGCCAGAACTAGAGCTCTGGTGGAGCAGGATAAAGACTGCTTGGAATAAGCTCAAGGATCTCGGCGGTTGGATAAAAGATATCGTTATGGACCCAGTTTTCAATGCGTTCAAGAACGGCTGGGAGCGCATCAAGGAGTGGCTTGTCGACTCCAAAGACATGCTCGCATCTCCCGCTAAGGCTATAGTTTCAACTGTTGTTAAAGCTGTTAACCTTCTGATAATGGGACTGAATGCCATTCCTAAATCCCTTCCTGGATTCAACTGGAGCATTAAGCCAATCCAGCTCGCCTCGGGCGGAAAGATCCCTGATCACCTAATGGCCGAAGGTGGAAAAATACCGGGACGCAGGGCCAATGCAGGATTCAAGACAACCGGTGCTCGTGCTATCGTTGGTGAAGGAAAGGCCAACTATCCCGAGTTTGTTATTCCAACAGACCCGACTTATCGAAACAGGGCCAAGGGCCTTCTCGACATAGCTGCATCCAAGATAGGCCACAACACCCTTGCCTCATCTAATCTGAAGAACGTTTCTGGAAATGGAGCCATTCCTCAGTTCGGCATAGGTGGATGGCTTGGAGATAAGTACGAGGACGCAAAGGGTCTTGCTAAAGACATATCAAACATTCCACGCAAGATCTTTAGCAAGACAATGGACCCGCTCCTCAATGCCGGTGCTGCTACCGTTAACAAAGTGAAGTGGGAGCCAGTCAAGCCTCCACCGTTGTCAATGATAAAGGAAATGAAAGAGTGGGTCAAGGGCTCAGAGCAAGCTCTAGGCAAGTCTATTGACAAGTACACTGTCCCAACAGGCGGAAATGTAAGCCTTGACCCTGTTGCTAATGGAAACGGAACTTCCTCATGGAAGGGTGGAACGTTCACCAACCAGTTCATCTCGGCCATGCAGAAAGCGGAGCAACTTGCTGGATCGAGCATGTCTGTTATGCAGGGTGGATTCCGACCGACGACAAGTTATTCTGGGACTTCCCACCAAGCGGACGCTGTTGACATCCGCCCGAACAATGCTTTAATCGGGGCAATGCGTAGGGTTGGAATTGCTGCAGGAGACCGTACCGGCCTAGGTTCCTGGGCACCACACACACACGCGGTACCGGGTCCTGGGGCGGGTAGGGCTGGAGGATCGGCTATCTGGCAATTCCAGGATTACATGGCACGCGGTGGGATGAATCAATCCTATAGTTCTCCGTGGGGACTAGAGGAGGGTGGTATAGTTTCTAGAACGCAAGGTGGAGTCAAGGCGCTGCTTGGAGAGGGTCGCAACGATGAAGCCGTTGTCCCCCTTCCTAGAAACTGGAAGAGCGCTGGGTCTGGCCCGTTCGGAGAATCGAGCGGTGGGGACGAGATAAACTTCTACGGAGATCTTTCCTTCCCGAACATTACTAACCCAGATGATGCACACGACTTCATCGAGAACCTCAAAGCGCTAGCGAAGGACTGAACATGGTAACTAAGATCGCAGGTTCAAACGAACAAGGATTGGATCACAAGAAAGCTTCTGTGATTCTTCTTGACGGAAGCGTTGCGGTATCTGTTGCCGAACCTGACAATATTGTCGTTTATCACAGTTTTGACAGAGTAGTCTGGACAAGGAAGGTCGAGGTCCAGATCACCGGCGTTCCGAATCGAGACTTCTCTACCGCAATGGACGTTTATCCAGATGGTTCTATAGGGCTGTTTGTTCTGATGGACGAATATATTCGTTATGCAGAGATAATTACATCAGGACCGACTTGGACTGAAACTAACAGTTCTTTTAACGTTGAAAGAGCAAATGGAGAAAAAATTTGGAGCAATTCTTTCGACGCTACTATATCTGAAACTGGAGCTGTTCATGTTGCTTTTATCGTAAGTAATATTAACAACGATTATTCTCACATTACAGAATCTTCCTACTCTTCGACAGTTTCAAGAAGAGGAGCTTGGCTCAGAGTCGCCAATAGGTCTGTCGCTGGAGTCTGGTCATTATCTTCTACTGATATACAATTAACTATTCCTTACTCAAGCTCTGGGTCAACTACAGAAGGTGCTATTACTTATGCACAAATGTTATCTATTGGACTGTCCCACCAGGGCGGACTTGGATCTTCTCAGAATTCCGCTAGGCCAATAGTAGTTGCGTTAGGTACTGGTAGAAATTATGGAGAAAATGGAATAAAGGTTTACACAGCAAAAATAAGTGATAACTCTGCCGATCTTCAAGAATTCACCTACCGAAAGATAATAGGTGAATTAGACTTTACTACCGCTACTAGCCCTTACAGATATGTAAAGAGGTTCGGCAAGATTGTATGGGAGGGGGCTGATGAGTTTACTGTTGTTGTAGGAAGACAGTTGCCTACAGTGAAAGTCTGGGCAGCTCCAATATCATGGGACGGGACTACTTATTCAGAAAGAGTTTCCACTCAATCTTTTGACCACGACATCCAGCCTTACTCTGCGACCGGACACTACCAATGCTCCGTAGGCTTTGGGTACTCTTCTCTTGGAATATTTCACTTTATATGGCAAGAAAAATACTTGAATGATGCTAGAATGGAAACCTTCGATTGCTTTAATATATCTTTTTCAAGTTCTTCCTTCATGTGGTCTCAGGTTAACAGATGGACAACAGAAGTTTTGAGAAGTGATAGCAGATACTTTGAGGTATTCTCTCCGCTAGGGAGAACATCTCTTCTTTCTGACAATTACGATGTTTTTATTCCGTACAGAGGCGCCTACGCGACTATACATCCTGAAGGACTTTACTATCAGGGAAAGGTTCCCCTCCCAGCTCCGGTAAATGCATCACCCTCCGCTGGAGGCTCTGTGCTGACTTCTGAACCTGCAATATACGCTGACCTTGATTTTGATACAAAATATTCACAAGTTAGTTCTAAGATAAGATTCAGGTTCGCTAAGGACATATCGTTTTCAACCGGAGTTAGAGATTACACCCAGGCCGACTCTCAACTCAAGTCTGTAAATGGAACTGACGTACCAGGATTCTTTGTAAGATTTAACGAAATCCTTCCTTTCTCTAAAGCTTTAACGCAGAATGACTGGTACGGAAGAGTCTCCGTGATTGACTCTCTTGGAAAGGAAAGTCCTTACTACGAGTTTGGGCCTTTCACTGTAACTCACCCCCCTACATCAACTGGCGTTACTCCAGGAGCTAATCAGACTTTTGTGTTCACCGGAGGCCCTGTCGGATTCGATTGGTCATTTTCTGACACATGGCCTAATGACTCCCAGTCCGCGTATCAGGTAACTTGTTCTGTTGACTCTACATCTGAGCTTGTCTTTGACTCAGGAAAGGTATCTAGCAACAATACGATTCATTACTTTAGTATTCCCGCTTCAAGGAAAGACGTAACTCTAAGGTGGAGAGTTCAGGTATGGGACCTAGACGATCGGACAGGAAGCTTTTCTTCTTACTTGTACTTTAGGCTAAGTGACGCACCACTGGTCAGTATTCAATACCCGACCGACGGCACTGCTGTAAACTCTAGTTCTCCGTACCTAGAGTTTACGCCAACTCTTGCTGCAGGAAAGTTTCTGACTTCCTACAGGGTTGTTATAACCGAAGATGGATCTCCTTTCTACAACTCTGGCGCAGTTAGCACTTCTCCAGTTTACACTGGAGAAAAAGTCTCTTGGACAACAAATACGAAGTCTCTAACTATTAACAGAAACTACTCTTCTGTAGTTTCTGTGACTGACGATCTTTCCCTAGAAGGCACTTCAGATCCTACATACTACAACACGACGTGGGCGGAGCCTGCAGTTGGGGTCCTGACTGTTTCTACTGTAAACTACAATGTTGAAGGAAAGGGTTACATCAGTGTTCTCTGGGATGACAGTTCTAGAGATCCAAACTTTCTTTATTACATTCTAGAAAAATCAACTGACAGTGGTGAATGGATTGTTGTCAACTCTATCTATGAAAGAATATCGTTTTACGAGCACAGGGATTACGACCTAGCATCAGGAGCGGTCGGAACTTACAGGCTTACTCAGTATGTTGACACTCTCGGAGAAACTGTAAAATCTCAACCGAGTCCTAGCGTTTCGGGTTCAGCAGTAACTGACGGCTACTGGATACTAACTCCATTCGCTACTGAAGGAAGTCAACTTACTGCTTTTAAGCTTTCAATAGTAACCTCTGATGCTTACACGGAAGAGTACGAAAAGGCGGAGTTTAACCTTATCGGAAGAGGAAGGCATGTGGATGAGGGGGATCGCTTTGGTTACCGAGGATCTCTTACTGCTCAGCTGAGAGACTCTGAATACGCAACCGCTAGAGAAAAGAAAGTTAAGATTGAAGAGAAGAAGGCCCTAGGAGGATTGACGTATATGCGAAATCCTTTTGGAGATGTCTTTGAAGTGTATATTGACGACATTCAGGTAAGCAGAATAGCAGGTGTTGGCGTTTCAGAATTCGTTGACGTTACGATTCCTTACATTGAGGTAGGAAGATGAGCATACCTTCTGACGAAGTTGTCAGAGCTATAAATGCTGGCGTTACTCGCGTTACTCGAAGAGCAGAGATATTCGAGAGTGACGGAGTAACTCTTTGGGGCTCGGAGTCTCCAGGGATGATTGACGGATCAATTTCTATTGATTACTCAAGAGATGAACGAAGAGTCTTAGAATTGACTCTTAGTAACACGTCGGGATGGCTGAGGCCAGATCCTGCTGATGGCTTTTGGTACGACAAGATAATAAAGGTATGGAGAGGTGTTACTTATTTTAGAGACACAAGCCCTCCGACCATGGTTATCATAGAATCTGAATCAACACAAAGAGCTTACGACTTTCAAGCAATACTTAATCAACTTGGCTATACTAAAACTTCAGTTCTTCTCACAGCGAGCACATACGCTGACATATCCGATTACGATTTTGTGATTTCAGATATGGGAAAAGGCAAGCCAGGTAAGCATCTTCTTTTAAAGGAAGCTTTTTCTTACGGAAAAAAGATTATAACAACAGGAAGTCAGAGCACTGGATCAGAAATCCCAATGATTGCTATATCTTCTTCCTACATAAGTAACTACAAAATAAACAAAGGACTTTTTCCAAACAGAACAACTAGTCCTGACTACAACTGGAGCAGTAGTGTAGTAACAGGATCTAGCGACACTGTTGGAATAGGCGTCGATACACTCAACTCTTACAGTGAAGCTGTAAGTTTTCAAGACGTAAGCGGAAGCAATCGTCCTTCATCTTTCATCGGGTGGAATAACGAAGGGGGGAGATGGTTTCATTACCAGCCCTCTGTTTTTTCTGAACAGTCAAAAATTCTTCTTAACGCTGCGGTAGAGTGGGTCTGGAACTTCGTTCCGGTCGGAGTGTGGGAAACTCAACTTGGAGAATTTTATATTGACAGAATAAGCGACTCCATATTTCCTAAAACCGTAAGGGTTACTGGAAGAGATGGAACAAAGAAAATGATAAACAGCAAGATTTCGCAGAGCTTGACTTTCTCTACCGGAACTCTTGTTATCGACATAATATCTGCTCTTGCTAACAATTCTGGAATATTCAAGCATAGAATATTTCCTGGCAAAGAAGTTCTTACGAGCACATTTTCGGTAGAGAGAAACTCTTCGAGATGGCAGGTTGCAAAAGATCTTGCAAACTCTTTCAACTATGAATTATACTTTGACAGCAACGGCTACCTAGTGATGGAGAAGTTCAAGGACCCGACACTAGGTGCGATAGATGCTACATTCGAAACTGGACCAAAGTCTAATCTTTCAAAGTTCGAGAGGTCTACAAACGATTCTAACCTATTTAACAAGGTTGTCGTTATAGGTGAGCGCAATAACGGACAGATGCCATTCTACGGAGAGGCTGTAAATACTGCCTTAGGATCTCCAACTTCTGTATCCAGGATAGGCGAGAGATTAAGAGACCCTATAGTTCTTGGAACATTTTCTTCCAACCAGCAGTGCAAAGACTTTGCTAAAAGCATACTCAAAGTTTCTTCTCTGGAAACATATGAGGCCAATGCTGAAGCTATATGCTATCCATGGATGGAAGTAGGTACTGTCGTTGAAATATTAGACCCTGCTAGACTTCCTAGTGACCCAACGCGCTACCTAAACGTGTCCGTAACGATACCCCTTTCCCTCGGTGTCATGTCCTTTAGTTGCAAGCGCATAACCATAGTAGGAGGATAGAGGAACCATGAAATTTGGTGATGTAAGCACCGCAGGGCAAATGAGAGATGTTATTTCTGGTATAGCAAAGTCAGCAGTCATGGGATTCGGCATAGTTCCAAGGACTGGAGAAGTAGTAAGTGTTGATTCTGTTCAACATTCTGCAGGCGTTAAACTCGTAGGTGAAACTTCCACAATAAACGTCTCCTATGGAAAGTTTGCAAATCCTCTAATAGGAGAAATTGTAAGAGTAGAGGGAAAGACAGGCTCCTATTACATAGCAAACTTTGTTACATATGCTGAACTTACTGTTGACAGCACTTCAGGTGCAGTTTTGCAGGTCAACGGCAAGCCTGGACCTTACGTAGACCTGGTAGCTTCTGATGTTGGGGCGAGGGCTGCTGGAAACGTCCCATGGACGGAAGTTTCAAGCAAGCCTACAACGTTCCCGCCTTCTGTCCACGATCACAACACCCTCTATCCTCCACTGGCTCGACAGATCATCTCGGGCACAGGAATGACAGGGGGGGGCGACTTTACTGCGAACCGAACACTTGCGGTGACCTACGGAACGACTGCAGGAACAGCGGCACAGGGAAACGACTCTCGGATTACGACGGCTGTCCCGAACACTCGACAGATTAACTCGGGCACAGGAATGACAGGGGGAGGCGACCTTACTGCGAACCGAACACTTGCGGTGACCTACGGAACAACTGCAGGAACAGCAGCACAGGGAAACGACTCTCGACTCTATGACGCTCGAACCCCTACAACTCACGGTCATAGCGAGTACGCTCTTGGTTCAAGACTGATCACTTCGGGCACAGGAATGACAGGGGGAGGCGACCTTACTGCGAACCGAACACTTGCGGTGACCTACGGAACAACTGCAGGAACAGCAGCACAGGGTAACGAC
>Ga0209414_1000313_pt1 | contig 23032 bp, 22 predicted proteins | sample LakVidmifraction_4_FD_181154 | JGI IMG/M metagenome (GOLD analysis project Ga0209414, IMG submission 181154) | Hypersaline microbial communities from Lake Vida, Antarctica - Brine Hole Two &gt;0.2 micron (SPAdes) (version 2) | ecosystem: Environmental > Aquatic > Non-marine Saline and Alkaline >...
TTTTGGTTTTTGGTTTTTGGTTTTTGGTTTTTGGTTTTTGGTTTTTGGTTTTTGGTTTTTGGTTTTTGGTTTTTGGTTTTTGGTTTTTGGTTTTTGGTTGTATTACTTTTTTTTTCAATAAAAAAAGTAATAGGGCGGGTTTCTTTAATTTACTATTTACAAAGGGTTTAGAACTTTTATACTTAACTTTTTAACTTTTTAAATCCCAACGCGCCGCCTGGTATCTGCGCTCCATCTCGCCCATAGCTATCGCTATGTCGCACTATAAATGTTCACTGAACATTTTCTTTACGCTCTGTCCCCCATTCGGGGGTTAGGGGGCTTTTTTAAACTAAATTTTCTTTTAGCCACTTATACCAATCCTCCATTCCTTCTCCGGTAGTAGCGGAAACTTCAAAAAACAGCAACTTCGGATTTACCTGCAGTGCATATTTTTTTATATTTTCTACGTTTATATTTACATAAGGCAGCAAATCTATTTTATTAATGATGCAAATATCTGAGGTAAAAAACATATCGGGATATTTTATGGGTTTGTCTTCACCTTCAGTAGTACTTATAATGACAATACGTTTGCTTTCGCCCAAATCGAACATAGACGGACAAACCAAATTACCCACATTTTCAATCATTAAAACCGAATTGTCATTTAAATTTAACTTTTTAACCGCATCATAAACCATATCGCTTTCTAAATGACAGCCTTTGCCTGTGTTTATCTGAATTACGGGAACATCGAGTGCGGCAATTCTGTTGGCATCATTTAACGTTTGCTGATCGCCTTCAATCACGTAAAATGGAATTTCTGTTTTTAAATCGGTCAGAGTGCACTCTAAAAGCGTTGTTTTTCCCGAGCCGGGCGAACTTACCAAATTTAAGGCAAATATATTTTTTGCTTCAAAATAACCTCGATTTCTAGCTGCTGTAACATCATTTTGTCGCAAGATGTCTTGCTCAACTCCTATAACAGTTTTAGAATGCTTATGGGGATGAGCGTGTTCATGTTCGTGATCGTGTTCGTGATCGTGATCGTGTTCGTGATCGTGTTCGTGTTCGTGGTGATGTTCACCATGTTTTGTTATTGTAACTTTATTGCCATTACTGCATCCGCAAGTTCCACACATATAATTCAGATTTAAAATTCTAATGAACCAAATATAACCATTAAATTAAAACCAATGAAATTACAATACAATATTACAGTTGTTTAATTCAAATTCTGAAAAATGAATTAAGGCTTTATTTAAATTCTGTGATGTTTTGGCTGTTAATCCAATTTTCAACTCCCATTCATATCCTTGTATCGCTAAAATAAATGCTTTAGGTTGATGTTGATAAAGGTTTTCTGTTAGATATAAAATAGTTTCGGGTTTTAAAGCATGCGTACTAAAACTATAGTTTTGAGAAGGCTTGCATGTTTCAATTTTAAATCCATTTTGCAAGTTATTCTTAGAAGCATCTACAAAGAAAACCGAGCTGAATTGAGTCAATAATTCAGCGTCTTCAATTTGTAATTGATAGCGATATTCCAAAGTGTAATTATCATCAACCAACGGTTTTATTTCATCTAAAAAAGCCCAGCCCAAACCATCGTCTTGTCTGCCACTATTTCCAATTCCAATGATTAAACAGTTTTCTTTAAGTCTTTCTTTCATCAATTAAATTTCCTTTATGGTCTAACAATGTAATTTGTAATGGCATTTGTCCCAAGGCGTGTGTGGCGCAACTTAAACAGGGGTCATAAGCTCTGATAGCAACCTCAACTTGGTTCATCATTCCTTCGGTAATTTCTGCATTTCCATTAATTACATTTTTAGCTACCCATTTTACAGCCTGATTCATCGGTTCATTGTTGTGTGTTGTAGAAACTATTAAATTACAACGGGTAATTCTATCTTTATCATCCACTTCGTAATGATGAATTAACGTTCCGCGTGGTGCTTCTATAATACCAATACCTTCATTTCTACGTATTCCATTTCTGGTTAAATCATTGCTTAAAATAGCATCGTCGTGCAATAATATTTTCATCATTTCCGCACAATAAAGCATTTCAATTAACCGTGCCCAATGAGAATACATAGTTCTGTTATTGGTTTTATTTTCGGTCATCATTTTGAAAATGATTCGTTCTTTTTCTGCCAATGGAGTTTCTATACCATCACAAATATTCATTCGAGCTAACGGACCAACTCTGTTCCACCCTTTTTCTTTCCCTAAATGACTTAAATAAGGAAATTTTAAATAAGACCATTTTTCAACTCCTTCTTTAAAATAGTGTAAATAATCTTCATTAGGAACATCATTTAACGTAATATTCCCCTCTGCATCAATGGCTCTTAAATTACCATCGTATAATTCTAAAAATCCATTCTTTTTGTTCACCAATCCTAAATGACCAGAAGGATACGCTGCAAAAGTGTCTAACCAATTTTTATTCACTTCGTGATATCCTTTCATAAAATCGATAATTTCTTTAGACCAATTAATCATGGCATCTATGGATGGAATTTCTTTACTATCCAAAAAATAATCGCGGTCTTTAACGGTCATTTTTTTATGCACACCACCTGGAACAGCTGATATTCCGTGAATTCTTTTCCCTGCAATGGTTCTAATAATTTCTTGACCAAATTTTCGCATTAGAATTCCTTTTTTAGCTAATTCAGGATATTCAACTGCAACACCTACTACATTTCTTGAAATCGGATTAGAATTAACACCAAACAATAAATCTGGAGAAGCTAAATAGAAAAAATGCAAGGCATGCGATTGAAAAACTTGACCAAAATGCATCAATTTTCGAATCTTTTGAGCAGGTAACGACAAATCATGCGGATCTACTCCAACAATCTGATCAATAGCTTTTGCTGCTGCTAAATGATGACTTACCGGACAAATACCACACAAACGTTGCACCATTACAGGTGCTTCCCAATAGGGATGTCCTTGAATAAATCGTTCAAAACCACGAAATTCTACTATATGAAAAAAGGAATCTACTACTTGATTGTTTTCATCTAAATGGATGGTAACTTTACCATGCCCTTCAACTCTTGTAACGGGATCTATTACTATTTTTTTCATCTTCTTTAGGAATTAATCATACTTAAATTCATCGTGGATGATAGAATATTCTTCTTCCATCAATATACTTTTAACTACTGTCCAAATATGGTTGGCATTTGGCGGGCATCCCGGAATAAAATAATCAACTTTTACAATTTCATTACATGGGTAAACATTGTTGAGAAGCTGCGGGATATCTTCGTGATTTGGAATGATATTAGCGCCAATTTCGCTGGTAACACCGTGTATATAAGCTTCTTCTAAACACTCTTTAAGTGGTACAAAATTTCTCATGGCTGGAATTCCTCCCATAATAGCACATTCCCCAAATACGACTAGAATGTCACATTTTTTTCTGAATTCTTTTAAAACATGGATATTTTCTGAATTGGCACAACCGCCTTCTACTAATCCAATATCACATTGTTTACTAAATGTTTTAATATCTGTTAATGGTGATTTGTTAAACTCAACAATGTCTAACATATCAATTAAACCAGTATCAATATCTAAAAGAGACATATGACAACCAAAGCAACCTGCCAAAGAAGTTGTTGCCACAATAAATTTTTGATTTTTAGAAGCATGTAATTTTCTTCTTTTAACCGTTCCGCTTTTTGTTTTACCACTCAAATCATATTTTCTGTCTCCAAAAGGCAATTCATACACCATTCCTTTAACTAATATGGCACCAACAGGGCAAATACTCATGGCTCTTAAAGCTTCAGATTCTGTTAATTGTTCTTCTTGTTCGTAATCTATTTTAACCATGGTTTTAACACCTCTTTGAACAAATGAAAAGACATTTTTACCATCTTTTGATTTTATTTCTTCTACACACCGTTGACATAAAATGCAACGGTTAGATTCCATAATCATCCTTTTCGGATTGAAATCGACGGTTTTATCACTAAAAACATGTGGAAATCTAGAAACGGTTAATCCCATATCATAGCCTAAATTCTGCATATCGCAATTACCACTTTTCTCACACGATGGACAAAAGTGATTCCCCTCTGCATACAACATTTCTATGAGTGCTTTTCTTGTATTAACAAGCTCTGGAGTATTAATTTCAATTTGAAGTCCGTCTTGCACTTTAGTGGTACAGGCGGTTGTGAATTTTCCGTTTACATTTACCGTACAAATTCTACACGTTCCTAACGGATGTTTTTGGTTGTGAAAATGACATAATGTTGGAATAAAAATTCCATTCTCTTTAGCAGCCTCAACTAAATTTCTTCCCCGTTCTACGGTATAGTTAGACCCATCTATAATTATTTTTACTGGATTATCCATAGGTAGTTTCTATTTCATTAATAATAGATTTATAATCATCAGTTGCTTTGCTTAAATCAAATGAATGATTGAAATCACTTTCTGCTAACAGGCATTTTTTAAATTCTTCCGGGAATTTTAACATGGCTGATAATAAGCAATTGGTTGATGTTTTTCCCAGTCCACATCGACTAGCTTGTTTAATGATGGTACTCCATTCTTTAATCTCTTCTAAATCATTGGCATCAGCATGACAAAGTATGATTTTATTGAGTTTTTTATTCAATAAAAAATTGCCAGTTCTGCACGGAACACAAACTCCACACGATTCATCAACAAAGAAATCTGCTATATTTTTTAAAGTATACAATAAATCTCGACTCTTGTTAAAAACCATAAAAGAGCCTCCGCTGCGCAGCCCAACAGCTCTCATTTTACGCGCGTATTGAATTGGATCATCAAACTCAAATTGAATGTGTTCTGCCAATAAATTTTCTCCTGATATTTCTCTGTCAAAATCAGCTTCAGATAAACATTCTCCCGCAAAACCATTATAAAGAATAAAATGTGTATTTTCTGCTTCTATGAGTTTTAAAAAATCTTTCAACTTCATTCCCCATTCAATTTCATAAATACCGGGCTTTTTACAATCGCCAGAAACACTCATTAATTTTGTTCCCGGAGTAGCTTTTGTTCCAATAGCTAAATATTTTTCGACACCCATTTCCAAAATTCTAGGAACTGCAGATAAAGTTTCTACATTATTTACTACTGTTGGTTTTCCTAAATATCCTTTTTCTATTGGAAAATATTCTTTGGTTGATGGCTCTCCTCTTTTGCCTTCCATAGAATTTATAAGAGCAGTTTCTTCACCACAAACATAAGCTCCTGCACCCATAAATACCTCAATATCAAATTCGAAATAAGTTTTTGCTTTAATATTTTTCCCTAGCCATTTGTTTTTACGAAAATCATTGATAGTCGTTTCAAGTTTTTCTTTGAGATAATAATATTCTGCTCTTAGGTAAATAAATCCTTTATTGGCTCCAACGGCATAAGCGGCCATTATCATTCCTTCAATTAAAAGTTCCGGGAGTTTATTCATCAAAACTCGATCTTTAAATGTCCCCGGTTCGCCTTCATCAGCATTACAAATAATATATTTTTGAGATTCAACTTGTTGCTTACACAATTGCCATTTTAATCCTGTTGGAAAAAAAGCTCCACCTCTACCAGATAATTTCGATTTTTTAAGGATGTCTATCAACTCATCAGAACTGTAATTTGCTAGTTGATGAAGTGTTTCGAAAGGAATATGCTTTTTAAAAAATACCGTTTTTGAATTTTTTGGAGTGTATTGGATATTGTCATTTGGAGAATCGCAAATATCGTCAATTGGTGTTCCTTTTTTTAATTCTGAAATAATATTCTTAACTTTTTCTGGAGTTAGATGGGTAAACGGACGATAGTTTATTAACGCTGCCGTTTCTTGATCACTCAATCCAATACATGATGTTTCGAACAATCCAAAGAGTTTATCGTGAGTAACAGACCCAAACTTAATTCCAAGTTCAAGTTCAAAAGTTTCTTTTACCTCTTTATAATCTTTATACTTAGAAATAATGGCATTGTTAAGATAAATAGTGAATTTACCAACATCAGAAAGGTGAAAAAAATGATAAAAGGATATAATTCCTTCTATATCCATTCTCGACATATTAAACTCTTTGGCAATTTTGGTGATGTCATCTTTACTGATGAATCTCCTTTTTTTTTGAATATCCCACAACACCTTCAACAACAAGGTTTTGTTGGAATTGTTTTTTGTAGTATCCATAAAATAAGTACTTTAGCACTATAAATTTAATGAAGAATACGCGAATAATCTAATCAAATTTTAGATTTATTTACGAATTACACATTGTCAAATACAGCATTTTGAAGTGTTGATAATTCGCAAGTAATTAGATTATTGTTGAACTATAAATGGAAAAAGCCAGAATTCATTAAAAGATAATCATTCAACAATTAACGATTTCACCCTTAATTCTTTGCCTTTTAATATTATTTTAAACGAGCTTCGGCAAATCGGACAGGCATCATAGATATTTTTGAGAGGATATATTGAATCACAATCAACACATTGTCCTTCTGCTAAAATTACAATTATCTCTTTTTGTGCATTTTCTAAAACGGTATCTTTAACAACAACTTCCCAAACAAAATTTAACGAATCTAACTCAATACCGGCAAGGGTTCCTATTTCTAATTCAATTAATTCAATTTTATTTGCGTTAGCTTTTCTTAATTCTTGCTCTGCAATTTTGACAATGCCTAAAGCGACCGATAGTTCATGCATCTTTTGAATTTTAATGCTAATATAAATATAACATTTTTAAGAATGTAACTAAAACCTAAATTGATATCTATAATTCATTAAAACACTAAATTATCTTACTTATTATTTTAAATAATTCTAAATTAGAGTGTTACGTGTGTTTATTCAAAAAAAAATTATACTTTAGTCTTGTGCTTTTTTTAAAGTGGAAAGCACAAGAGTAAAAAAGTCTTTATTATTACTTAATAACTTTACTTATGCCTACCGAAAACGAAAAACGAGACACCTACTACGAAAGCATTATTAAACAAGGTTATAGCCGTAGAGATTTCCTGAAATTTTCTACCTATATGGCTGCTTTTATGGGCTTGGAATCAACTATGGTTGGACAAATAGCTGAATCTTTGGAAAAAACACCCAGAATACCTATCATTTGGGAACACTACCAAGAATGCACATGTTGCAGCGAATCTTTTATCAGGTCGAACCACCCTATTGTGGCTGATATTATTTTAGACAGAATCTCCTTGGATTACACCTTAACTTTAATGGCGGCTTCCGGACATCAGGCCGAAGCAGCTAAAAAAGCAATCATGGATAAATACAAAGGGGAATACATTCTTTGTGTTGAGGGCTCAATTCCTTTAGGTGATGACGGAAATTATTGCTGTATCGCAGGGAAATCGGCAAAAGAAACATTTTTGGAAGCCGCTGAAGGGGCAAAAGCAATCATTGCCTGGGGTAGCTGTGCATCTAACGGATGCGTACAGGCTGCAAAACCAAATCCTACAGGCGCAACGCCTATTCATAAAATAGTAAAAAACAAACCTATTATAAAAGTTCCTGGTTGTCCACCAATTGGCGAAGTTATGGCTGGTGTCATCATGCATGTGGTTGCTTTTGGAAGATTGCCTGAGTTAGACCGATTAGGAAGACCAAAAGCATTTTACGGAAAACGGGTACACGACAGTTGCTACCGACGTCCTTATTATGATGCAGGATTGTTTGCGGAAACCTTTGACGACCAAAATTCTAAAAATGGTTATTGCTTATATAAAGTTGGATGCAAAGGACCTATGACTTACAACTCTTGCGGAATCATAAAATGGAATAATGGCGTAAGTTATCCTATTCAGTCTGGTCACGGATGTATAGGATGCAGTGAGGAAAATTTCTGGGACAATGGACCATTCTATGAAAGAACAACCAACATACCTGGTTTTGCAGTGGAAAGTAACGCAGATACGGTTGGAAAAGTTGCCGCAGGTGTTCTTGCAGGTGGTGTTGCCTTACATGCAATTGGCGCTAATATCTCTAAGCGAAATGAACTTTTGGACAGAATCAAAAGAGGTAAAACCAATGAAAAAAATATTGATTTCTAAAACGTAATACAATGGCAAATAGAATAGTAGTTGACCCAATCACCAGAATTGAAGGTCATTTAAGAATAGAAGCTGAAATTAAAGACGGTGTCATCGTAGATGCTTTTAGTTCCAGCACCATGGTTAGAGGTATAGAAAGTATTGTGAAAGGACGAGACCCAAGAGATGTTTGGGCCTTTGTACAACGTACCTGCGGTGTTTGTACTACAGTGCATGCACTAACATCAGTAAGAGCCGTTGAAGATGCTTTGGGAATTGCTGTCCCTCCAAATGCCGAAATGGTTCGAAATATTATGGAAGGTGCTTTATATATGCATGACCATACCGTTCACTTTTATCATTTACACGCATTGGACTGGGTAGATATTGTAAATGCCCTAAAAGCCGATCCTAAGAAAACTTCTGAAGTTGCAAAGAGTATTTCAAACTGGCCAAAAAGTTCTCCAGGCTATTTTTCCGATGTGCAAAAAAGAATTCAAAAATTTGTGGAAAGCGGCCAGTTAGGCATTTTCGCAAACGGCTATTGGGGACATCCGCAAATGAAATTGCCTGCCGAAGTTAATTTATTGGCAGTCGCTCATTATTTGGAAGCTTTGGAATGGCAAAAAGAAATCGTAAAAGTACACACCATTTTCGGCGGAAAAAATCCACACCCTAATTATTTGGTTGGCGGTATGGCTTGTGCCATAAACTCAGATGGTGCAGGTGGTTTAAATGCAGAACGATTGGCTTATGTTGGAAAATTATTAAAAGACGGAAAAGATTTTATCGACCAGGTATATATTCCGGATTTGTTGGCCATCGCTTCTTTCTATAAAGATTGGGGAGCCATAGGAAAAGGATTCGGAAACTACATGTGTTATGGAGATTTCCCAACAAATGGCTATGCTGATATGTCAGGCTTTAAATTCCCTTCAGGTATTATTTTAAATAATGACTTGTCTAAAATCCTTGATGTTGACCATAGAAACAGCGAGGAAATCGAAGAATTTGTAAACAATTCATGGTACGATGATTATGCGGAAGGAAAAGACAAAGGAAGACATCCTTGGGAAGGTGAAACCAATATCAAATATTCAGGTCCTAAACCTCCTTACGAGTTTTTAAATGTGGAGGAAAAATATAGTTTTATCAAAACGCCACGCTGGAAAGGATTGCCAATGGAAGTTGGCCCACTTGCCCGTTTATTGGTAGGATATGGAAGAGGAAATAAAGAAATTCAAGATGCCGTTAATGGCGCCTTGGCACATTTAGATGTTCCTGTTGATGCCTTATTCTCTACTTTGGGAAGAACTGCCGCACGCGGAATTGAAACACAATTGGTTGCAAATTGGACCATAGAATTCTATGACACTTTGATGAATAATATTAAAAATGGTGATGAACGTATGGCAAATATGGACAGTTGGGAACCTTCCAGTTGGCCAAATGAAGCCAAAGGTGTTGGATTTATGGAAGCTCCAAGAGGCGCATTGGCACATTGGATAACCATTAAAGATGAAAAAACAGAAAATTATCAAATGGTAGTTCCTTCTACATGGAACGCTTCTCCACGAGATCCAAAAGGACAGCGTTCGGCTTATGAAGCTGCCTTAATCGGCACACCTGTTGCAGATCCTGAATTGCCGTTAGAAATTATACGTACCATCCATTCTTTTGACCCTTGTTTGGCTTGTGCCGTACATTTATACGATGAACACGGGAATCATATTTCCCAAGTTCAAAATATTGCAAGTTGTGACAGTTAAACTATAAATTATGGAAACTAGAAATTTTAAACGCGTGATGGTTTGGGAATTGCCGGTTCGGATTTTCCATTGGATAAATGTACTTTGTATTTTGACACTTGCCCTTTCGGGATTTATAATTGCCAATCCGCCTGCACTTGTGTCAAGTGCAGAAGCTACAAATTTGCATTCCTTTGGAATTGTTCGGTATATTCATTTTATCGCTGCATACATTTTCTTTTTTAATATGATTTTACGCGTGTATTGGTCATTTGTAGGAAATCAGTTTGCAAGTTGGCGCGCCTATTGGCCTTTCACCAAAAAAAGCTGGCATAATTTCAAGCACGTATTAAAAGTTGATGTTTTATTAATGAATGATGCGAAATCTGAATTAAAAAATATCAGTATCGGCCATAACAGCCTTGCGGCAACATCCTATATTGCTTTATTTTTTATTGCACTAATTTCCGTTTTTACTGGCTTTGCACTCTATGCTGACACATCAACCTGGTGGTTGCCAAAAATGTTTAGCTGGGTAACACCCTTATTGGGCGGGGACTTTATGGTTCGTAACATTCATCATATTGCGATGTGGGCATTTATCTTTTTTGCTTTGATACACGTATATTTGGTGTTTTATCATGACTGGTTAGAAGGTCGCGGGGAAGTATCCTCTATGTTTGGCGGATATAAATTCGTTAGTGAAGAGCGATTAAAAAAAGCGGAGGATGAAGAAAAAAAAGAATAATTAATATAATAATAATAACCAAGCCTAAAAGTGAATTCATTCGACCACTACTTTTTTAAGTTGAATGAATTTGCTTTTTTAAATTAATAAAAATGAATACCCTAAAAAGAACTCCAGTTGCTATCAGCAGCGATTCCTATTTTTTTGAAAAAGACAAATCGAACAGTATTTTAATTCTTGGCGTAGGCAATTATTTAATGGGAGATGAAGGTATTGGTGTTCACGTAATGCAAGAAATGGCTAAAATGAAATTGCCTGAATATGTTGATATTTTAGACGGAGGAACTGGCGGATTTCTTTTACTGAATTGTTTTGAAGCCTACCAAACCATTATTTTTGTGGATGCAACTATGGATGGGAAACCTGCAGGAACCATTTCGCTGATTCGTCCTAAATTTGCTTCTGATTTTCCTTCAGCATTAAGTGTTCACGATGTTGGCTTAAAAGACATGATTGAAGCCGTTTATTTAATGGAAGAAAAACCAGATCTACATTTGTTCACCGTTTCCATTGAAGAATTGGTTCCTATGACTATTGAATTGAACCCAAATGTTAATAATGCCATTCCCGAAATTATTGAACAACTATTAACGCATGCGGAAGCACTTCACCAAAAAAAAGTGTAAATTTATTGGCTATTTAAACTGTAAATAACCAAATGCAAACCTATAAAATTTCTATTTCCGGACAAGTGCAGGGGGTTGGATTTCGTCCGTTTGTTTATGATTTAGCAAAATCCTTTTCTTTAACAGGAACTGTTTCAAATAATGAGGAAGGTGTTATTATTTTTATCACTGGATTTAAAGATGATATTCAACATTTTTACAAAAAATTAATTGAAAATCCACCGCCAGTTTCCAAAATAAAAAGCCCTAAAATCGCCCAAATCAATTTTTTGGAATTTGCCGATTTCAATATTATTCCTTCCAAAAAAAACGGACAGTTAAATTTACCATTAACACCCGATTTTGCCATTTGTGACGACTGCAAAAAAGACATTCAGAATCCGGAAAACCGACGATTTAACTATCCGTTTACCACCTGCGTAAATTGTGGTCCGCGCTGGGCTATTACAAAAACTTTTCCTTTTGAAAGAAACCATACCAGCATCCATGATTTTCCCATGTGTAATGAGTGTGAAAAAGAATATTCAAATCCCGCCGACCGTCGATTTCATTCGCAAACCAACACATGCCCTACCTGCGGAATTGCACTAATTTTGTCAGATAATCTTGGAAATATTGTTCCTTCAACACCTCAAAATATTTTTAAAAAAATAACAAAGTTGCTGAATGAAGGAAATATTGTTGCAATTAAAAACACAAGTGGCTATTTGTTATGCTGCAATGCCGAAAATGAGGCTGTGATACAAAAATTACGCACCAAAAAAAACAGGCCAAACAAGCCTTTTGCCGTTTTATTTCCTTCTATTGAATTTTTACAAAATGACTTAATAGTAAACGAGCATCAACTCAAATCCCTCACTTCCGCCGAAAGACCCATAAATATTATTCCCATAGAAAATTATAAAGGAAATATTAAATTAAGTGCTGTTGCACCAGGATTAAATCAGCTAGGTGTGCTATTGCCTTACTCCGGAATTTTACAATTATTGGCCAACGAATTAAACTTTCCAATAGTTGCAACCAGCGGAAATATTCACGGTTCCCCAATTATACACGACAACGCAGAAGCGTTTGAAAAACTAAACAATGTTGCCGATAATTTTGTGCAGCACCCTCTGGAAATTACGTATCCGCAAGATGATTCTGTCGTAAAATTCAGCGCCAAATTTAATCGGGAAGTTTTATTCCGAAGATCGCGAGGATTTGTCCCAAATTATTTTGACGCGAAAATAAATTCCGAAGAAAAAATCATAGCAATGGGCGCCGATTTAAAAAGCAGCATTGCATTTTATCCCAATGAATATTTGTATGTAAGTCAGTACCTCGGGAACCTTCAAAATTTTGATGTATTTAACCGATTTACCAATATGGCTAAGGCTTTTACCACTATTTTTGAACAACAACCCGAAGTGGTTTTGGTTGATAAGCATCCTGGCTATCAGAGTACCCAATTTGGTAAAGAGTTGGCCAAAAAAAACAAATCAAAATTAATTGAAATTCAGCATCATAAAGCACATTTTTCAGCAATTTTAGGGGAACACCAATTATTTTCAGAAAAAATATTGGGAGTAGTTTTTGACGGCACTGGTTATGGCGATGACCACAACATTTGGGGCGGTGAGTTTTTTAATTATGAAGCAAATGAAATTACAAGAATCAATCATATTGATTATTTCGATTGGCTCTTAGGCGATAAAATGGCAAAAGAACCCAGATTGTCTTTACTTTCATTGGCTTCCCAAGAAATGATTGCCGTTTTAAAAGGGAAATTTACCCCAAATGAACTCAAAACCTATGAATCTATAAAAAAAACGAATAAATTAAAAACCTCATCCGCAGGAAGATTATTTGATGCTGTGGCTTCCTTGTTAAATATTACGGATTACAATACTTACGAGGGTGAAGCAGCCATTTTGTTGGAAAACAGGATTTCGGAATATAATCTGAAATCGTGCAAAAGTTATTTATCGGCTCCGGAAAATGGCATTTCGGCAAAAGAAATCATTAAAAATATTTATGCGGATATTCAAAACGGAACACCAACAGAACAGATTATTTTAAACTTTTTATATACGTTGGCATTTTCAATAATTGAGTTGGCAAAAACCAAAAAATATCAACATATTGCACTGAGTGGCGGCGTATTTCAAAACACAACTTTAATAGATATGTTAATTGCATTAGCGCCAAAGGAAATAAAATTGTACTTTCATAAAGATTTATCACCTAACGATGAAAACATCTCTTTTGGACAAGTGATGCATTATTTAAACATAACAAAATGAAATATTTAAGTGAATATCGAAATTTTGAAGCCACCAAGAAAATTTTGGATGAAATTCATAAAATCACCACGAGAGAATGGAATATCATGGAAATTTGCGGAGGACAAACGCATAGTTTGGTTAAAAACGGCATTTTGGAATTATTGCCCGAAAAAGTCAGAATGATTCACGGTCCGGGTTGTCCGGTTTGCGTAACGCCGCTCAATTTAATTGACAAAGCCATTGAATTGTTGGAAAAAGGCGTTATCGTTTGTTCTTTCGGAGATATGATTCGCGTGCCGGGAAGCAAAAAAAGTTTGTTGGAAGCAAAAGCAGTTGGCGGCGATTTGCGGATTTTATATTCCCCTTTGGAAGCTGTTTCCATTGCCAAGGAAAACCCCGAAAAAGAAGTCGTTTTTTTTGCGGTTGGTTTTGAAACCACTGCTCCTGCAAATGCCTTATCTGTTTTACATGCCGAAAAAGAAGGATTAAACAATTACACCATTTTGGCTTCACATGTATTGGTACCGCCAGCGATGGAGGCTATTTTAGACGATAAATTGTGCACTATTGACGCTTTTTTAGGCGCAGGCCATGTTTGTGCCATTATGGGAATGCAGGAATATTATCCGCTAGTCGAAAAATATAAAATCCCGATTGTCATCACTGGTTTTGAGCCTTTAGATTTGGTTCAGGGCATTTATATGGCAGTAAAACAGTTGGAAGAAGGGATTTATAAATTGGAAAATCAGTACGCCAGAATTGTAAAAGAACACGGCAACCAAGCCGCCATTACGGTAATACAAAAAGTTTTTGAAGTTGGTGCTAGGGAATGGCGAGGCATTGGTGAAATTCCAAACAGTGGCTATGTGATTAAAGAAGCCTACAGAAAATACGATGCTGAAGCAAAATTTAACATCAGCCACATTAAAGTACCCGAAAATCCGAATTGCATTGCAGGAGAAATATTGCGAGGCATTAAAAAACCAAATCAGTGCGATCAATTTGGCAAAGCCTGCAAACCTGCCAATCCGCTTGGTGCACCTATGGTTTCCTCGGAAGGCGCATGTGCAGCATATTATCATTTTTCAACTCATTTAACAGACTAAAACTAATATGGATACCACAGGATTTGAAACCATTAATTTAGGCCATGGAAGTGGTGGCGAACTGACCAGAAATTTACTGGACAACGTTATTTTCAACACTTTTAGCAATCCGTTTTTAGATCAAAAACACGATGGCGCCATTGTAGAAGTTCCTTCTAAAATTGCGATTTCAACTGATAGTTTTGTGATTACGCCCATATTTTTTAAAGGCGGAGATATTGGCGAACTGGCAGTGAACGGGACGGTAAATGATGTTGCTATGTGTGGCGCCATTCCTAAATATTTGTCTTTGGCTTTTATTATTGAAGAAGGCTTAAAAATGGAGGAATTTACAAGAATTGTAGCTTCTGTAAAAAAAGCAGCTGACGAAAGTGGCGTGCTCATTATTACCGGTGACACGAAAGTTGTTGAACGCGGAAAAGGTGATAAAATTTTTATCAACACAACCGGTTTTGGTCAGGTGCACCCGAAAGCGGCAATATCCGTGCATAACATAAAAGCAGGTGATAAAATTTTGGTAAATGGCTACATTGCCCAACATGGAATGGCCATTATGAGCGAGCGGGAAGGATTGGAATTTGAATCGGATTTGGTTAGCGACACCACCAATTTAAACTTTTTGGTGAAGGATTTACTGGATGCATTCGGCGAAAAAATAAAACTGTTCAGAGATCCAACACGCGGTGGACTGGGAACGGTTTTACACGAAATTGCCAACGACATTTCAAAAGGTGTTTTCTTAAAAGAAATTGCCATTCCTATGGAAAAACAAGTTGCCGCAGCCTGTGAAATGTTAGGATTAGATCCCATGTATGTTGCCAATGAAGGCGTGTTTTTGGTGGTTGTTGACCCGAGTATTGAAACGGAAGTTTTAACCTTGATGAAAAATCACAAAAAAGGAATAAATGCAGCACTTATTGGTGAAATCACCCAAGAACATCCAAACAAAGTAGTGATGGAAAGTTTAATTGGCGGAAAACGCATTGTGAGTCCGCTGGTGGGAGAACAATTGCCACGAATTTGTTAGCTTTTAATTTGCCATAATCCAATAAATACCAATAATAAAAGCGAACAAGCCGCCGGCCATGCGTATGCCTTTGAAAAAAGTAGCATTGTGATTTTGTTTTGAAAGTGAAGCGAAACTTCCAATTACAAAAGCAAAGGAAATCATAGCCAGCAAAGTTCCAATTCCAAAACCCAAAATGTATTTGGCTGAATCCAGTTTTGAGGCAAACCCTAATACGGGAAGAAATAACAAAAAATGAGCAACACCGGCCAAACCATGAACAAAACCAACCGATAAAGAGGCGATCATTCCCTGTTTTAAATTTGTATTGCTGTGTGTGTGTGATTTTTCATTTTGGTGAATGTGTGGATGTTTCCTAATTACTTCACTTACAATATAGCTATTTTGGGAATGTGTGTTAATTAATGGTTCACCCTCCTCATGAATGTGCGGATGCGTGTGAATCCTTGGATTTCCTTCAGCGTGCACATGGGTATGTTCGTGTTGTTTTTCATCCTTAAAAATTTTAAAGAAAATCCACAAGGCCAATCCTATTAAAATAAAGCCAACTAATTTTTCGCTGTGCGTCGATATTTTTTCAATGGGAATCAAGTCTTTAAACATCAAAAATAAAACACCTATGGAAAGCATTCCCAACAAATGCCCTATTCCCCAAAAAAGCCCAACTTTCCATGCTTTCTTTTTACTTTCAATGGCAAAAGGCGTTACTGCCGCCAAATGATCCGGACCTGAAATTACATGGAGTATTGCAGCAATAATCCCCGCAAAAATGGGAAAAGATAATTCCATTAGATGCTAAATTGAATAATATTAAAAATACATAATTATTGGATACAATCAACATTATAATCGTTCTAAATTGACCTATCTTTATGGGTATTATATAAGTAAAACTTTTATTTTTTTTAGAAATTTATGAGAGACTGTATCATGGCTGTATTCATTTTATTTTTTATAATATTGTATTATCATTCATTATGAAAAAAATTGATATTTTGCTGATTTTTCCTCAATATCAGGCACAAAAATTAATATGAAAACGAATCAAAAAATTATCGATGTTATTATTGTTGGAGGCGGATTGGCTGGATTAACAAGTGCTATTCATCTTTCAAAATTTGGGATTGGTGTTTTAGTCATCGAAAAAAATTCATACCCCAAGCATAAAGTTTGCGGTGAATATGTTTCTAATGAAGTGTTGCCTTACTTAAATTATTTAGGTTTAGATCCTTTCATTTTGGGAGCAAAAAAGATTGATACCTTTTTATTAAGTACCCCAAAAAACAAAATGATCAAAACAGCGTTGCCTTTGGGCGGATTTGGAATTTCCCGTTATACTTTGGATTACGAACTGTCTAAATTAGCCCTATCAAATGGAGTTGTAATTTTACAAGACAGCGTTATTAACATTCAGTTTTCAGAAGATCAATTTGAAATTACCACAAAAAACGAAGAAGTTTTTAAAGCAAAAATTGTTATCGGAGCTTATGGGAAAAGATCTGCTATTGATATCAAATTGGATAGAAACTTTATTAAAAATGACGCGCCTTTTTTAGCGGTTAAAACCCATGTAACCGGAGTTTTTCCTGAAAATGTTGTGGCTCTTCATAACTTTAAAGGCGGTTATTGCGGACTTTCAAAAGTGGAAGATGACAGCATTAATGTTTGCTATATTACTAATTTCAAATCATTTAAGAAGTATAAAAACATTGAAGATTTTCAAAAAAATGTGCTGTATCAAAATCCTAATCTGAAGGAAATTTTTGAAAATTCAATCGATGTCTTTCCAAAACCGTTGACCATAAGTCAAATTTCTTTTGCCGATAAAAGTCCGGTTGAAAACCATATTTTAATGTGTGGTGATACCGCCGGCATGATTCATCCGCTTTGCGGAAATGGAATGAGTATGGCAATTAGAGGCGGTCAATTGGCATCGCAACTAATAATTCGTTACTTTAACGGAAAAATTAAATCAAGATTGGAATTAGAAGCTATTTATAAAAAATCCTGGAACAGCGAGTTTAAATTTCGGCTAAAAGTTGGCAGGATAGCAGCTTTACTTTTTAAAAAATATAATTTTTCAGAATTGATGATGTGGCCATTAAAAAGTTTTCCAAAGTTACTATCAAACATTATCAGGCAAACGCATGGAAAATCTCTAAAAGCAGCATGAGTTTTATAATTAATACAAAAGAGCGAAGTACTCAAATTGAACTGATGGATGATTTTTCTGTTGAAGGAAATTTACTCCGTGATTCATTGGATTCATTGGCAAATATAAACAAATGGCTTGGTGGCAATATTGTTACTTTAAACGGAATAAAAAAAGTTTTAAAAGAATACAATAAGCAAAAACCACTCACCATTTTAGATATGGGCTGCGGAAACGGTGATATGTTGCGCGAATTGGCCAAATATGGTAAAAAAGCAGGATACAATTTCACTTTAATAGGAATTGATGCCAATCAGCACACCATAAATTATGCAGAAGAATTGTCTATAAATTACCCTGAAATCAGTTATCTTCAACAAGATGTTTTTTCTGAGGAATTTCAACAACTTCAATATGATTTGGTGTTAGCCACCTTGTTTTTACATCATTTTTCAGAAGATGAAATTGTAAAATTATTATCGCCCATATTAAAAAAAGCAACTTTAGGAATTGTGTTTAACGATTTAAACAGAAACAAGTTGGCTTATTATCTTTTTCGAGTTCTGTGTTTGTTCATTAAAAATCCAATGACCAAAGAAGACGGTTTGATTTCAGTATTAAGGGCTTTTAAAAAAGAAGATTTAGAAAAAATATCAAAAAAATTACATGCAAAAAGCACTATTCAATGGAAGTGGGCTTTTAGATATCAATGGATAATTAAAAAATAAATGAGCGTTAAAATAATATCTGTAGCAAAACAACTACCTAAATTCAGCCGAACAACTGACGAAATAATCCCATTTTTAAAAGTTTGGTTAACCGGACAAGAAGATCGTTTTCAAAGAAAAGTTTTAAAAATATTTGAAAATGCAGGTGTTGAAAAGCGCTATTCCATTATGGATGCGCATGAGGTATTTTTAAACACTTCTTTTGAAGAAAAAAATGACATTTACGCCAGGGAATCCATAAAACTTGCAGAAAGCGCTTTAACAAAAGCACTGGAAAAAGCAGCTTTAAATCCACAGGATATTGACTATATCATAACCGTAAGTTGTACCGGAATTATGATTCCATCCATAGATGCTTATCTCATAAATAAGCTCCAAATGAAGCAGGATATTGTTCGTTTACCCGTTACTGAAATGGGCTGTGCTGCAGGCGTTTCCGGAATTATTTATGCAAATAATTTTTTAAAAGCCAATCCTAATAAAAGAGCGGCGGTAATTGCTGTTGAGTCGCCAACTTCAACATTCCAACTCAATGATTTTTCTATGGTAAATATTGTGAGTGCTGCAATTTTTGGTGATGGCGCTGCTTGTGTTATTGTTTCTTCTTATGAAGAAGATGAAGGTCCTAAAATTATAGATGAAGCGATGTATCACTTTTTTAATGCCGAAAAAATGATGGGATTTAAGCTTACAAATTCAGGACTTCAAATGATTTTAGATAAATCTGTTCCAGAAACTATTTCGGAACATTTTCCTAAAATTGTGTATCCAATTTTAGAAAAAAACAACATTACAATTCATAATGTGGACCACTTGATTTTTCATCCCGGAGGAAAAAAAATTGTTCAAACAGTTGAAACACTTTTTGGTTCCCTCGGCAAAAATATTGATGACACAAAAGAAGTCTTAAAATTATATGGCAACATGTCAAGCGCTACGGTTTTATATGTTTTAGAGCGCTTTATGGATAAAAAGTTGCCAAAAGGAGATGTTGGACTGATGTTGAGTTTCGGTCCCGGTTTTTCAGCACAAACAGTATTATTAGAATGGTAAGAGAATTTGAAAATAAAAATTTGTGGGCAGTAATTTTGGGCGGATCCAGCGGATTGGGATTGGCAACAGCTCAAAAAATGGCCAAGCACGGTTGCAATATCTGCATCATTCACAGAGACATAAAATCTGTTTTGCCTTCAATTGAAAAGGAATTTGAGTGTATAAAAAATGAAGGTGTCGCGTTGTTAACTTTCAATGTAGATGGTTTAAAAGAAGAAGAACGAAATAAAATTATTGACTCGTTAAAAATACACTTTGGAAGTAAAGGAAGTGTGCGGATGTTGGTGCATAGTGTAGCCAAAGGAAATTTGAAACCCATGGTTTCCAAAGATAAAGAAACCTTAAAAAACGATGATTTCCGATTGACTATAGAAGCTATGGCTATTAGCTTATACGATTGGACAAAAGCAGTATTCGACGCGAAATTATTTGCTTCGGATGCACGAATAATCAGTTTCACCAGCGAAGGAAATACCAAAGCATGGAAAAATTACGCTGCCGTTTCAGCAGCAAAAACTGCACTTGAAGCCATTACAAGAAATATCGCCTTGGAATTTGCGGTTCACGGAATAAAAGCAAACTGCATTCAGGCAGGTGTTACAGATACAGCGTCACTAAGAGCAATTCCGGGAAGTGAAAAACTCAAAGAACATTCTTTGGTGCGAAATCCCTTTAAACGATTAACAACCCCGCAAGACGTTGCCAACGTTGTTTATCTTTTAAGTAAAGATGAAGCTGCCTGGATTAATGGAACTATAATTCCTGTGGATGGAGGCGAACATATCAGTTAATTGCTAAAAGTAAATTGATTTTAATAAATATTTAAACACGAATGACTTCAAAAGAAATTATAGGTCTATTACCTTATCAAAAACCATTTTTGTTTGTTGATGAATTAACAATTATTTCCGAAGATGGAATTACGGGAAACTATACTTTTGATGCTGCCGCGTTTTTTTATAAAGGTCATTTCAAAGGCAATCCGGTAACACCGGGCGTTATTTTAACAGAAGTTATGGCGCAAATAGGCGTCGTTTGTTTGGGAATATTTTTATTGCGAAGCGAATTCCCCCAGCTTTCAAAGCCAAAAATTGCTTTAACTTCAACACAAATCGACTTCTTTTTACCGGTATTTCCGGGAGAAAAAATCGTGGTAGTATCTGAAAAAGAATATTTTAGGTTTAACAAATTGAAATGTAAGGTCCAACTTTTTAATGCTTCCAATGAATTGGTTTGCAGGGGATTTATTTCAGGAATGATTAAATAAATGAAAAACAGAGTTGTTATAACAGGTCTAGGTGTAGTTTCGCCTAACGGTGTAGGAATTGCCGATTTCACGGAAGCCATAAAAAAGGGTAAATCTGGAATTCAGTTTTTTCAAGAATTGGAAGACCTTAATTTTTCGTGCTGTATTGGAGGAATTCCATCTGTTTCCGAAGAATTGAAAGCTAAATATTTAAGCCCTTTACAATTGAGAAACTTCAACAGTTCAGGAATTCTATTTGGCTGTATTGCCGGAATGGATGCTTGGTCAGATGCCGGATTTAAAATAGATGCTGAAAGTGAACTTGATTTCAACAGCGGTACCATTTTCGGAACAGGAACCTCCGGGGTTGATAAATTTCGTGAAGCCATTTATCAATTGGATGCCAAAAACGTAAAACGATTGGGAAGTACTGTGGTGGTGCAAACAATGGTAAGCGGCATAAGCGCTTATCTTGGAGGCATTCTTGGTTTGGGAAATCAGGTTACCACCAATTCATCAGCATGCACAACAGGAACAGAAGCCATTTTAATGGGCTTCGAACGCATAAAAGCCGGACGGGCAAAAAGAATGCTGGTAGGCAGTTGCAGTGATTACGGTCCGTATATTTGGGGAGGATTTGACGCCATGCGCGTAATGACCTATAAGCACAACGATTCACCGGAAAAAGGTTCTCGACCAATGAGCGCAACGGCATCCGGATTTGTTCCAGGAAGTGGTGCCGGAGCTATGGTTTTGGAAAGTTTAGAAAGCGCTATGGAAAGAGGAGCAACTATTTATGCTGAAGTTTTGGGTGGGGCTGTAAATTCGGGTGGACAAAGAAACGGAGGTACACTCACGGCACCAAATTCAATCGCTGTACAACATTGTATTACCTCCGCAATTAAAAATGCGGGAATAACTGCTCAAGAAATTGACGCCATAAACGGGCATTTAACAGCAACTTCAAAAGATGTTGTGGAAATCGAGAATTGGGCAACCGCTTTGCAACTTAAAGGAAAGGATTTTCCCTATATCAATTCTTTAAAATCAATGGTCGGCCATTGTTTGGCGGCAGCTGGTTCCATAGAAAGTGTGGCAGTTGTTTTGCAGTTAAAAGAAGGATTTCTTTTTCCGAATATCAATTGTGAAGATGCAGATCCAAATATTCTTGCTATCATTGATGAAAATAAAATTCCGAAGAAATTATTATCTAAAGAATTAACCATTATTGCCAAAGCAAGTTTTGGTTTTGGTGATGTAAACGGCTGTATCATTTTTAAGAAATTTAATAACGATCTCAAACAAAATAAATGAAAAAAGAAGACTTAATTGCCACATTAAAAAAAATAGTAAAACCATATATTCAAGATGAAACAGCGTTTGAAAATTTATCAGAAAACACTGATTTCATCAAAGATCTTAAAATTAATTCTGCCAATTTAGTAGATGTTATTTTAGATGTAGAGGATGAATTTGATATTATTATTGACAATGAGTCCATGGAAAAAATGTTATCGGTAAAAGCCGCATTGGAAATCATAAACACCAAACTCAATGAAAAATGATTGGAAATGATATTGTCGATTTAAAACTTGCATCAACGCAAAGCAATTGGCAGCGGAAGGGTTTTTTAGACAAACTGTTTACCACACAAGAGCAGGATTTTATTTTAAATTCAAGCGAACCATTTAAGGCAGTTTGGCAATTATGGAGTATAAAAGAAAGTGCGTATAAAGCCTATATTCATTTAAATGGCGGCCGATTTTTTTCTCCGAAAAAGATAGTATGCAGTTCTATATCAAAAAATAAAGCTTCTGTAATAATTAATAAACAATTATTTTTTACCGAATCCGAAATTAATGAAGATTTTATTCACACTATTGCATTTCCTGAAAAATATGACAATTGGATTTTAAACAAATGTTTTAAATTTAATGACCATTCTTTTGAAACACAACATCTGGAAACTTATCAAAATGTTCTAGTCGCCTTTGCCAACAAATTAAATGTTCCAATTTCACGATTAAGTATTAAAAAAAATACAGATAGCGTTCCGCAACTTTTTCAAAATAAAACGCCATTAAAGAACGCTTTTTCTCTAACACATCATGGCCACTTCGGCGCATTTTGTCTTGCAAATTAAGATTATTACTACCCGATTTACTTTTAATTATCATTATCCAAACTCGAAAATTCCCATTCTCTTAAAGTGTTTTAAATCATAAAAAAACTCGCATCTTTCTTTTTGCTTTCAATGGCAAAAAGCGTTACAGTGGCCAAATGAT
>Ga0209414_1000314_pt1 | contig 23028 bp, 33 predicted proteins | sample LakVidmifraction_4_FD_181154 | JGI IMG/M metagenome (GOLD analysis project Ga0209414, IMG submission 181154) | Hypersaline microbial communities from Lake Vida, Antarctica - Brine Hole Two &gt;0.2 micron (SPAdes) (version 2) | ecosystem: Environmental > Aquatic > Non-marine Saline and Alkaline >...
TGATCTGGGAATTTTCTCCCTTACTTCTGACATTGTGCACACGAACTCAATAAAACTTGTCGGCGGTGCGAATATAGTTTTCGACGTTCCTAATTCTATTTTTAATGATACTGCTCAAGTAAAATCAATCAACTTTTCTACTCGTGAATTATTCGAGGGTGCAGGTAATAATTACCCTGTTATTGACTGGGGTAATTATGCATTAGTTAACGTCAACTTATACAATGGCGGCGGTCTTCTAACTTGGGATGGTTCAGGCGTTTTAATCAGGGACAACGGCGGCACCATTGCTTTTCAAGCCTCAGATAGAACGCTTCGCGATACGGCTGGAATCACTGTCTTAGATTTTTCAGGAATGTATTTAGCCGACGTATTTGGAAATCAATCTGTTAATTGGGCTAACAGAACTTTATTAGACGTTAGCAGTCAGACATCTGTGGATTACAGCAATAGGGATTTAGTTGACTCAAATTTTGGCGCATCTGTAGACTGGCAAGACCGATTCTTGACCGATTCGGTTGGGGCCGTGTCCGTAAACTGGGAGAACAGAGAACTTAAAAACGGTGGCGGTAGCACGGTTCTTACCTATAGTTCTGACTTAGAGGTCTCCGATTCAGTTAACTTCGTTTTCAGCGACGTCGTGGGAACTAAAATCGGTAGTCAAACAGACCAGAAATTATCATTCTGGGGTGCGACTCCCGTAGACCAACCGGCCACTTCGGTGGCATCGGCGACACGAGTTGGAGTCGCTGGCACAACGGTAACCATCAATGACACTTTCGACGGTTACACAATCGCGAAGGTCGTTAGGGCTTTGCGACACACGGGCCTTCTAGCTTAAGGAGAAAATAAAATGAGTTTGATTAGATCAAAACCAGCACCGATGACGACACTAGACCGGATCGCAGTTTCTAACTCACAGTGCCTCGCGCAAATGAAGCGCACTGTAACTGAAACCTATGAGCTTTTATGGGGCACGAAAGGGCAAACGCCTCAACAAGTTTGTGACTTGATGGGCAACCAATCGGCTCTCGGCTTTACCCTTCACGGCAAGCTGCAAGAAATGATTTACGCTCTCGACCCGACATGGGTTCCACTTCTGCCCACACACGAATACGTGAAGAACGCCGACGGCACCGTAACAATTGGAGAGATCCTCGTATGACCAAAGAACAAGCACTAGCGATCATCGCTCAGCTCGCGGCCAACTACCGTGGCACGCTCGACGAGCACAAACACATTCAAGAAGCCCTTAAGATTTTAAAGGAGACACCGTAATGGACATGAATATTAACGTACTGAGACAGGCAAACGCGTTCTTTGAACTAATGAAAGACGCCGACAAGAAGAAAGCGCTTCTGCAAGAGATCATTGCTGGCAAAGAGCAAATTGCCGCAGCCTTTACTGAGCTTGAGGCTATCGAAAAAGACACTAAAGAAAAGCATAAAGAATCTGTAGCTCTTATGGCCTCCGCTCAAGCGAGTGCTGCTGAGTTGCAGGGGCAGGCCAAGAAGCTGGAAGCCAAAGAATTGGCGATTAAAGCGTCCAACAAAGAGCTTGCTGAGTCTTTGAAGTCGCTTAAAAAACAGCAAGCCGAATCCAGCGCCTTGTCTGAGGATCTTAAAGAGAAGGCAGCAGCTTTTGATGAAAAGGTTTCTAAAGCATCTGAGGAGATTGAGGCCATGAAGGCTCACGCTGCCGGAGCCAAACTTGTTTACGACTCCAAGCTTGCAGCGCTCAAGAAGACTATGGGCGAATAGCCATGGGACCTAAAGCACCTAAAGAGAAAGTCATCCCCAAGGAAGTTGCGTTGGCTTACGCCGCGCATCTAGCGCGCAAATCCTTGCATGATTGGTGCTGGGAAGTGAACTACGCCATTAACTCGCGTCATCCCAGGTTCTTCGTCTACAACACCAAGACCGGCGAGTTCTACAAGTACAAGACCGCTCACGGGATTGGCGGATCTAACCGCACTCCCAAGGATGGCAAGTGTCGTGAGTTCTCCAACGTGCCTGGGAGCTTCATGTCGAGCCTTGGAGTTGTGCGTACAGGTAACAAGATCCGCTCCGACGCGACGGGCATCTCGGTACGTCTTCAAGGCTTGTCGATCACGAACTCTCGCATGGGTCCTCGTGGGTGTCATTTACATGGCGGTGCCTACGTGGTCGAATCCGACAACTCGGTGTGTGGGTACTCTCAGGGTTGCGTCGTGACCGATGATAAGTACATCTCTCGCAAAGACGGCGGCGAGCTGATAGAATGGCTCAAGGACGGATCAATTGGGGTGATCCATCACAACGGGAGCTTCTTCGAGGGGAAAGTATGAACTACATTCTGTATTGGACCTTTGTAGCTCTTGCGTCGGTAAGCATCCTTCAGTTCGTTTCGGGATGCGCCACCGTGCCGCCTGAAATCCCTACCGTAACCCGACACGAAACCGTGAAACCCTACGCTAGCTGGCCGAATCAGGAGTGGGCTAAGGTCGCTCTCGAAGCAGTACGGGCCGAGAAGCTTACAAGCATTCCCATTACGGACGGTAAACTGTTTTGTCCGAAAGGACTCACTGAGCGCAACTGGGTCCACCTCATGGCTGGCATTGTTACCTATGAATCCAACTTCAAGCCAAGCGCTACATACAGAGAAGCCTTCAAGTCCTCTAATGGGCAGTACGTTCTATCTAGCGGACTTTTCCAAATAAGTATTTCTTCCACACAGCAAGCACGCTACGGGTGCAAGTGGTTCAGCCAGGCTGAGCTTCTCGATCCAGTTAAGAACATCCAGTGCTCAGCTAAAGTCATTCGTGCGCTGGTAACAGAGAACAAAGCTGTTACTAACCACACGGGCACCGCATACAAGGGCACCGCACGTTACTTCTCGACCATGCGCCCAAGTGGCAAGCTCTCGCAGATCAAAGGCCTTATGGCCAAGTGGTGCGAGTGACATGCTCTCCCTGGAAGTCATTAACGTAATCATTCAAGGAGTGGTCGGGTTCTTCCTGGCCTACTTCGCGTATGACTTCCTGACGGAGTTTAAGAAGCTTCGTGAATCGGTTACGGCTCTCAACTCCTCAATGAGCGTTGTTGTGAATCGGCTAGAACGCGTTGAGCATGACCACGGTCGGCGACTAGACCGCCTGGAGACAGAGGTTCTGTGAAGATCAAAGCGCCACCAGGTTGGGATACTGACCTCTGGCGGCAAGCCCGTGAAGTCGGGCTGGAATGTGTTCTTGTTGTTGATAATCCCGACTTCGAGCTGCTTGTCGACACAGACACCCACAACAAAGGCGTCCGCTCCACTGGCCCAGATAAAGAGTTCCTTAAGATTATGCAAGCGGCCTGCATAAAGGGGCTGACGGAACCCAACCCTGAATGGCGTGGTGAGTGGTGTGAAAAGCCGATGCACACTAAGCCCAAAGACATGGGTTGGCAGGTTTCTAGCGACCACCTTAAAACGACTATTTCTATAGGAAGCACTAAAGAATTGCAGCGTCTAAGCAGGTGCAGGTCTCAGCTTGTGCGCTCGATAATTAGCGCCTTCGTCACATTGAGTTTAATCCAAAACAAGTTACCATAAAGAACAAGGAGAAATTATGGAAAAAGCATTTGATCTAAAAGTGTTAACCGACAAGTTGGGCGCTCGTGGTCTTGATCTGGCTGAAGATGCCGCAAAGATTGCCATCGAAGAAGTTCTGGATTGGGCCGCTGCTAGCGTTGCTCTGACTGAGAACAAGTTCGACGATCTCGTAACTCCCTTCATCCCTCAACTCAAGGCCGCTGCTCTCGCTCTGGCCGACAATGTTGATCAAAAAGTAGGTTAATTATGTGGGGCGCATTGGCAAAGCTGGCAACCCCTGTCTTAAAGTGGTTAGCCCAGTTCCTACTGCTGCCCCTCATTCGTGAGCTGATCGAGTCACTCCTGGCGTCTCGCAAAGAAACGCGGGACCGCGCAGAGCGCCACAAAGAAGTGGATGAAGACGTTAAAAAAGTTGAAGATGCAGTTACACCGGAGGAACAGGAAAATGCACTTGAAGAATTGGCTAAGCGTGCTCGCGCTCGTCGCCGTAAGTAGCTGTTCGGCTATTCGCAAAGACTTCCCGCCTCCCGACATTGACCTCGGCGTTGCTATCTGGAACGGGTCTACCGAGACTTCCTACGGTTACTTCACTCCGTATTTTTACGAGAGCCGTAAATCATATCGTCAACCTTCAGAACAGATGTTCCGTGAAAAGGTTTTTTTAATCAAAGCTAGTCACTTCGGGGCGTTGGAGAAATACGTCGGCGACCTGGAGTCTCAGATTTCTAAGAGGTGTAAATGAAAAACCTATTACTGATTCTATTACTTGTGTCTGGGGCTGCTTTTGCCCAATCTAACATCACGGGGATTAATCCCCCCAACAGTGGAGACGTTGATTACGTCAACAAGATCAAGAACTCGTTCACAGCCGTTGATGGCCACGACCACTCCGCAGGTAAGGGGCTTCCAGTCTCACGTATTGGAGCGCAGGTTGTAGGCGCTGCTGAGCTTGCTGTAGGCGCTGTTGGCAACACACAGTTGGCTAACGACGCTGTAACAACGGCTAAGATTTTAAACAGCAACGTAACAACTGGCAAGCTTGCGGACGGAGCGGTGACGAAAGCAAAACTTAGTGCTGCTAACTGTCAGATAAGCGCAAACTCTGGGCTTTTCAGTACAACATCGACCTCTTATGTTGACGTTACAAACCTTAGCGTTACCCTGACCGTGACGGGTCGACCCGTCCACCTTATGATTGTGAGCAATGGTGGTGGCGGAGCGTCGGGCACAACAGACGTTTATTCGCAGAAATCTTCTGGAGCTTTCGACGTAAGCAGCTATTTTAGGTTTGTAGAAGGAGTTGTGATCCTGTCCGACCACATTCTTGCAGCCCCCTTCCCCTCTGGGTTTGCTAGGCTTACGTCTCCTGCGTCTGTCTTGAGTCATCTATATATACCGTCGGCTGGAACTTACACTTATAAATTACAAGTAGTTTCCTTAACGGGCGGCGTCCACTCGGTTGGGGTTTCCAACGCCAAACTCGTCGTCTGTGAAATGTAACCGATGGCATCACTCGACGTTGTAGAGTTCATTGGCGGCCTGGTTGATGAGTACATTGGTGCTGCGCCAAACAAATGGCGGCTTGCCGATAACTTCATTATTACCCAAGATAGAAAAGCCCAGAACAGGCCAGGCAGTCGCATCGACTTCCCTGGATCTACTCGCTCGCGGGTAACTGCATCTGGTGGCAGTCGTCGAGTGGGGCTCGTGGTTCCTGCTTACGGCACCAACATTAAGCAGGTTGTAAGCACGCTTCAGTACGACACAGGCGCTGCCCTTGCAGAGCTTCTTGGCCCAGCCGGAGCGTCGGCTTTTGTTCCAGTTACTAGCGATAATGCATCGTTTTGCTACAGTAATTGGAACGGCCACTCCTACATCACTCATGACGCCCTTAACCAGCGTCCGGTAAAAATCTACAGCACAACTAACGATGCTACTGGGCTTCGCTTGCGCACGGCAGGTCTTCCTAAGCCCAGTGGCGCTCCTGTTTTCAACGGCGAGGTCGGGTCTGGATCTAGCTTCCTGTATGCTTTTGTCTACAAGTACACCTATGCAGTGAACGGCGTGACGTTTGTCGACCGTAGCGCCCCAATGTATGTCACTCGGGTTGCTGCAACTCCAGCCACGACAATCACTGTCACTCCTCTGGCGCTCACCAATGCGTCTGGACAACACTACGACGTGGCAAGTGCCAACCTTGTGATTGAGGCGTACCGCACAAACAACAACGGCACTGTGTTTTACTTTGCTGGAGAGATCGCTAACGGCGCTGCTACTATCACCATAGCTTGGGCTGCCACCAACGCCTTGCTTTACACTACTGGCGGTGTTGCTGAAAACGACCGTCCGCCTATTGCCAAGTATGTCCATGCCACTACAGGTTTTGGGTACTACGGCCACATCATCGACATCAACAGCGGCGAGACGCTGAGAAACGTCCTCGTTCAGTCAAAGCAGTCTGATCCTGACTCTGTGCCTTCTCGTTTTAACGTGGAGCTTGCGGAAGAAATCGTCGGAGTGTCTTCTGTGCGCTCTATCCCAGTGGTCTTCACCAAGACCGCTATTTACCGCATTGACGGCTTCTATGATCTGCTTGGTCGCGGTGGGATGAACCCCATCAAGATCAGCGACTCCATTGGCGGCATTGGTCAGCTCTCTCTCGTGCAGACGCTAGAGTGGTTGTACTTCGCCTCTTCGGACGGGTTCTACCGCACTAACGGGTATGACATTCAGAGGCTCTCAGACAACGAGATGAACTCCTTCACGGCTCAGTACGTGACATTCCTGGGCACTGCCCTTAAGGAGAAGCGCGTTTACGGAGTGAATGACGTTAAGGAAGACCGCGTTCTTTGGGCCGTCGAAAAGGTTACGTTCGAGAACTCGGGCGACAACAACTCCATAATGGCTTTTGACACCCGCAATGGTGTTTTCACAAGCTGGTCGAGCGGGTTCAGCGAGCTTAACGAAAGGTACAAAACTCAGTTTCGTGACAACTTCCGGCCTACAGCCATGAGCATTTTAGACGGTGTTTTTTACCGCGCTGGTACCAACGGGTACACCTTTAAGCATGAAACCAACACGCTCACAGACCCGCGCATTAACACGGCAGTAGCCGATACCAATCTTTGGGAAGTGAACCCCATCATCTACGACCTCACGATGGCCGCTGTTGACTTCGGCCTTTCTGGGGTACGGAAGTGGGTAGAGAGCATTATCGTCAAAGGTAAGTCGGTTGTGGACTTCAACGTCGCCAATCCAACGGCCTTTAATACCACTCTTCGTATCAGCTCTGACAATGACTCTAAGCAAAGCTTTACGGAGCTTGCCGAGATCTACAACCGCAACCAGCTTGTCTGGGGAGATCCTGACGTTCCATACGGCGACCCCCGACTGTGGCAGTCCCGCTTTGGTATCTACGACGTTAAGCGTATGTTTAACTCCCTGGGTGGACTCCGCTGTGCCTATAAGCAGATGCGCTTTACCAACCTCTTTGCCAACATCGCAAGCTCTGACATTCGTGGCATTGCCAACATTTCAGGCAGCACCGTGACTATGCCCCAAATCACAATGAGCGTTAACACTTCTATCGGGCTGAATGTTGTCACGGTTGTCAGCACAAGCTCTCCGGTCGCCGTTGGGATGGGCATTATTGGAGCTGGCGGGCTTAGTATCCCGTCTGGCAGCATTATCACAGAGATTATTAGCCCAACTAGCATCCGCATCAGCAACAACGCTACAGCTAACTCTGCTCCTATCGCTGCAACAGCCGCTCGCCTATTCCCCCTTGGGGTTAACAACTACTGGATGACCTTTGCTTCCGACAATTACGTCTCGGAGTTCGTCATTGTCTCCCGTGGTGGCACTGTTCCTGGCTCACAGGTCACGGTATCTGGATCTCCCAACTCCAACCCCACCAACAAGTGGGTGATGAAGGGCTTTTTCAAGGGAGACGCTATCTGCCTCCTTGGGTACACCATCAACTTCGTTCCTCTTTCCGACACTCAGGCTCCGTTTAGGGGTGTTTCTGGGGGCAACAAATGAGCCAAGGTCAACAACAGCTTAGGCAGCCCGCTCTAGAAGACATCAAGGACGAGGCGACCCGACGCACACTCCAGTGGGTTAAGGACTATCTTGAACAGATTGAGCTTTTGAAGGGTCAGTTTCAGTTCTTTACCCTTACCTTCGGCAGCAATGACACCAACCTTAAGATCCCCCACAACATGGACTTTATGCCTTTGGATTTTATTGTCACGTCCACTGTCGGAACGGGCACTTTAACTTTAAACTATAGAAGAATGGACAAAGATTTCTTTGACCTGACTATTGCTGGAACTAGCGCGGCTGATCCTCTTGAGGTCAGGTTTTTTGCGGGGAGATACCAACGGTGATTACTTGGGGCGACATTAAGTCCGACATTAACAACGACTTAAACCTTGGTGACGAGGTTTTCGTTACTCCAGTGGAGATGCTCGGCTATTGCCGTGACGCCATTCGTTTCGCTGAGGCTGAGATCCACAAGCTTTCTATCGAGGACCGTTACTTCGAGTCCATGACGGCTCTCCCACTGCGGGCGTTGTACCGTGATTACGCTCTGCCTGTGAACATCTACGGCAACAAGATCACCCGCTTGGTCTACGTCAACAACAACGACATCTACCCTATCGAGCGCCTGACGAAGCTGCGTCGGTATGAGGACGCTGCCCTTATTAAGCTTTACCCATCGAGTTCTTTGGACCGCTACAACTACATGATCGTTAACAACGACAAGAGCGCTGGGCCTCGTATTCGTATCAGCCCCACTCCTGTCGTAAACGCACCTAGCGTGACGGTAACGTGCACTGGAAACTTGGGGGAGGACATTGTAACGACATCGAATGTTTTGGCCGCTCAACTGGTTGCAGACCAGGTTGTGTCTGGGGCTGGTGTGCCCCTCAACACGTCGGTTATCGCTTGGTCAGTGCTTGCTGGGGTTTACACCATCAGGATCTCAGAAGTTCTGACCGCTGCTGTGTCTGGGAGCATTGTTTTCACTCAGCCACTCGTTCAGGTTTGGTTTATCCGCAATGCGTTTATCCCTGTGCTTGATGCGGACGTAATCGACATCCCCGAGTTCTCTACCTTTATTAAACAATTCGTTAAGGTAGAGTGTATTAAGAAAGAAAAGCTGAACCCTATGCTTGGAGACGAGCAAGCCAAGCTTCTTATCCTTAAAGAGCAGATGATCGCTACATTGACCGAAATGGTGCCTGACCAGGCCGATGAGATCGAAAAGGATCTCGATATTTATAGGAGTTTCTCATAATGATTAAAGCGAACCAAACGACTTCTCAGGGCATCCTTGGCGCCATGAACCCTAAGAAGGGTCTAGGCTGGAACCCATGGAAGGGACCTGCTAAGGAGCTTGGAGCTTACCAATCCACGCTTGGTGCTGGGGACTCCCTCTACCGTGATCCATCAAAGGGCGACTCCCCTTGGTTGTCGATGCAGAACAGTCGTATCGGCGCTCAGACAGCCAAGTCGCAAGACGATGCTCGTGCTGGTGCCGCTGGAGCTGGAGCCAATGCCTGGAGCCAACTCGCTAGTATGGGCGGCGTTCGTTCAGGCACAGCTCAGAACTTGGCCGAGAATTCTTCCAACACTGGGATGCTTGCTGCACAAGATGCTGGCTTCCAAGGCAATGACCTCCAAATGCAGGCCGGAATCCAAGACGCCACAATGAACGCTGAGAACCAGCGTTTTGACGTTACCAACCGCATGACAGACGCCAAGGGCCGTAATGATTACGACCAGGCCAAGTATGGAACTGAAATGACAGCTTGGGCCGCCAAGCAACAAGCTGATGCGACACGCCCTAAAGATAGCAAATGCTGCTTCATCTTCCTTGAGGCTCGTTATGGTAACGGCGTGATGGATTCTGTCGTTCGTCGTTTCCGCGATGAGCAGCTTACTCCTCGCAACCAACGCGGCTACTACAAGCTGTCACAGGTTCTTGTGCCTCTGATGCGTAAGTCTAAATTCGTTAAATTCGTAGTCCAAGCTACGATGACCTCGCCTCTTGTAGCCTACGGCAAGGCCTACTACGGAGAAGGCAGCAAGCTGGGCTTCTTGTTTGCTCCTGTTAAACGCTTCTGGCTGAAGGCCTTCGACTATCTTGGCCAAGACCATGAGTTTGTTCGTGAGAATGGAGAGGTGATCTAATGGACCCAATTACAATCGGAGTAATGGCAGGACTTGGTGGCTTAAAAGCTATCGCCAATTCCAAGGCTAAGAAATCGGCTCAGAACCAACGTGCAGACGAGATCCTTTACTCACCTTGGAGCGGGATGACCCCCAGCACTGAGATCCCTGAGACAAACGCTATTGGCGACATCGCTGGTGGCGCTCTGTCTGGGTACGCACTTGGGCAGAACATGGAAGCCAACAAGATCCTGAACGCCAACCTAAAGGCAGGACTTGGATCTAACACCAACGCCCTTATTGCTTCTCAGTCGGCAGCGGCAACCTCCCCATGGGTCCATGAATCTAGCCTTTTGGGCACAGCCAAGCCTCAGAATCAGTTTAGCTTGATGGCTCCTGCCAAGTCACGCACCTGGGGCTTCTAATGGATCTTGCTCAACTCATTGAACACTTTCGCGGTGAGCGTAAGCCATCACAAGACCTCCAGCTGAGTGGTCGCGGTGCCCCAGGTACTGTGCCTCTTCGTGGTATGGAGCGTCTGACCGTTAACGAGACTCGTGAACCAATCCCTGAAGAAGTTTTCCAACAGTTGCTTGGGCGTGCTCAAACAATCCCTGGAATCGCTGAACAAGAAGAAAGCACTGATCAACTGCAAGGCATCTCCAACATGATCCGTAGTGGAGGCGTCCAGCTTGATGCTTCCCCAGTCGCTGGCTTTATCAAAGGCGTTCTCGGTCGTGATGTAGGCTACAAAGCCCCTCAATCCGCTGAGAGCGTTGTGGGCAGTCTTGCTGAGATTCAGAAGCTTATCGGTGGCTCACAATCCAATCGCGCCAATGACATCCTCAAGGGGATGAACATGGGTATGACCGAGAAGAAGACTACCGTTGCTGAGACGATGGCCGATAAGCAGGTTCCTCAAGGTCGTGCCGGTCCCAAGCTTGATATGAAGGGCTTTGGGGACCGTATGGCTAAGGACGGTGTTGCTGCTTCTATTGAAGCTCTGCAAAACGTCGAGAAAGTAATCCCTGGGATTTACGACGCTAACGACAACAGCATCATCCCAGGTTTTGACCAAACCGCTCAACTCAACCCGTTTAAAAAAGGGTTTAGCGTGCCAGACACTTGGCAGCCTTCTGTAACACAGGGAAACAAGCAAGCCTTGTTAAACCAACAGGCCGTTGAAGAGCTTTCAGCAGGTCTTCGTAACCAACTCTTTGGTGCCACTCTTACCGCTGGTGAGGCTGCTGCCTGGGACAAGAAACTTGGTACAGCCGCTGGTCAGGGTCCGAAGTCTTTGCGCTCTGCCATGAGACAGTTCAACGCTGTTGTCAGGGAACGTCTTGCTTCGCGTGAAAGCGCTCAGCCTGAAGAAGCAAATCAGTTTAGACAGACCTTCGAGCAAGCCAACCGCAAGGAAGCTCCTCTTTCCACCCACTCGGTGTTCAACATGGAGGGTCGTCAAAGCGCTCCTCAAGCTGCTCCCCAAGCGGCTCCTGCTCCAGACGCAGCAAAGGACCGCCGCTACGAAGAGTGGAAGATTAAAAACGGACGAGGCGGTGCTCGCCCAAAGTAGACCGAGAGCCTCAGGGCTCTCTAGACATGCAGACTGGGAACCCCTTGATTGATACGGCGTCGACTCGCATGAAAGAGTGGGGCTTTCCTCTCGCCACCCAAGCTGTTGAGTCTATGTCTGAAGCCCCTCTTAGCGGCTTCATCCCAGATGAGGCTGACAGCGTTGAGTTTGGCGCGGACTTCACCGATCTTGATGGCCCTCCAGAGGCTGGCCGTGATCCTTCAAGCGATGGCGTTCCTCAACCTGAAACTCTTGGTGCTTGGCCCATGTCGGCTCTTACCGATAACGACCTCAGCACCACTGAGGGTAAGAACGCTTGGAGCAACGAAGTAGCTGATTACATCAAAGCTAAGATTGCAGAGAAATACTCTGATCCTGAAGACCAGAAAGCAGCATGGGACATTATCCGTAAAGACGGCAAGAACATGCGTCAGTATCTTCGTGATGATGGGGGCAACCCCGACCGTGGACCTGCTTCTGCACCCGACTTCGATCTGGTAAAGTTTAAGAAGTACCTTCTAAAAGGAGATCAAGAATGACCGAAGAACAAGAGTTCCAACTGCGAGCAGATGCAGAAGAAGAAGAGTTCAGCCGACGTGCCTTTGAGGAAGAAGAACTGGCACAAAAGCGCCCTCCTTCGGCTGTAGATCCTTTTGCTGTGGCTGGGTATCGGACTCTTCAAGGTCTTCCCTTTGGTCTTGGCGACAAGGCAGACAACGCTCTTGGTCTTCTGACTGGTCGGAAGCCTGAGGATGTCGACGCCTTCTTTGAACAGCTTGGACAAGAAAGCCCTACCGCAAGCAACGTAGGAAGCGCTCTTGGTGTTGCCAACGCTTTCGTTACCGATCCTTTGAAGGCGCTTGGTCTTATGAACAAGGTTCCAGCCCTTGGAAGGCTCACCACTCCACTCAGCAAGTTGTTCGACACCGTTAAAGGCGGTAAAGCCGTCAACCGTACCGCACGCATTGCCCAGGGCTCTTTGACTGGAGGAGCCGATGCGGCCCTCCGTGAAGACGCCACACTGGATGACGTTAAGACAGGCTTTGGCCTGGGGGCGATCTTGCCAGGGTTTCTTGAGGGCGGTCAGGCAGTGTTAGGCGGCAAGATGGCTGCAAACAGGGCAGCGGTTAAGGCCTTGCGTCCAACCGCTGGTCAGGCCGGAACCATGAACGCCGGTCAGGCCCAAAACGTAGGTAGAGCCTTGTTGGATCAAGGTGTTGTCACTCCTTTCGCTGCACGGTCGACTATTCAAAAACGCCTCGGCAGCGCAGGTAGCCTAAAAACCGCAACCCAGGAGGGATCGCTTCCGTCTGGTGCCTTGGGTGAAGTCGGAAGAAACCTTGGAGGTTATCTCAACCGTGCTGATGACGCCGCCAAAGGGGCTCAGGTTATTAACCGTCGCCAAGTGGCTGGGCGTGTCCGCGATAAGATTGGCCTCAATCCGCAGACTACTGACTTCCCGCTTGAGCAAAAGGCTTTGAACGAAAAGCTTCTTCGTATGACTGAGGGTGGCGACCTTAGTATTAAAGAGGCTCAAGCCGTTAAGAAAATTGGCCAAGACAAGCTGAACATGGACAAGGCCAAAGACTCCCAACTTCGTGAGGCTATGGATGTTAGGGTGGACCGCGCCGAGAGAGATGTGTTGGCCGAAGAGATCAGCGCTCAACAAGCTCGCTTCTCTCCGAACGAGGCCAAGGCCTACAAGCAAAGTGCAAAAGACTACGCAGGATTAATCAAGGCATCGAAAATCATTAATAAGACCGTTGATCGTGAGGGCACGGTAGGAAGTATGCTTCAGGGGGGAGTCATCCCAGGCCTTGGAATCGCAGGTACTATTGGCTTTGCGGCGCGCTCACCAGTTACGTCAGGAGCAATTCTTACCGCAGCAACCCTGCTCGCTGGGCAACGTCGTTATGGTTCACAAATGGCCGCTTCGGGGCTCAACAAAGACTTTAACACTAGCGCCCTGACCCGTGGGGCTATGAACCTTTGGCAACATCTTAAAGACAAGGAAGAACAGCAATGAAAGACATGAAAGAAAACGACTACGAGTGCGATGAGGCCGTAAGAACCCTTCTCAAGGCTGAGGAGATCAAGATGGACAAAGACATGATGAAACGTGTCTCCAAGAAGCTTGGCTCTCAGTCAAAGGCTATCAAGTCTCTCCAAGACCTCAAAGAGGCTGGGGCTGATATGGACAAAGAAGACGATGCGTAAGCCTGCTGAAATCATCCGTGACGAAGACGGCAACGCTATTGGGTCTGATGTTGTTGGCGGAGGCGTCCGCGCTGGAGAGCCTAAGGCCATCCCCAAGAAGAAGAAGGTTCAGTCCCTTGAAGATCTCAGAAAAAGACTCAAGGAACTGACCGACAAAGAAGACTAAGTTACGATCCCTTTAACAAGCTGGATCTTACGGTCTAAGACCGATGGCTCTTTAGCCTTCGGCGCTAGTTTCTTTTCTCCACGAGCAAGCTTCTGGTGGTCCAGATAAGCAGCGCTGACCGTCTCGGCCAGGTGCTGTAGTTCTTCAGTGTTGCTAACTGAGATGTCGTGCAGCTTGATGCCACCACTGTTCACAATCACGCTACCTTGGTCCTTAGTGTAGACGTATGAGGGGTTCTCTCCCGATACCAAAACGCTTCGTTCAAACTTCTTCATTGGCTTTCTCCTTCTTAACGGTGATTCGTGTGGATACACTAGCAGCACCACGGTACTTTTCAATAAGGTCTACTGGCAAGGCTTTGACCTCTGGGATCTTAGCCCAAGAGACGCTTCCCTTACGGCTGTAGCGTGTGACCTTGACCTGTGAGCCCTCGATAGACCCATGCTTGCCCAAGTAGCTGAGCAGAGCGCCCTCAGCGAGATCAACGGCCTCCTGAGCCTCAGCAAGGCGGCTCTTGGCTTCGACGTATGCGTTCTCGTCAGCGATGAAGACTTCAGAGTCCATGTGGATGGCGTCCTTGTCGCAAAGCTCTGGCGGCACCTTGGTCTTCACAAGCTCAATGAACGCCTTAGCCTCATTAAGATAGTGAAGGTATGTAGCCTCAGTTTTCTCACTCCAGTCGACCGTGACGGTGACTATCTCATTGTCTTCCTCTGGGCGCACTGAGATGAAGAAGCAAGTCTTCATGCCGCTGATACCCATGTTCCAAATGATCTGAGCCCTGTAGTGCGCTGGGATTACTCCAACCTTGGCGGCTTCATGTGCTTCCAGTCCCATTGCCTTTATTTCCAGCAAAGAGCCGTGCTCCAGGTTGGCACCATCATCAGAGCAGACGGCCATGTCGTTTTTAACCCAGAACGTGGGGGTGTATTTGCGTTCGCTGATGTCCTCGAACTTCTTACGGGCGATAGGCTCAGCGATGCGGCCACGCATGATGTGGGGCAGTCCCTCTAGGTTATCTTCCTCACCCTCGGGTGTGACGTGAGCCAACCATAGCTGGTAGCGTGTCTTATATGGACTAATACCTAGTATTACGGGGATTGAACTCCCACCAACGCGGCCCTTGCGTGCAGCCTTCCAAGCTGGTGATCCTTGCGTCTGTTCTGTGTTTTCTTCAAATGGGTTCATGATTTCTACTTCCTTTTGTTCCAATAAATTCTAGTGCTGGGAGTGGACAAGGCCTGCTCTATAGTCATCTTCTTAACTCGCATACGATACCTAATACACCCTGTGCTAATTGAATATTTTTCACACAGATCTTTTAGGCAATCACCATCAGGGTGCCTGTATTTTATGCTACGTCTTTGGTTTAAGTTCTGCTCTCTTCTTGTGGCCCATCGGCAGTTGCTGGGCTTGTAATCACCGTCGTTGTTGATTCTGTCTAAAGTTTGGCCCTGAGGACGAGGCCCCATGTCTCTGTAAAAAGACATGAATGATTTAGACCATCTGGAACAGATCTTGATCCCTCTGCCCCCATAGTCCATGTACTGAGGGCAGCCTTCGTTTAAACATCTTATTTTCATGCCATACCACGACGCGTACTCTCTCCTGAAAAACCACACTTTTCTTTTAGTCATCAAGCGCCCTCTTTACGTCTTCTATGGTCGTAACTACAAAATACTTATGGTTCATCTTTTTAAGTTTTTCGCTAAATGCCTTCTGGTCGGGGCTAAGTCGACCACCTGGTTTTTTAAACTCAAGGAAGTAAACGGTCCCGTCATTTTTGCAAGCAATAACGTCAGGCTGCCCTTTTAGATCATACAAAGACTTAGACCTGAAGACCCCAGCTTGCTGGTCGTAGATCCCAGTATTGTTGTTCTTCCATGAGAAAAAGTCCCCCCGCTTATTGAGATAGTCCAGCGCCTCTCTTTCAAAGTCCTTCTCCAGTCTCACGGTCTTCGGCAAACTGAGCATTTAATGATTCCTCCAGTCCTGCTTGTTGAACGAGCCAGATCAGGGTGTTTTTTTCCCCCAGATCAAACGATGCTCCTGGTACGTTGTTGCGGATACGCTGGTCGAGCCACTCGATCCGGCGCTTAACCCGCTTCATGTGTTTCACTTCTTCGCTACTCATAAATCATTTCCTCTATTCTCGGGTACTCACCCCAAGAGACTTTGATGCTCTTAGGCGTTCTTGGGGTTTGGTTGCCAATGTCGGCTTTCTTCCATGCTGTGATACCAAGCCTGGCCAGCTTGCCTCTAGAGACATGGTTTGAGCCAGCGTCTCCCCAAGGGCAGTATTCGACCACTGGTTGGGCGAGGATGTTGTCTGGGTAATAAGTGATCTTGGTGCAATCACGCCCAGAGCGTGCAATGTGGTCGCCGATACGCACTTCCCTGATTCCTATCCACGACACGTTTGGCCTAGCGCCAGAAAGCAGTTGCCCAGCCTTGTGGCGGGATGACAGGCTTTTAGTCATAGAGCGCTCTGGAGGTGGTGGAGCCACAAACCCACAGCAAGGGCATTGCTGCACGTCTTTCTCCATGTACTCCAAGCAGCGCTTGCAGAACTTCATTAAGCTCTCTTTGGGGGCTTTCTCGCCTTTCTTACGAATGAACGGCTTGTCTAGGGGACCGCAGTTTTCGACTACTTTTCCATAATCCAAAACAAGGCAGTCTTCCTTTTCTGGGAAAACTCGTAGTCCTCGTCCAACCACCTGTAGGTACTTCACAGGACTCCTGGTTGGGCAGCATAGACAAACGGCATCAATCGGAGGGAAGTCGAATCCTTCCTTAATGATCGAGATGAATGTCAGATGCTTGCCCTGTTCCTTCCAGTGCTTCATCACAGGATCGCGCTCTTGTAGCTTGGAGTGGTAGGCCACAGCATCTTCCCCGATAGAGCGCAGGATTGCTGCCAACTCCTCAGAGTGCTTGATGCTTGTGCAAGCCCAGACAATCTTCTTACGGCCCTCCAAGCGCTTCATAGCGTCTGCCACTTGAGCCTCTAGCTTCTTAGTGTCCGAAGTCAGTTCTTCGAGTTGTCCTTGGTCGTAGTCTCCGGCAATTGTCCTAATGCCAGTGAGGTCGAACTGCTCCTCAACGCGCTTCATAAGGGGCTTAACAAGAATCCTGTTTTCCAAGGCCCAATGTAGGTCTTTATGATACGCGATTGAGTCGAATACAGAGACTTTCTCACCGTAGATAAGCCCACCACTACGGAAGGGCGTCGCTGTCAGTCCCACAACCTTGAGGTCTTTGTTTAGCTCATACTGTCCAGCGATGTACTTACGGTAGGCGCTCTCTGCAACGTCCGACAAGTTGTGTGCCTCATCCACAATGACATAGTTGGGGAACGGGCGCTTTGCTGAGTGTAGGCTTTGGATGGTCCCCACGGTAATGGTGCGACCAACCTGCTTAGGTTGTCCTCCTGTGAAGACACCAACCTGGTCCTCGCTGAAGAACTCAAGCAAGCTACGAACGGTCTGGGCCAATAGCTCTTTCCGGTTCACAACGAAGTCCACTCGAACGGCAGGGTTTAAACGCAACCACTTCACCATGAGCATGATGGAGATTCTAGTGTTGTGAGTGACTGTGAAGTCTCCAAGCAGGAAGAGCCTGTCTCCATCTATTTCAAACCCGTAGTAATCCCCTTCGCCCAAAGACTCTAAAGAGAACCCGCGCACCCTGTGGTCTTTAACCTGCCTCCTAGCCGCAGCTTTCCGCTTCTCTTGCAGGACGGGAACGGTAGAAATGTCCCCATTTATAAATATCCGCTGGTATGGCCTCGCTTTATCCCACCCCTCAAGACGAACATGTTTAATTCTTCGAGTGGCGGAAAACCCCAGCCCCCTTGCCAAGTGCAGGATGTCATCACTAAGGCCAATATATTTTGTTACGATCTCGTAAGACCCTCCAGCCAGATACCCGTCTGTGTCCATAAGCCCAGCCAACAAGTTCATTCGGTCCCGCCTTGAGGAGGTTAAAAACCTATGCGGGATGCGTTTCTCATTGTTTATTTTTGCTTCTGAAATGAGGGGCCTGAGGGGATTGCGCTCGCTGCTTCTTCCGCTCAAGGCAAACGAAGAGGCCCTGTTCTGCGACTTGTATTCCTTGAGCGACAGCCCTTTCGACTCTGCGTAGGTAGAGAGCCAAGCCGTTAAGACTGGAACATTTTTACAGATGATAGGATCTCTGTACTGTCCATCTCCTAGCCATAAGCCTAAAAAATATGGGTCATCTCCAAGGTTTGAGTTCTCGTTGAACTCAATGCCTTCAGGAGCCCAGAGTTTGTACTGCCATTGGATAGTCCTTGCTTTTTTTAAGAAGTCTCCAACGGATACGTTTTCTAATTCGTGCGCGTTACCGGCAACCCTAGGAGATCTTTTGAGGCTTAAGATATGGGACTTGTTGCACGTCCAAGACTCTCCCTTAATGGGAGTTACTCGGAACATCTCCTCCCTTCCTCTAGATAGGTTTAGGACGGTTCGAGGCAATGAGTCTGGCCCCATAAGCCTGTCCCCAGCCTCAACATTTTGAACAAGTTTCGTTGTCCCGTCATACATGAGAATGGGCGTGTCTCTACCGAGACATTTACCCATGCCCATCAGAAGGACAATGAGAGCATTGTCAGAGGTGGAAAGCTTATCTTCGACAGCCTGAACGGCTGCGATTTGGTAGTCTCTGTCTCCAGAGTTTAGGATGTAATCCATGAGTCCTTTCTGCCTTGCGGCGGGTGAGCGTTACTTCTGCCAAGCCTCGACGAAACTGTGAGCCGCCTTGAAGACTTTGATTGCTGAGCCAACTGGTCTAGTCTTAATCTCGTCCGTTACTTCTTTGCGACTAGAACAAAAGTAGTGCATCGACTCTCCGTTGAATTTTGTCACCACGATCCAACAATGAGTACGGAGCACGGGTTCTTTTTTTAATGCGATCTTCTTCATTTTGTCCCCATCACAGGCCAGCTCCAGTGACCAGGCTTGGGTTCCTCAGAGTACGGGACCTTCTCTGGAAAGAACAGTCCGGTAGGGTTGAAGATGCACAAGCTGATAGTGTCCTCCTCAACCGCAGTCACGATGGCAGCGCGTGGCAGTGCCTTGTATTCCCCGTTGGGAGTTCCATAAGATTGATAGTTAACGATTCGTCCTACTGTTGGTTTCATGATGTTCCTTTATGTGCCCCGTATCCGGCAGGGGCCAAGCCGTTCTCCCTTCCAGTGTAGGGTTTGTGAATCACTGCGAGAGAGAAAGTATTATAGCCTAGAAGTGGGGAATGTTGCCGACCGACGGACTAGGTGCTTTAGCGCCAGCCATAGGCTTGAAGTAAGAGATGCGTGGCTGTGTGCCGTAATCACTCTCTTCAATCTTTACCTTGGCGAGACAACGCAGGTTCAGAAGTTCTTGCAGGTCCTTCAAAGTGTCTGGCTTGTGGTGGCCTGAAGCCTTAAGGAAACCCTTAAGCTGTTGGAGGCCCATCTTCTGAGTCTGCTCTTTTGGGTTGATGGTGTTAAACATGGTCCAAAGCTTGCGCCCATCGGGGGTGGTCAGCTCAATCCTGATGTACGTCCCCAGGCCGTTCTTGGTTTCTTTCATCTCGGCATTGGTGCAGGTCACGGTGTATTCTCCAGCTTCCCACTCTGATGTTTGGACTCCGCTAAGATCTACTAAATTGTTCATGTGTATTCCTTTTCTTTCTACTTACGCTTTAGTCGTAAGATTTGGTCTGATTTTGTTAAAGATTTTTCCGAGATGCGCTCCCTCAGTAGGGAGTACGTTGCCACGACTCTTGGCCTTCCAGCGTGCTCCAGGTTGGGTGAGCAACCAACGCAAGCCGTTGCCATTCTCGTCTTTCTGCACTTCGTCAACGACTAGGCGGTACACCTCATCAAAGAGGCCCATGATGACGCCAATACTCGCTGCACCTGGGTACTCGGGCTCGTAGAACTGACGCTGCTCCTCGTCCTTGACTAGCGACTCTTGACACAGAGCCACAAAGTCACACCTCAAAGAGTCATTGATGTAGTTAACGAGCTGCGACGTAATCTCAGCAATCTTGCTGTACAAGAAGAATTTATTCTTGGCAATCTCTGCCGCGTTGTTTTCTTCAATGTACCCCTTGATAATAAATCCAAACTGGGTAAGGGAGTCCAGCATCACGCAGTTGTACTTCTGTACCTCTATCGACTTGATGGCCTCCACTGTGGCTTTGAACTTTTCTGTGGCAGTTACATAGGGGACTCCATCATCATTCTTGGTAAGATCTAGGAAGGCGATCTTAGTTCCAGACAATGACCTCAAGCCGTTTTCAAGAGATAACACAATAGGGTTATCTAATGTTTTCGCAAGGGATGTCTTCCCGTGGCCCTGCTTACCATATACGACGACTCGTATGGGTCCTTGGTGGATAGACTCGGTGCTCTGAATTTTCATTATTTTATTTTACCTTTCTGGGCTTGTGCCCTAACGAAGATCAAGATACATTTGATTCACATGAAAAGTCAACCAAAGAAAAAACGAAATCTTTCCATCGGAGCAGTAAAGCTTCGGACGTGGCGTGAAGGCCATGAAATGACTCTAGAAAACGTGGCACAGCGTCTTGATGTTACCAAACAAGCTATCAGCTATTGGGAGCTTGGGGATACTCTACCTAGGATTTATCACATGCGTGAGCTTGTGGTTATCGCTGACATCGCGTTCATGGACTGGTTGAAGGAAGCCTAACCGTGCTGTTCGGGGAGAAAGCACCTCCGCTGTGGGAAGCGGGGATTTCAGTAATTCCATGTGCGGGGAAACGACCCGTCATCAAAGGCTGGCAGCAATACTGCGAGCAGCAAGCTGAGCCATCCCTGATGGGCGCTTGGGAGTCGATCTACTCAGACTGCAACATCGGCATGGCCTGTGGGCGCGCTAGTGGCATCGTAGTCCTAGACATCGACGACCCCTCTCTGGTCGACGAGCTTCCTCAATCGCCTGTATCATGGCGTGGACGTGAAGGACGTGAGAGCAGGGCATTTAAATGGTCTGGTGAGACTGTTGAGCATTACCTGGGTATCGACATCATCGGCACTGGTGGACAAGTCATCTTGCCCCCATCTATCCACCCCATAACAGGGCAGCCTTACGTCTGGCTCAACAACGCGCTTCCGTATGAAGATCTGCCTGAGCTACCCAAGGCGCGCCCCTCAATCCTCTACCGTGACAAAGCCACGCCTGTGGTTGTGAACGGTCAGGTCCAAGCAGTAAAGCCTGGGCGCTGGACAGCCATGGGGTCTATATCTTTCAAGATGGCTTGCGATGGCTTCAGCAAAGGAAAGATCTCTGAGGGTCTTCTTGAGTGCGCTCACAACAGTTGGTTCTCTGACATTACAGAGAAACATCGTGGGCAAAACCATCAGTTTGAAGCTGACAAGATTTCATCCACGGCAATCGACAAAGCTATTCTACAAAACAAGCGCCAGCACCAAGATGGTGACGATACTGTTATCGACCTGTCAGAGCTTATGGCTGTTAAGGTGCATCAACGCGACCCATGCTCTGCCGAAGCCTTTGTTCCTCCTCCGCTCCCCAAGGAAGGGGCCTTGCGTTGGATCTACGAATACATCGAGCAGCAGTCTAGTCCCCAGATCCCAAGCCTTGCTATGGGTGGTGCTATCGCCATCATGTCGGCACTGCTTCAAAACCGCTTCAAGTGTGGTCGCATCGGCCTAAATACTTACGTCTTAAACATCGCACCCTCTGGCACTGGTAAGTCCTACCCCTACACCGCTGTAGAAAAAATCGTCCCGCTGCCTTTGTTGGGAGCAGGTGGCTACAAGTCGGGCAAGGTGTTTACACAGGGTCTTGGTAAGCAGCGTGAACGTCTGGACCTTTTGGACGAAGTGTCTGCGATGTTTGCTCACATGCGTGATGGCTCAAGCTTCCAAACTGAGATGGTCGATATCATCTGCGGCATGTGGTCGGCTGGGCCTACGAGTTACTTCCGTCTTTCACAGTCTTCGAGTGGCCTTAAAGAAGGTGAGCGCGCTGGCGTTTGGTCCCCTGCCGTTTCCATGCTGGCCTCAACCACGGACTCGGGGCTCCTTAGCTCTATCTCACGCACCATGACTGAGAAGGGGTTCTTCCCTCGCTTCATGATCTTCCCCCAGCCCATGCTCGACTGGAAAGAAGAACTGTCCACTGAGGACTATCTCGGTCCTATCCTCAGGTGGCGGGACATGATCTTCGAGCGGTATCCGATCCTAGTGGCCGGAGCGACCAACGGGCCCAACAACGTACAGAATAGCTATACCGAAGCGTCGGATGCCCAGCGTCTTGCTCGTGACGTGCAGCCTTTCGACAGAAACTTTCTTGCTGAGATGTCCAAGCGTTACTTTCTGGCCCGTAAGCTAGAGGAGGCTGATGAATCCTTTGACGCCTTCCAAGCGCGTAAGATTGAGCAAGTCGTTAAGATCGCTCTTATGTACGAGCTTGGCCGTATGACTGACCCATGTGCCACAGAGATTGTCTTGATTGATGATGGCAACGGTAAGACTCACGAGGAGGCTTACGCTTCAGAGGATTTTACCATTCAAGCGGATGCTTTCGAGTACGCTGAAAAGCTTTGGGATTGGATGTTCGTGTCACAGCGTCTTTTCATCTCCAACCTGGCAGAGTCGAGTGACCGCATCCGTCAGATGAAACAGATCTACAAGTACATCGCTGACGCTAAGCAATTTGGTGTCAGCCACGCTATGTTCACAAAGCGGTTTGCGCGAGTTCCTCGTCGTGAACGTGATGAGATTATCAGCGACCTCATTGTGAGTGAGCAGATCAAGGTTCTCCAGGTGGGGTCCTTGGTGGGCGGCAATCGCAAGGTTTACGTATCCATGTAACAGTTGGGGGGCTTGCCAAGCAGCAGCCCCCACAGCTTGCAATCGACCGTGTGGATATGGTCAGAAAGAAGGACAACAAACTTCTTTGGGTCACGTGCTCCAGCAGGAACGTCTAGCTCGGGTTGCTCCTCAAGCCAGTCCATCCATTCAAAAACACTAAGAACGGCGTCGTCGTCTTCTAATCTCATAATTGTGTGCCACAAGGCGTGAGCAGAGTTCAACGACTTGCTCCTCAAGGTCGGGGTTCCATGAAGGCATCTGCCTCATGCCAGCCGCTTCGATCTCAGCGTGCAGTAGCTCGTGAAGGAAAGTCTCCAGGGTGTCGCTCGCGTCGAGAACGTATATCGTGCGGGTGATGTGGTCGTGCAGTCCACGTACCTCGCGCCCCTCGTACTCCAGCGTGTCGCACCAAACCAGGCGGTAGTCGTATCGCGATACGCGGTGGCTACT